>Ga0194132_10009007_pt1 | contig 14018 bp, 16 predicted proteins | sample TA2KigOf80mmetaG_FD_148612 | JGI IMG/M metagenome (GOLD analysis project Ga0194132, IMG submission 148612) | Freshwater microbial communities from Lake Tanganyika, Tanzania - TA2015054 Kigoma Offshore 80m | ecosystem: Environmental > Aquatic > Freshwater > Lake | place: Tanzania: Lake... | reverse complement strand
TGCCGATTTCTCGGGACAAGTCGCCGCGATCAACGCCGATCACATGAAGTTGAAAGTTTTGGTCAACATTTTCGGTCGAGAAACCCTCGTCGAAATGGATTTCAGTCAAGTCGCTAAGCTCTAAGCACAAGAGTCAAAGAAAGAGACCGTCATGGCAAAAAAGGAAATCAAAGCAGTCGTCAAGATTCAGATTCCCGCAGGCAAGGCGACGCCGGCACCACCGGTCGGTACCGCGCTCGGACCACACGGCATCCAAATTATGGACTTCGTCAAGCAATACAACGCCGCGACCGAATCACAGAGCGGCACCGTCGTGCCCGTAGAGATCACGATATTCGAGGATCGTTCGTTTTCGTTCATTCTCAAGACTCCGCCGACACCGGTCTTGTTGCGTCAGAAAGCGGGTCTTGAAAAAGCGTCACAGAATCCGGGCAAAGACATCGTCGGTTTGGTGACCGAGAAAGACATTGAAGAGGTGGCAAGAATCAAGATGCCAGACCTCAACGCCAACGACCTCGAGGCCGCAAAGCAGCAGGTTCGCGGCACGGCGCGCAGCATGGGACTCACGGTCACGCCATAAGACCGACGCCCCATAAGACCGACACTCCGTAACGCGCAAAGCTGCCATGGGTCACGCAAGCGACTACTTCGCAGGGTCGAGGCAAATCTCCGAGCGCATCGATATCGAAAAAGTAGAGTTGCTTGCCAAGGAGTTGGTGGCTTTACGGACTCGGGGTGGTCGGTTGTTCATTTTGGGTGTTGGCGGGAGCGCCGGCAATGCAAGCCATGCTGTGAATGACTTTCGGAAACTTTGCGGAATTGAGGCATACGCGCCGACTGACAACGTCAGCGAATTGACGGCCCGAACGAATGATGAGGGATGGGAGACGGTTTTTGTTGAATGGTTGAAAGTGAGTCGGCTTACTAGGGATGACGCCGTAATCGTCTTTTCTGTGGGTGGCGGAAATCTGGAGCGAAACATCAGCCCAAACCTGGTGAGAGCCGTGCAGCATGCCAAAGGTGTTGGAGCTCGAGTGCTCGGAATTGTTGGAAAGTCAAATGGCTACACGGCCGAAGTTGGCGATGTGGTCGTCGTCATCCCCGTCGTGCGAGAAGACCTGGTCACGCCGTTTTCGGAGGCGTACCAGTCAGTAGTTTGGCACTGCCTGGTGTCTCATCCATCGCTGCAGGCCAAGCCAACGAAGTGGTGAAACGCCGCGCGATCTTCTTTGATCGCGACGGTGTGCTCGTAATGCCGCACGTTCGTGATGGAAAAACGTATGCGGTGACGGCTCTCGAAGAATTTCATCTCTATCCCGAGACCGAGGGGGCGCTGCGACGTTCGCGCGATGCTGGATTCGTCAATGTGGTGGTAACAAATCAACCGGATGTCGCGAGTGGCAAGGTGTCAAAGTCAATTGTCGAAGCTATGCATCTTGAACTTCGTCGGCTTGCCGCAATTGACCGAATTGAAGTGAGCTACGACGCGAGTGACTCAAACGCTCGTAGGCGCAAGCCAAATCCAGGGATGTTGCTCGACGCAGCGGAAGCAGAGGATCTTGATTTGGCAGCGAGCTTCATGATCGGGGATCGCGCGGTCGACATGGAGGCTGCTCGGAGCGCTGGATGTACTGCAGTGTTTATTGACAGAAGATATGAGCGTGAGCCACGTCCCCGTGATTATGACCACTCCACAGAGAGTATTTTGGATGCAGTGTCTTGGTGTATTATGCAAAGCGGCGCATGATTGTATGACCAATCTTTCTTCGCTCAAGATTCACATCTACGCCGATGGCGCCGAGATTTCTGGAATTCTCGAGATGGCGAAGAATCCGCTGATCAAGGGATTCACCACGAACCCAACCTTGATGCGTAAGGCAGGAATCACGGACTACGAAAAGTTTGCCCGCGAGTTGCTTCAGAACATTACGAGTCATCCCGTTTCGCTCGAGGTGTTCGCCGACGACTTCCTCGAGATGCGCCGCCAAGCGCACATCATTGCGGGATGGGGCAAGAACGTAAATGTAAAAATTCCAGTAACCAACACGAAGGGCGAAAGCTCGATTTCTCTCGTTGCCGATCTTGTGAAGGAGGGCATCGTCGTGAATGTGACTGCCATCATGACGCTTCAACAGGTGGAAGAATTGAGCCAAGTCCTCTCACCGTCGCTCACGTCCATCGTCTCGGTGTTCGCTGGTCGCATCGCCGATACGGGGGTTGACCCCGTGCCGCACATGACGAAGTGTAGGGATCTGCTGAAAGACGTTCCAGCAGCTCAGTTGCTCTGGGCCAGTCCGCGAGAATTGCTCAACATCTTTCAAGCAGAAGAGGTCGGATGTCAGATAATCACCGTGACCAACGATGTGCTCGCCAAGCTGAAGTTGATCGGCAAGTCGCTTGACGCATACTCGCTCGAGACCGTCGAGATGTTCCGCCGCGACGCCCTAGTTGCGTCGTACACAGTGTAAGGACAACTAGTTTGACTCTAGGAGGAAAAGCTATGAAGCATGTTGTGGTTACAGGTGGGGCTGGATACGTCGGAAGCCTGCTGTGCCCGCAGTTGCTTAGTCTTGGGTATCAGATCACGGCCTACGATACTTGTTTCTTTGGTGCAGACTTTATGCCTCACAAAGACACAAACTTTCGTCTGGTGCATGGCGACATCCGTGATACATCGCGTTTGGCGGAAGTGTTTCGTGGAGCTGATGTGGTTATCAACCTTGCCTGTATCTCGAATGATGCGAGCTTTGAACTTGATGAGAGCTTGAGTACATCGGTGAATCTTGATGCGTTTGAACCGATGGTTGTCGCCGCAAAAAATGCGGGTGTCAATCGGTTCATTTACGCTTCCTCGAGCTCTGTCTACGGAGTGTCCGACCAGCCAGATGTCGTCGAGACACACCCACTCGTGCCCCTCACCCTGTATAACAAGTACAAGGGGTTGTGTGAACCGTTGCTCTTTCGGCACATGTCGGATTCCTTCACATGCACCGTAATTCGTCCAGCAACCCTCTGTGGGTATGCGCCACGACAACGGCTCGACCTATCGGTCAATGTCTTGACGAATTTGGCGGTCAATAAGGGGAAGATTACGGTGTTTGGTGGTGCGCAGTTGCGTCCGAATTTACATATTCAGGACATGTGTGATGCATACAAGCTCTTTATTGAGATCGATTCGGCCAAGGTTCAGGGAGAAATCTTCAACTGTGGATACGAGAACCAGTCGATTGCAGATCTTGCGCTTGTTGTGAAAGCCGTGGTGGGTCGCGAATTCCCAGAACTCGTCGACCTTGAAATCACGACCATACCGTCCAACGACAATCGGTCGTATCACATCAACAGTGACAAGATTCGGCGTGTGACCGGATTTCAGCCGCGCTTCTCGGTTGGAGATGCCGTTGCTGACCTCTGCAAAGCCTTCAAGGCGGGTCTCCTTCCTGGCTCGATCGATGATGATCGCTATTACAACGTACGCACACTGAAGGCGATTCAAGCGAAGTGACCCGACCGGTCGTGGTGGTAACAGGCGGCGCCGACTTTATCGGTAGTCATATGGGTGACCGCCTACTTGCTGAAGGCTTCTCTGTAAGAGTCAATGATGATTTCAGCGCGGGTCATCGCTCAAATCTTGCACATCATTCTAACGATGCTTCAGGCAGCGTTCATGAGGCAGATAATCGTGAGATAGATGCGCATGACGTTGTTTTTTCTGATGCCAAGGTGTTGCTTCATTTTGCTTGAATCGGCGATGTAGTGTCCTCAATTGAGCGACCGGTCGAATATCTCGAAGTGAACGTGCAGGGCAGAGCTCGAGTGCTTGAAGGTGCCCGTCAGCATGGAATTTCAAGAGTCGCTAATGTCGCTTAATCCTCGTGCTACAGGCTGGCGGCGACGCCGACGAACGAGAGACATCCGATTGACTGTCGATACTCCTACGATTTGTCGAAGTATCTTGGCGTGTGTGTCGCATTTCACTGGGCTCGGGTGTATGGGCTCTCAGTGAATTCGGTTCGAATTCTCAATGCGTATGGGCCCCGCTTGCGAACCACGGGTGCTAATGGGGCTGTGTTTGGCGTGTTCCCTCGTCAAAAGCTGGCCGATCGACCATTTACGGTCGTCGGTGATGGCAGGCAATCGCGCGGCTTTCTCTTCGCCACGGATGTTGCAGATGCCTTCTGGCACGCCGTCACAACTGAACGAACGGGTTGTATTTGGAATCTCGGCGCGGGATCTCCACGTTCTGTCAATCGCCTTGTCGAACTTCTGGGCGGCGATGTTGAGTACGTGCCTAAACGACGTGGCAAACCCGACTTCACATGAGCTGATACCGCGGCCATATGCCGTAATCTTGGCTGGATGCCTGTTATCTCATTTGAAGAAGGTGTGCGGCACCTGTTAACGGCGATCGATCGCTGGAAGAACGCGCCTTTGTGGGATCGTTCCAGCATTGCCCACGCCACGACGACATGGTTCAGATACCTAGGAGCCTAAAGGATGGAAGTTCAATCTTTGCAGGCACGTTTTGCGCACAAGATCGTCACTATTGAGCAACTTCTTCAACGACTGGGACCGTTTCCCCGCAGTCGGCGTGTAGTGATGTGTCACGGAACCTTCGACGTTGTTCACCCTGGTCACCTTCGTCACCTCTTGTATTCAAAGAGCAAGGGTGATGTACTTGTCGTGAGTCTCACGGCAGATGTTCATGTGATGAAAGGTGATCTGCGGCCATATGTGCCCCAAGACTTGCGTGCGGCAAGCCTTGCCGCCTATGAATTCGTCGATTTCGTAGTAATTGATTTAAATCCGACTCCAGTCTCAAACATTGCGACGTTTAAGCCAGATTTCTTTGTAAAGGGTTATGACTACTCATCAGCTATTTCTAATCCAAAGACAGAGGAGGAGCGAGCGACGGTAAATTCCTATGGCGGTCAAATGATATTCTCGCCGGGCGATTTCGTTTTGTCGTCTTCGCGACTCATTCGTAGCGCGCCACCAGATATTCGATTCGAGCGTCTACTTTCTGTGATGGAGCGGGTCAAGGTTACTTTTGACGACCTGCGTCGGACGTTGACTTCCATCGCCGGAACATCCGTGTGCGTTTTGGGTGACACGATTGTCGACAGCTATACCCGGTGCTCGTTGATTGGCGGCCAGACCAAGACTCCAACAATCAGTGTGTTATTCGAATCGAAAGAGCACTTCGTTGGTGGTGCCGGAGTCGTGGCGAAACAGTTGGCGGCAGCTGGTGGGAGAGTCAAGTTCCTGACGATGCTCGGTGACGATGAACTTGGAAGATTTGTCGTACGAGACCTTACTAACGCAGGTGTTGATGTCATGCCGATAATTGATGAAACGCGTCCCACGACGGATAAGAATGCGATACTCGTAGATCAGTATCGACTGCTGAAGGTAGATACGCTCGACAACCGTCCGATTGAGCGGGCAGTCAAGGATCAGTTTGTATCACATCTCGTCTCGTCGCCATCCGACATCAATGTGTTTTCCGATTTTCGCCATGGCATCTTTAATCGGACTTCGATACCGGACTTTGTCGGTGCATTACCGGCTGAAGCATTCAAGGTCGCGGACAGTCAGGTGGCGAGCCGGTGGGGAAACATCACTGAGTTTGTTGGATTTGACCTGATTACTCCCAATGAACGAGAAGCTCGTTTCTCACTTGGAGATCAAGATTCCAATCTTCGCGTTCTTGCATCCAACTTGTACGACGCTGCGCAGTGTGCAGTGCTAGTACTGAAACTTGGTGATCGAGGCTGCATGACCTACAAACGCGCAATGCCTGAGGATCTTGGTGGCTGGTTCCAACTAGATGCCTTTACGACGTCGTTGGTCGATGCTGTAGGTGCCGGTGACGCCCTACTGGCTTATGCGGCTCTCGTCTTAAAGCTGACTGGTTCGCCCGAGCAGGCTGCCATTCTCGGGTCAATTGCGGCAGCTTGCGAATGCGAGGTCGACGGCAATGTCCCAGTTTCTACAAAGACCGTGTTGAATAGGATCGATTTGATTGAACGTTCCGCGAACTTCGCTCCTTAGTCTTGAAGTAAGCAGCAACTATGCGTGTCGTCGTTGTAGGTCTCGGTATCCAGGGACGCAAGCGTGCACACGTTGCAGGACACGATGTAGTCGCAACAGTTGACCCTGTCGTTGCCGATGCGACGGCACGAGATTTGTGGAAGATACCTGTCGACAGTTACGACGCCGCACTGCTTTGCGTACCAGATGGTGTCAAGTCGGAGCTACTCCACTTTCTCATTGGTCAGCAGAAACATGCACTTGTTGAGAAGCCTCTCTATGCTGCCACCGTTGCTGAGCTTGTTTCTCTGCAACAAAGCGCTCGGGCAGAAGGTGTCCTTTTGTACACGGCGTACAACCATCGATTTGAGCCGCACATCGCCAGAGCGAGACAACTATTGGCCGAAGGAGCAGTAGGCATGGTGTATCGCATTTCGTTGTACTACGGTAACGGCACCGCTCGCCTCGTTCGAGAGTCGCCTTGGCGCGATCGGGGAACCGGTGTTCTCCAAGACCTCGGCAGTCATGTGTTGGATATTATTGCTCAGTGGTCATCACGGCCCGCCGATGACTACCGTGTGGTTAGTCTCACGGCCTACGAGAATCATTCGCCAGATCATGCCGCATTCCATGCAGTCGGTCATTCTCCGCATGTGTTCGCCGAGCTGAGCCTACTTTCGTGGCGCAACCACTTTCGCGCAGAGATAGTGGGTGACTCAGGCTCACTGCATATTGATGGTCTCACTAAGTGGGGTGATTCGTATCTAACTTGGCGACGACGGGTGCTACCAGCAGGGCGCCCTGATGAGGAAACATGGCGCGTGCCAGCAGGTGACCCCACATGGCAAGCCGAGTACGAACACTTCTTGACGCTGTGCGCGGATCGCCTGCCGACTGATCTTTCGCGTGATATACACATTCACGAGGCGCTAACGAAGATCTCGGCGAGTGCGAGTCAACATGCCTCGGGCGGGCAACTGTTGCGATGAGGGTCGGATTCGTTGGAGCAAGCCATCTCGGACAGGTGTACTCAGCCGTGACGGCGGCCGCCGGCATGGAGATCGTGGTTGTGGACGACTCGTCGGCGAGGGTTGACGAACTCAGGCGCAATCCAACGGTCTCCGAACCCGAGCTCGATGTGTTATGGCGAGCAACAAGCGCCCTGCGAGTCTGCACAACCGATGTATCGGAATGTCTGACATGTGACCTTGTCTTCATTTCTCAGGATGTTCCAACCGATGAATATGGGCGGAGCGATACGTCCGTTGTTGAACGACTGGCCGGGCAACTCTTTGACGCACTCGGTGAATCGACAATTCCGGTAGTGATTATGAGCCAACTCACTCCGGGAATGACTCGCCGAATAGCGGAAGATCGTCGCCATGTCGCCTATCAAGTCGAGACACTGGTATTCGGGAAAGCAGTCGAACGAGCGAGGCACCCCGAACGAATCATTGTCGGAATGTGCGATAGTTCGATGAAGATGGATGCTCGGCATGAAGCATGGTTACAGGCTTTTCATGCACCGATTCATGTGATGAACTACGAGAGCGCTGAACTAACGAAGATCTCAATTAACTTGTTCCTTGCGTCGTCAGTGAGTACTACGAATACTCTGGCGGAGTTAGCGCGGGTAATCGGTGCCGACTGGGACGACATTGCGCCAGCCCTGCGCGCTGACCAGCGCATAGGGCCTCATGCATATCTGACACCGGGTCTCGGTTTGGCTGGCGGCAATATCGAACGCGATCTCGCGACATTCATTTATCTTGCGAAACAATATGAAGTTCAAGGAGAGGTGATAGAGAGCTTTCGCCGAAGTAGTCAACACCACCGCGACTGGGTCATTCGCCAACTTGATGAGATTTCGGGTCAAGATCTTGCTCAAGTTGCGATTCTCGGACTTGCCTACAAACCTGATACGGCAAGTACGAAGAACTCTGCAGCGTTGGCGGTGCTGCGGCACTTACGGGATGTCAATGTTCGTCTGCATGATCCTGTCGCAAAGCTGGACGAGCAACTGTCGAGGGTGGTACAGGTGGCATCGTGGCAAGAGGCCACACGTGGGAGCAAGCTGCTGATCGTGATGACGCCATGGTCGGAGTACGCACGGATTGATTTAGGCGAACTTCGCAATCTCATGGGAGGCAACATGGTCATTGATCCCCACGCGGTGTTTGATAAACAAGCCGTGTCAGCCGCCGGGCTGCAGTGGCGGAGTCTGCGGAGTAACAGCCGAAAATGACTAATCGGGTGGTTGTCATCGGTGCTAGTGGATTTGTTGGCGGTGCAATCGCCCGAGAGGCCGCATCAGATGGGCATGAAGTGCTCCGCATCGATCGAGCGATGCTCGACCTCCTCGCTCCGAACGCAGCAGATCAACTCGCTGGGCTCATACGGGAGTCTGACAGCGTGGTCTTTGCTGCCGCCGAAGCCCCGTGTAAGACGCTTAAGTCATTGCAACGCAACATTGCTCTTGTGTTTACGGTGTTGCAGGCAATTCGGATCTTAACGCCTACATATTTGATGAATATCAGTTCTGACGCGGTGTATCTCGACAGTGCGATGCCCCTTTCCGAGTCATCACCAATCGGCCCCACAAACCTTCATGGGGCCATGCACTCGGCGCGAGAGGCCCTTCTAAATTCGGCCCCGATTCCCATCCTTCACCTGCGACCAACCCTGATTTATGGATTCGGCGATCCGCACAACGGATATGGACCGAATCAATTTCTTAGTCGAGTACGGTCGGGCGCCGACATTCAACTCTTCGGCAATGGGGAAGAACGCAGGGATCACGTACATATCGGAGACGTAGCGCGTATCGCTGCTCGTTGTCTGCTGCAGCGCCCAACAGGGGCTCTGAATGTCGCAAGCGGCGAGGTGCAATCGTTTCGTGAGATTGCAGAACACGTCGTGAGACTACATTACGGAAAGGTTCAGATTCGGACAGCACTTCGCACTGCGCCGATGCCGCATGGTGGTTACCGACCCATTGCGATCGATCAACTTCGCGAATTGTTTCCTGACTTCGTGCCGATCAGGGTCTTAGACGGCCTTGCGGTAGAGGTGGCCAGTCATGGGTCGTGAGGTCGATCTTCTGCGCAGTATCCCTCGCCCGAAACGAAATCTCGCTGAGCGTTCCCAGTTGAGGGACCCTGATGTGGTGCGAGAGTCGAAGCAGTATGGAAAAATGTATTTCGACGGTCCACGCGAGTACGGATATGGCGGATACCGCTACGACGGACGCTGGAAGACCGTCGCGAGGGATGTCGTCGACCACTTCAAACTCTCGGCGGGTGACCGAGTGCTCGATATCGGGGCCGCAAAGGGGTTTCTCGTGAAGGACTTGCTCGATCTTGGTATTGACTGCTACGGCGTTGATATCTCAGAGTACGCGATCACTAACTGTCATCCAGATGTTATCGGTCGAATGCATTTAGGGAGTGCTGATCGTCTCCACTTTCCGAATGACTCATTTGCAGCGGTTCTGGCCATCGATGTTGTCCACAATCTTCCACGAAACCGTGCAGTGATCGCACTCCGCGAGATACAGCGTCTCTCGAGCGGTCGGGCGTTCGTTCGAGTCGACTCCTACCACAACGAGGAACAAAGGAGAATCTTTGAGGGTTGGGTATTGACCGCCGAGTTTCATGATTATCCCGCTGGCTGGCTGAAACTCTTTCACGAAGCGGGATATCAAGGCGACTACTCTTGGACAGTTATCAGATAATTTCAAGTGCGCAGGTAATCATAGAACTATGGAGGAGCACTAATTGACTGGTCAAACATATGTCGTGTTGGGTGGCGGCGGCTCCTTTGGAATCCACACGGCTCTTTATCTACTCGACCACGCAGCGCCAAAACAGGTTGTGGGAATTGGTCGTAATCCACTTCGTTCTGCAGCATTCTCATTGGGTGTTGATCGTCGCGAAGGGTATGTGTACCGCGCGCTACATGTCACTCACGAGCTTGACCTCCTGCTTGAGTACCTCGACTCGATTCGCCCCGAAGTCATTATCAACTACGCAGCACAAGGCGAAGGTGCCGTTTCATGGAAGCATTCATGGCGATTCTTCGAAACCAACTCCATGGCCCTTGCTCGACTTACAGAAGAACTGATGAAACGTGATTATCTTGATCGTTTCATCCAAATTGGAACCTCGGAGATGTATGGCTCGGTGGAACATGCCACCAATGAAGATGAACCGATAAAGCCGACTAGCCCTTATGCGGCGTCGAAGGTCGCCTTCGACATGTACTTACAGAGCATGCATCGCTTCAAGGCATTTCGGATGAATATCGTGCGACCAAGCAATTGCTATTGCCCTGGGCAGTTGTTGCATCGAATAATTCCCAAGACGATCTGGTGTGCGCTGACTGGCAACAAACTGCCACTGCATGGCGGCGGTCGCGCGGAAAAGTCGTATTTGCATGCTCGCGATCTCGCCCGCGCTCTGCACTTCCTTGCGGAAAGTGGGGAATCCACAATTGGAAAGATCTATAACGTTGGGCCAGAGAGGCCGACTTCGATTCGTGAAGTTGTTGAGCGAACCGCAGTTGCTCTTGGCGTGCGATTTGAAGATCTCTGCGTAGTAACCGAAGATCGCCTTGGCCAAGATTCTCGTTACTGGCTTGACTCCACGCGTGTGCGAACCGACCTCGGGTGGAAACCCGAAATTGGATGGGATGAGGGTCTCACAGAGATGGTGTCGTGGGGACATCAGCACCGTGATGAGATTTGCCGCACCCCCATTGAGTATCTCTTGAGGTCGTGAGGTCGTAAGTTGAGAGAGGGCACGCACTAACTTGAGCAAAGGAGTTTTCGAAACAGCGCAGCTATGGAAGCTTCTCGAGTCCATGGTTCTTGTAAGGACGGTCGAGGTAAAACTCGCTGATATCTATCCGCAGGGTTGCATCCGTACGCCAATGCATCTGTGCGTAGGGCAAGAAGCTGTACCTGTAGCCGTCTCCTCTTTATTGGAAGCCGGCGATGTCGTCTTTAGCGGACATCGCAGTCATGGACACTTTGTCGCGCAAGGGGGAAGTCTTGTTGGACTTTTTGCTGAGTTGCTCGGACGCGCAAATGGTTGCTGCAAGGGAATAGGGGGTAGCCAACACCTAAGCGACCCACGGTCAGGTTTCATCGCGTCGGCGCCAATTTTGGCGGGTACGGTCCCGGTTGCAGTCGGATATGCGTGGAAACAACGATTGGACGGACACGGTCGAGTAACGGTGTCATACGTGGGCGATGCTGTAGTTGAAGAGGGAGTGTTTCATGAGTCCGTATCGTTCGCGGCACTTCATAAATTACCTGTGCTTTTTGTCTGCGAGAACAATCTCTATTCTGTGCACGCCCATATCAATGTGAGGCAACCACAGCGATCAATTAGCGATTTGGTGGCAGCTCATGGACTTCCTGCAAGAAAAGTGAACGGGAATGAAGTCGTGTCCATTCGAGACGAGCTTCGGGAATTGCTCGATCATGTTCGTGGGGGTTTCGGCCCCATCTTTCTGGAAGCAGCGACATACAGAATGCTTGAACATGTGGGACCTGCCCCGGACTGGGACATCGGATATCGAAGAAAAGAGGAAGGTGAAGAGTGGAAGGGCCGTGACCCGATTACAAATCTCCTGGGTCATTTGGGATTCCCCTACTCGGAAGACTCGCGTAGGCGATACGCAGAATTGTCGCAACGCCTGAGCCAAGTCGTCGACGACTCATACGCTGAAGCGCTTCGCGGGGAATTGGTAGAGTACGCCCAGATTCACGACTGGCTGTATCCATCAGGTTGGTCGCCATGAACGTCATGGAAAACGTAACTGTTGCGGAAGCTATCCTACTTGCACATAAAGAAGTGATGAGAGCATCCGAACAAGTCGTTCTTTTGGGGCTCAACGCTGCAAGTCCTCTCGGAATCTTTGGAACCGTCAAGGGTCTCATTGACGAGTTTGGCGAACGACGCGTGATCGAAACACCGGCCTCAGAGGCGGGTCTCACCGGAATTGCGCTCGGGATGGCAACGGCGGGGATGCGTCCGATTTTGGTTCATCAGAGATTTGACTTTTCACTGCTTGGTGCCGATCAGCTCGTCAATCAAGTTGCAAAGTGGCACTACATGTACGGGGGTGCACTTCGCGCCCCGATGCTGATTCGCTTGATTGTCGGTAGGGGTTGGGGCCAGGGCCCACAACACTCACAAGCGCTTCATGCGTGGTTCGCCCATGTCCCAGGTCTCACAGTCTTGATGTCGAGCTTTCCAGAGCAGAGTCGACAAGTCATTCATTGGGCAATGACGGTCGACTATCCCGTGGTCCTTATCGAACATCGTTGGATGCACATGGTGAAGGGCGCGATTTCGGTCGAGCCAACTCAATTGGACATCCCATCGGCAAAGTGTCGTCGCATTGGCACCGACGTGACTTTAGTCGGAACTTCATTCATGGTCGTCGAGTGTCTTGTGGCAGCAGAAATGTTGGCTCGCCTTGGCATCGATGTCGAAGTCGTTGATCTAATCAAAGTGAGTCCACTTGACATTTCTGACATTGCGAAATCGGTAGACAAGACTGGCCGACTCATTGTCTGCGATATTGGTACCCGGGACTTTGGCACCGGGGCTGAGGTAGTTGCGAGTGTTGTGGAGCGTCAAAATACCTCACTGCGCAATCCGCCAAGGCGGGTTGCGCTTCCATTTCTTCCGACTCCTACGGCTTCTCACCTCTCGGCCAAGTTTTATCCAACAGCTATAACGATTGCGAATTGCGTTCTCGAGATGCTCGGTGAACCCTCCTCAAGTTGGTTCGTTGATAGCAGGACACCGGCCGAACTCGATGTTCCAGATTCAAGATTCATGGGTCCATACTGAGGAGCAAACACGATCTCATTTGAGTGTCACTATAAGCGTCAAATGCTAAGAGTACTCATTATCGGCGGCGGTGGCGTCCTCGGCTCTGCCCTCCAACGTGAGATGAGTGAGTTAGCAGCTATCACCCTGACTCAGAGGAGAAAACCAGAGGCAAGAGCATACTTTGATGCCGAGAGCAAAGATGTCGGAGTTGCGCTAGCGGACTTTGACTCCGTGATTTACCTCGCAGGTCTCACATCAATGAAGGCTTGCGAGTTGGACCGGGCCAAATCTGAGCGAATCAACTTCCGCACGCCAGCCAGACTCGCGGAACTCTGTCGAGAACTTGAAGTTCACTTTACTTTTGTTTCATCTAGTGCTGCGGTGGTGTATGACGGGTTGCTGAAGAGTGAAGCAGTACTTCTAAATCAGAATCGAGTCAAGGGCGCGTCGACTTATGGGTTGCACAAATATCTGGCTGAGAGGGAGATAACTCAACAGAGTAACGCCGCAGTAGTCCGCCTATCGAAGGTCGCCGGACCACGATGGCCACTCGTCTCTGACTGGATAATGACACTGAGAAGCGGTGGCATTGTGGAGACTTTCCATGATCACCTAATGAGCCCAGTGACTCTCGATTTCGCCGTCACACTGCTTGGCCGTGTAGCTCTAGAAGAAGTCTCGGGGGTTGTCTCCCTATCTGCATCAGACGAACTTTTTTACACAACAGCTGCATCGGCCCTTGCGAAGCATGTTGGTTGTGATTCGACACGGGTCATCCCGAGGTCTACTGACACCCAAGTAGATCCACGACTGGTTCTTACCCGGGCGAGGCTTGATACATCTCGAGCCCAAAATCTTTTGCAATCAACGACACCTACGACGCTCGAGGTTCTTTTAGGGTATCTGTAGAGAGTGGTGATCGTACCTCAAAAACTAATCCAGAAAATCCGGGTCGGAATCTTGTGGTGACTCGGACTACTACCGTTAACCTACGACAGCACCAGTTTGCCCGGGCGGAAGAACCTCATCCGGACGGGTCAACAACGAGGGAGGCAATATGCCAAAAAACAAAACGAATAGGGACAAGAATCACGGCAAGAACTACCGCAATGCGGTTGCGTCTTACGACCGCGAAACCCT
>Ga0194132_10009006_pt1 | contig 14018 bp, 13 predicted proteins | sample TA2KigOf80mmetaG_FD_148612 | JGI IMG/M metagenome (GOLD analysis project Ga0194132, IMG submission 148612) | Freshwater microbial communities from Lake Tanganyika, Tanzania - TA2015054 Kigoma Offshore 80m | ecosystem: Environmental > Aquatic > Freshwater > Lake | place: Tanzania: Lake... | reverse complement strand
ACTTTATCATTGCCTCTTTGACATTTGCTGGAGGCTGAAATCCATACTGGATCGGATCACCGATGTTAAGATATGTGATTTTTTTTCCCAGTTTTTCAACTTGACGTGCAGCAGTTACAATATCACGTATTGCATATTCAACGCCAGCTACTTTTTTTGATACTTTCATGAGCAGCTAGACAGATATTTACCCCCGTTAAAGTGCTTTTGGACTCGTAGCACAGTCTGGATAGTGCGGGCGGCTTCGGACCGCCAGGTCGAGGGATCGAAGCCCTCCGAGCCCTGAAATTATTTTTCCAGTATAACTATATTAGAACAAGTTGCGATGTAGTGTCATGCCCGGAATAGGATTAATGAAGAAAAGACTAGAAACAGAAAAGCAGGCGATAACTTTGGCAATATCTGGAATCATAAAACAATACAATGTCAAGCCAGAAGAAATCAAAACTTTGGAGACACAGTATGATAGTGATGCTGGCGATTGGTATGTCGCATTAGGCTTTGCCGACAAGCGAATGGTGATACGAATGGACTCGGTTCATGCAACAATTTTGGAAATAAAAGAAGTTTAGCTGTTTTCAAACTCTATTTTAGAGTACAATCATATTCCTAGAAAGTTTTAGAATTTGACCACGGTGTTTGGATATCATGTTTAGTAATAATATAGTGATTTTAAGAGAACTTTTTGATCTTTGTCTACAAACCTGTTTTATTTTCTGAATTGAACGTTTGGTGCTTCTGGCTGCGGTATTATAACGAGTCCGCCATCTCGAAGCTGACCAATTAATTGGATTACTTCTTTTTCAACTTGAGATCTTTGCATTCCGGTTTTTTGTGCAAATATATCGACTAGTTCAGTGATCTTTCTCTTACCATTGCATGATCGCCAAAAGTCAATGATTGCATGATTTACCATAAAGCCCTGATTGTGTTCGTTTGCCAAAACCATTCCACCATCTTCTTGCTGCACTACAGAGCCCACACCTTGTGGTAGTGCAGTCTCATAATCAATTGGTGCAGGAGTGTTTGAGGATGAAAAACTCTTTAGTTTTGCCTTTGCTGCCTCTGACATTTTATCCATTGTCCATGGAGGATTCCATACAATGTCGACTTTGACGTCATTTACTCCTGGTACTTTTTTGACATATCTTGTAACATCTTGAACCAGAGTTTGATGTAAGGGACAACCTTGGGTTGTAAGTGTCATTTTGATATTCACATCATTAGATGGAGTAACATCAATTCCATAAACTAGACCCATTTCTACAATGTTTAGTGGAACTTCTGGGTCCATACACTTGGTAAGGGATTCTCTTACTAGGTCAGGATTTACACTTGACATATTTAGTGTGTAATTTTAAAAATGAATAAAAACTTTCTATTTGTTAGCTTCAAATAATTTCGGTATAGACTCTACAAATGGTTGTTTTGCAACGCCTGCTTCTGTAATTATGCCTGAGATCAATTCCGGTGGAGTCATATCAAATGCAGGATTTATTACATTGATTCCGTCTGGGGCGGTCTTTTTATCACCTATTTGTGTGACTTCGGTTCCTTTTCTCTGTTCTATAATGACGTCTTGTGGGTTACTTTTCATATCAAATGTGGAAAGCGGTGCTGCCACGTAGAATGGAATTCCGTGTTGTTTTGCTATAAGTGCCACTTGGTATGTTCCAATTTTGTTGTATACATGACCGGTACGTAAGACTCTGTCAGCGCCTACTACCACTTTGTTTACCAGTTTATTTGCCATCGTATAACCTACGGCAGTATCAGGAATTAGACTGACGTCAAATCCATCATGTTTTAGTTCAAATGCAGTAAGCCTTGATCCTTGTTGTATAGGTCTTGTTTCTGTTGCAATTACTTTGACATTTTTTCCACTTTCTTTGGTTGCACGTATTACACCCAAGGCCGTTCCATATGCTACAGTTGCTAATGAACCAGCATTACAATGAGTCATTATGGTATCATTATCATCAAATAATTGTGAACCGTGCTTGCCCATTGTCATGTTGATTTTGATGTCGTTATCTGCCATTTGCTTTGCCGTGTTTATCACTAGCTTGCGTATTTCATCTACGGTGTTTCCGTGTTTTGCAACATTCATGATTTGATCCAACCCCCACGCGAGATTTACTGCAGTTGGTCTTGTATCAAACAGAATTTTTTTTGCTTTTTCAAGATCAGAGATTAGTTGATCCTTTGTAGATGTATTGCTTTGTAGTGCAGCTAGCGCAAGGCCAAATGCACCAGAGACACCTATCGCTGGCGCTCCTCTAACAACTAGAGTTTTGATTGCATTTGCAACATCATGATAATCAGAGTATTCTATAAAGACTAGATCGTTTGGCAATCTAGTTTGATCAATCATGACTACTTTGTCATTTTTCCATTCTACTGTTCTAAGTGAGGGGGTATTTTGCATTTCAGGTCTGAACTTCTCTCTTGATTCTATATTAAAATCAGTCTAATTTATACAATCAACTTTAATATTCAATAATAAAACAACGAATAGTTTGAAAGTTGCTGTAGGACTGCCTGCATATAATGAAGAAAAGAACATAGCTTCCATCATTATCAAATTAAAACCGATAATTGATACTATCATAGTATGTGATGATGGATCATCTGATTTAACAAGTAAAATTGCATCAGAACTTGGCGCAATTATAATTATTCATACAAAGAACATGGGTTATGGTGCAGCTATAACCAGTTTGTTTGCCAAGGCTAAAGATATGAATGTTGATGCATTAATTACTTTTGATGCAGACGGTCAACATAGGGTTGAAGATATTGAATCAGTTTTAGAACCAATAGTGAAAGGAGAAGCAGATATTGTGATTGGTTCAAGATTCATTGGGAAGGAAAGCCAGATTCCGTTTTATAGAAAAATTGGAATTAAAACCATATCGGGTTTGACAAATACAATTACAGGTTCCCGGATAAAAGACTCGCAAAGTGGATTTAGAGCATATACTAACAGAGCGCTAAGAACATTACAACTAACTGAGAATGGAATGGGAGTTTCAACTGAGATCCTAATCAAAGCATCAAAAAATGATCTAAAAATCGCAGAAATACCAATAGAAATAAGATACCATAAAGACAGCTCAACACATAATCCTGTCCTACATGGAGCTTCTGTCATGATGAGCACTTTCAGATTCATGGCTTTACAAAAACCACTCATTTTCTACGGAATACCCGGAATATGTTTCGTCATAGTAGGGTTATTTTTCGTTGGTTGGACAATACAACAGTATATGGAATCTGGAAACATGATAACAAATATTTCATTAATAGGAATAGGTTGTATTATTCTAGGAATTCAGCTTCTAATTACCATCAGTATAATCAACTCAATGATAATTCTAATTAAAGAACGCTAATGACATCTAGGATATTATTTTGGCAAACTAGTGATTGGTTTAATTACAATTTAGCTTTTGTGTTACAGCAAAAAAATTTAGAGCTTTATGCATTAATCGATGTTCCAAATAAACCAAAAAAATTTTTTCAAGAACAGAACTTTGTAAAATATAAAAAAATCTGGTTTTTTCATGACCATATAAAAAATGAAAAGAAATATGACCTAGCATATCTAGAAAAAATTGAAGCGAAATATGGCATCAATTTGTGGATGCTGGCGTATAATGAAAGGATTTTTTATAATTATAATCAATACAGAAAATTTCAGACTAACGAAGTATTATCTATTATTGAACAAGAATGCAGATTATTTGAAAATATTATAGAAGAGATAGTGCCAGATTTTCTAATTATATCAATTACATGGCAGCATCAAGGAGAATTGTTACGTTTGTTGTGTAAAGCTAAAGGAATTAAGGTTTTGATGATAAATCCATTCATTTTTGGAGGTGGGTCTGGCAGATGGATGATATCTGAAGATTTTGGTTCGCGCGATTACCCTATTAAAATATCAACAACATCAAAAGACATAACATTTGAAAGATTAGAAAAAATAATTGAGGAATTCGGAATTAAGAAAAATATTCAAAAACTTACAAATGGAAACCCACAAAACTCAAAACTTCTTAAATTTCAATCAGGAATGAAGGTGATATTTGGTGATAATTCCAATACAAAAACACATTTCACATATTATGGTAGAAGCAGATTTAAGATTATTAAAAATGAATTAGTTTATTTAATAAAAACTAGAATAAGAGAGTCTTTCATAAATAGAAATTTTCCAAGAGAAATATCAGGTAGTACAAAATTTGTTTTTTTTCCTTTGCATACTGAAGAAGAGAGAGCTACACTCATTGGAGCTCCACTATATACAAACCAAGTTGAAATCATAAAAAATATCATAAAATCATTACCTGTCGGATATGATCTGGTCATTAAAGAACATCCAGCTATGAAATTGAGAGGTTGGAGAAAGATTTCAGAATACAAAGACATGATGAATTTACCTAATGTCAAATTAGTCCATCCGAGTTTGTCAACAAATGAAATTATCAAAAAATCATCATTGGTGATTACAATAAGCTCCACTACAGGATTTGAGGCTGCATTTTATCAGAAGTCTAGCATTAGTTTTATGCCAAAGGATTTTTCAAATCTATCATTCTCATTTGTTGTAAACAACATGAATGAGCTACCAGGAATAATAAGAAGAGCATTAAAAGCGGTGCCAGATCCTAACGAATTGTTCAACTATTTATCCAGTTTTAAAAATGAACTCTTTAATTTCAATTACATTCAATTCCAATTGGATTATGGAAATATGTTCTATCATGGCGGAAATTTGGTAGATGTAGACATAGACGAAAAATCTGTCAAAGTTTTTTTAGACAAAGAAAAGGATATTTTTTCAGATGTTGCCAATAAATACTTGGATAAAATTCATGAGCATTTAACACAAAACTCTAAAATTCAGAATTAGTGATCGGGTTTGAACATACTAAGACAAACAAATCAAGAGCCAGATATAGCATGAGAAGATCTACTGAAATAGGAAAAACGGATGTCATCATATTTTATGATTCAACCATAAACATAGACAATCTTAAAGAAATAACAGCCAATAGATCACATCTGATCATTACTCTTGATTATGGGTCTCACATGATGTTAGAACGAAACAACCTTATTCACATCTCATCAGATAATTTTCTCACAAAAAATGATCTGACTCTAATTCAGGAAAAATCATATTATTTTGCAAGATGGTCAGTTGATGAAGATATTAAAGATAGTTTAATTTACAATGGAATTAATATAGGGAAATTACCATATATCGAATTTCATTATGAATTAGTTCAATTCTTGAAGAAAGTTGTCAGTATCAAAAGAATTATGGATACACATTTAAAAAAAGATGTTTACTGTTCAAATGAGGTCAGAAAGATTTTAGATCTCTTCTTAGAGAATGCAAAAATATTAGAATCAGAATCAGTAGACCAGAAAATATTTCTTTATGACCGGATCAGAGCTCCATTAAATTTTTTTGGATTATCAACTTCATTTTATATTTCCAAAAAAAAATATGTTTTCTTGAGAAATCTCGTTGAACGTATTTCTTCATATTACATAAATCGGAAAAATAAAAAATTTAGAAATACAAATAAACAAAATTTACTAGTCGAATGCGATACAATCCGCATAACAGATTTGTTAAAAGCAGATAAAAATTCGTGTTTTACAATCTATAATAGAAGAAGACCGTCAATATGGAATTTCAAGTCTTTTATTACACTTAAAAATTCTAAAGTCCACATACTAAACGGAGAAGAATTAATTAAAAATAATCCTGATATAAAGAATGATTGTCAATCAGTTATAAACGAATTTACTCAGATTATAAAAGAAAATGAATTCTTTGAAAAGTTTTTTGTAATTGATAAAGTTAATTTTTGGAAAGCAATCAAAGATGATTTTGTTAAACTGCATATAGCCAGAATTAATGAAGCAGTACTTGAAATAAATTTGGCAAAAATTATATTTAGAGATTTTGCAATAACTTCTGTTACAGTATGGTCTGAAAGTGGATTTAATGAACAAATACTAATAGGATTAGCAAAATCATATGGAATTCCAATTAATTTAGTTCAACATGGCATTTACTATGATACCGATGAGGCAGCAACATATAACGAGTTCAATGGAATATTTCCAGTAACATCAGATAATTTCTTGTCATGGGGAGAAATCACTAGTAACTATTTTAAAAATTTACATTTAAATAAAAACATAATTGACGTTGGAAGCATATTCTACGATTCAATCATACAACATAACAAATCTGGCGATTATATCTTGCTAACAACTACATCCCCAGGTCGAAATATAGCATCTGAGCTAACTGATGAGTCAATCAGAAAATATGAAGACAATATCAAAGAGATTTGTAATATTTGTAAAAAATTGAATAAAAAACTTGTTATTAAAATGCATCCATTCCAAGATGAAAGAGAAATTTTGAGTATTGTAAAAACAATTGATAAGAACATCAGAATACTACAGTATGCAAACACATTAGACCTCATTTCTTCTTGTTTTTGTCTTCTTTCAATAGATTTGTCAACCACAATATTAGAGGCTCATCTTATGGGAAAACCAGTCATTACAGTTAGAACTAAAGAACCCGGGTTAGGACTACCTTCAATTTTTAAATCAAATGCAATTCCCTATATCACAATTGAAGAACTTGAGGAACAATTACAAAAAATATTAACAAATGATGCACACAGAAAACAAATAATTGAAAATGGGAGAAATTATGTCAGTAGGTTTTTCACAAATCTTGGCACGGCATCAGATTCATTTTTGAGATTTTTTATAACGAACATCAATAACTAGGTTTTTTCTGGATAAGTAATTTCAAGCCTTGTTCAAGAGATGTTTTTGGCTCATAGCTTAGAATTTTCTTAGCTTTAGAGATTTGTGGGATTCTTGTCATTATTTCAGTTCTGTTTCTCTTAGATTTTTCAAACGGAATAAAATCAATATGGCTTTTTGAATTTGATAATGAGATTATTTTTTTTGCTAACGATTTAATATTAATAGGCTCTAAATTATTCCCAACATTAATTATTTCAGAGTCACCCTTTCTAAGCGCACTTTGAAAAGCTCGTGCTACATCTGACACATGACAAAAAGCTCTTACTTGCGATCCATCACCATGTATCAGGATTTTGTGATTTTTTAATGCCTTGTTTATGAATTCTGGAATTACCCAAGAATTTCCTTGTCCATTACCATAAACATTGAACAATCTTAGTATCGTATATCGTATCCCATGTTCCCTTGAATATGCTTTAATGTATTCTTCTGCTGCTAGTTTGCTTACACCATAATTAGTAATTGGTATTACATCATCATTTTCTGAGATAGGAATTTTTTTTGGCTCCCCATAGACTTCGGAAGATGATGAAAAGATAATTTTCCGAACATTATTTTTTTTACATGACTCTAGAACATTTCTGGTTCCATAGATATTAGTGTCAAGTGTATGTATGGGGTTTTTTTCAGTGTTTATAACTCCCAGAGCTGCAGCTAGATGAATTACGATATCAGAATTTTTTGTCGCCTTATTTATTGAGTTTATTTCGTTGATGTCTCCCGTCATAAAGTCCACATTTGTAATAGGACTTTTTTTTACATCTAGAATTTTTATCCTATGTTTTTCTTTTAGCATTCTAGTTATATTTTGGCCTATGAATCCAGAGCCGCCAATAATAGTTATTATCATTCATTTACAAAATAATTCAATTCTATAAATATCATAACTAGGTCAATAAATTCAGTATAATTTTAGAAACGCTCTCAGACGCTTTACCATCTACAACTCTCATTTTCTTTGTTCTTATTTTTTTAGTTTCAATTGATTCGAGAAAATGTTCTAATTTCTTTTTTGTTTTATTTCTCACAAGTCCTAAATCCATAGCAATTTGTCTTTTTCTCCATTCCTTGGATGTTAAGGTTTGATGTTGGACTTGTGAAATTATAGCGAATGGTACGTTACAAGCTGCAAACTCATAAGTCGTTATTCCACCAGAACACAAACCATAACGGCTTTGCAGTATTTCTTGTTTCATATTGTTTGTTTTTTGTTTTAAAATTAGATTTTTTCCGAGTATTTTCTTAAATTGTAATATTTTACTGCTCTTCGCTGTGCCAGGTCCCAGTATTATCTTCAACTTTAATTTTTTATATTTTTGGGCGGTTTCCAATAACATTTCTACAATTTTATTTTCATCAAATCCACCAAAAGTAGCCAAAACATCTACTGTTTTTTTTATTTTTTTGATATGAGAGAAATTTGGGTTTATTATTTGATATTTGGGCCCAACATAGCAAATTTTTCCATATCTATTTTTGATTTTTCTATTTGAAAATCCAATAAAACCATTGAAGATCAAATCTGCTGGAAAATCAATCAACCACAAATCCGATATTACAGCTATTTTGGTAAATTTTGATACGGTTTGAACATATTTCTTTTTTAGTTGATACCTATCTATAATCAAAACATCTACTTTATACTTTTTTATTAATGTGATTGTTTTTGCTATATCAATATTGAGAGGTACATCTTTTTGTAACATTTCTAAATTAGTAAATCCCATCGAATTCAAGACTTTTCCTGCATTGCCAAAATCTTCTACCAAAAATCTTATTTGATTTGGTTTTAGTGATCTAGCTAAGTTGGCAGATCTGTAGATATGTCCAAATCCAAGTTGTTTTCTTGGGGCGATTCCTCCAGAGGTTCTTATTAAAATTGATGATTTTGCGCGAGATTCTTTCATATTTGTAGTGAATTATAAATAATGTGTATTGTATCTTGCGATACATAGAGATTGATTTTTGATTTTGCAAAGTTAAATGATAGCAATCATACTTTTGTCATAGCAGAAGCTGGTTCAAATTGGAAGACAAATTCTAATACGAATGCCCTAGAACAGGTAGAAAAATTAGTTGAGATTGCAGCATCATGTGGTGCTGACGCGGTAAAGTTTCAGATGTTTAGATCAAAGACACTCTACGCTCACAGACCTGGTAGTAGTGATTATTTGAAAAAAAATGGTATCGGTACTGATGTTGGAGAGATGTTTGAAAATTTAGAAATGCCTTATCATATAGTTCCTGAAATTCACAAAATTTGCAAAAAAAACAACATAATGTTTATGTCATCAGTATTTTCTATTGACGATGCAAAAATAATAGATCCATTTGTTGAAATACACAAAATAGCTTCCTATGAAATTAATCATGTCAGATTGTTGGAATTTGTTGCAAAGACAAAAAAACCAGTAATAATATCTACCGGGGCATCAACTTATGATGAAATTGATTTTGCAGTAAATTTAATCAAAAATTATAATGATAAAATAGCACTTTTGCAGTGCACTGCAAAATATCCAGTACCTATTGAATCATTAAATTTATTTGTCATACCAGAACTGGAAAAGAAATATGGATTACCAGTAGGTTTTTCTGATCATAGTGAAGATCCAATAATTGGCCCAGTTACTGCAGTTGGATTAGGTGCAAGAATTGTTGAAAAACATTTTACTACAAACAAAAATAATGAAGGTCCTGATCATAGATTCGCCTTAGATCCAAACGAATTGCGAATCATGATTAGATCTATACGCAGATCAGATCTAGCCAAAGGCTCATCAACAAAAACAATCTTGCTTGAGGAGAGAGAGCTAATGCAATTTGCTACAAGATCTATTCAAGCTACAAAAAATATACGTAAAGGAGACATTTTACTTGAAGGAATTAACTTTGATGTATTAAGACCGGGTAATAAAAAAAGGGGCCTTGATGCGAGATTTTTATCAAAAGTCATAGGCAAGAAATCCGCTATCGATGTAGAAATTGGCGATGGAATTCTAGAACTAGAGTAGGTTATTTTGAATATTTGTTTACAAGTCTAATTATTTTATCAATGTCATTTTGTGTAAGATTTTGATGGCATGGTATAGTCACAATTTGGTTTCCTGCATTTTCAGTGGCCTTTAGAACATTTTTGGTTCTGTAAAGATTGAAACTGTGGATTGGTCTATAATGCATCCCAACTTCTATTCCATGTTTTTTCATATTCATCATAAATTCAGTTCTATTTTTTACCAATATCCAAAAAAAGTGATATGAACAATTTTGGTCATAGGGCATTTTAGATTCAACATCAATCTCCTTAGAATAACGTTTAGCTATCTTTTTTCTTTCCAAGTTATTTTTGTCCAATTTCGATAGTTGATGTAAGCCAAGCGATGCAGATATCTCATTCATATAGTAATTCCAACCTAGTTCATTAACATCATAGTATGCATCTTTTCTATTTGATATACCGCACCATCTCAAGGACTTGAGTTTGATTTCAGATTCTTTGGAATTAGTTTTATTGAGGGTGATTAGTCCTCCAGAAGGCATTGGTAAATTTTTTGATGGATGGAAGCTGAAACATACCGCGTGTCCATGTGAGCCAATTTTTTTATCATTATATTCAGCACCTACAGCATGAGCAGCATCTTCAACTAGGAATAATGAATTTTTATCACAGATCCTTACTAAAGACATTAAATCGCAAGGCATGCCACCAAAATGAACTGGAAGTATGAGTTTGGTTTTGTGTGTTATTGATTTTTGTACTTCTTTTGGATCAATGCACAAAGTACTAGGGTCAACATCAACAAATTTTGGTATTCCACCATTATACACAATAGCGTGTGCGGTAGAAACAAAAGATAGTGAGGGAAGGATCACTTCTTTATTTTTTATATTAAATAATGAAAGTGCGAGATGGAGTGCAGCAGTGCCACTATTTACTGCTATAGATGAATTGGAACCGACATATTTTTGGAATTGGTTTTCGAATTGACCAACATTCCCAGCTCCTGCTCCAGATGCCCAAAATTTGCTCTTGATTATTTTTAGAACAACATCTAGATCTTTTTTGTCTAATGTAAGGTCAAAGAGTTTTATTTTTTTCATTTACAATACTCCCATATCTAAAAACTATTTTTAAAGGCTTAAAACCTATTTTCTTAAAAAAACTGATAGAATTTCTATTTTTAGGATTTATGTTAGCTAAATAGTAAGATTTAGGGTACCTATCCATCAACAATTTCATTGCTTTCTGACCTACGCCTTTACCAGAACAATCTTTTTTTATGAAAACACCAATTTCGTTTTTCTTTGTTAGGTAGATCGTACCAACTTTATAATTGTCACATATTATCATTAACCATCTATAGTACGGCTTTGTTTTGATGAATTTCACATGTTCAATATAGGTTGGCATTGTATTGTGTTCAATGTTAATATTTTGTGTTCTCTCCATCATCAAATCATAGAGAAATTGATAGTCGCTCTTGGTAATAGGCTTAAGGATAATGTTTGATTTCTTCATTATTTATCACAAACTTTCCATTTAGGTACATGATTAACATTTACAGTCATGGTTTTCTTTTGCTTAATAATCATTAAACACTAATCAGTCATTAAAATTTTTATTATAAGCACACAAAATCGAATTATGAAAGAACCATTCTACACTAATTTAGAAGCACATCCAACAAGAGATATCAATGATGGGCACATTAATGGTTCATTAACTGTAGTCTGGAGAGATTATGATGATGTCATTTCAGAAGACATAAAGATGATCTATATGTCATCAGTTGAACCAAGCGAAATAAAGGGTCCTCATTTACATACTAAAAGGAATAGTTATTTCATTTGTATTCACGGTAAGGTTGTCTTCATACTAAGAGATGAAAACGGAAAGTTTCATGAGATAGAAACAAGTGCCGATACTCCAAAAATAATTAAGGTCCCAAAAGGAATAGCATCTGCGCACATTAATCTGTCTAATCAAACATCAAGAATATTGGCTCTTGCTGACATATCATGGAAGCCGAACGATAATGAGATGGTAAATGTTGTTTTTGCAGAATACAATTGGAAAAAGTGGTTGTCACGAAGTGATAAGCTTTACGATTTATGACGTCACATAAGTTGATTGTTACTAATATATTCTAAGATCCATAGTGAGAGATCAAATGTTCAATTCAGATATTTTGAAAAAATATGACAGTCACGGAATGCATCTAGTTTATGACAAATGGCCATATATTGCAAAGGAAAGCTATTCCAATAATTATTTACCAGTTAACTTTGAGAATATTTCGCACATTGTTTTTGTTGGAATGGGAGGATCGGGCGCATTACATGATATATTTTCAGCCATTCTGTCCAAAAGCAATATTCATGTAAGTATAGTAAAAGGATATCATTTACCAAATACAGTTGACTCTAACACATTGATTGTCACAACTAGTGTGTCAGGGAATACAGTTGAAACTATGACAGTTTTAGATTTGGCAAAGAAATTAAATCATAAAATTATTGCATTTACAAATGGCGGTGAGATGAAAAAATACTGTCTTGAACATAAAATACAGCACAGAGACATTCCAATGTATCATTCTCCACGCGCATCATTTCCATCATTTTTATTCTCAATGTTAAAAGTTTTAGAACCAATAATTCCGATAAAGAGAGAAGATATTACTCAATCAATTGATGATTTAGAAGATCTACGCAAAAAGATTTCATCCGATAATCTAAATACAGATAATCCAGCTTTGGATATTGCAAAGTGGCTTACAGATGTTCCGATAATTTACTACCCATGGGGTTTACAAGCCGCCGCAGTTAGATTCAAGAATTCACTTCAAGAAAATACCAAGATGCATGGAATGATAGAAGATGTTATAGAGACATGTCATAATGGGATAGTTGCTTGGGAAAGGCCTTCTAATATGAAACCCATTATGATCAGAGGAGAAGATGATTACATGAAGACCAAGGAAAGATGGAATTTAATCAAAGAATATTTTGAGTGCAACAAGATTCAGTACAGAGAGATCTTTTCAGTTAAGGGAAGCATACTCACAAAACTGATCAATTTAATTTATCTATTGGATTATTCAACCGTATACCGCGCCACAATGTTAGGAATCAATCCAACTCCGGTAAATTCGATTGATTATATTAAAAGTAGAACCAGTAAATACTGAGTAATTATTAGGTAATCATGAGAGTGTCAACAAAATTCTCCAAGTTTTTCATTTCTGAAATCATCGCTGTTTTAATAAATACCATTTTCTGGGTCATATTAGCATGGCAAGTTGAACCAGGTGAATATGGAGAAATTCAATTTCTGGTTGGAATTGCTTCGATTGCAAGTACGATAGGATTGGTAGGAGCCGGACCAACAATTGTAGTTAGTCTAGCAAAAAAAGTTCCAATTCAATCAAATCTCATTTTATTGTCGATCACTATGGGTGGAATTCTTTTTCCCATTACATATTTCATCTTTAATCGATATGACATAGGCACTCTACTTTATGGAATGATATTTTTCCAATTGAGTGTAGGTATTTTGCAGGGCAAGCAGGAATACAGCAGATATTTCAATTATCTAATTGCTCAAAAAATAATTTTTGTTGTTGTAGCAGAAGTATTTTTATTTCTATTTGGAATTGAGTTCATAATTTTTGCATTTTCAATATCTTATATAATTTTCATAAACATTTTGTTAAAAGAATTCAGAGTCACTAATTTAGACATGAATTTAGTTAAAGAGAAATCATTTTTTGTCCTAAATAATTACATCATAACACTATTTTCTATTGCAAGAGACAACATTGATAAATTAATAATTGTACCAGTTTTGGGTTACGTAATACTGGGCAATTATTCACTAGCTTTACAAGCAATTTTACTATTAAGCTCAGTAATCACAATCATCAACAGGTACGCATTACCAATATTATCAACCAAAACAGATGCTGGACAGTTTCTTAGAGTTTCATTTTTTATCAGTCTGCCATTATTAGCGATCGGGTATTTTGTAATGCCAATAGTGATCGAATTATTATTTCACAAATACGAACATACAATAGAAACCATTAAGATCCTTTCTTTCTCAATTCCAGCTTATTCTTTGGTTACTGCATACAATACAA
>Ga0194132_10009004_pt1 | contig 14021 bp, 13 predicted proteins | sample TA2KigOf80mmetaG_FD_148612 | JGI IMG/M metagenome (GOLD analysis project Ga0194132, IMG submission 148612) | Freshwater microbial communities from Lake Tanganyika, Tanzania - TA2015054 Kigoma Offshore 80m | ecosystem: Environmental > Aquatic > Freshwater > Lake | place: Tanzania: Lake... | reverse complement strand
TTGATTTGATATCATCAATGTCTGGTGTGGAGTTTTTCAAGTCCACTGCAAATTCTACTGGCTTGCCGCCGTGTAGTCTGACATATGATGCATATGGAGGATAATATGGTCCTGGCAAGAGAACTTCGTCGCCTTCTTCCACAATGGATGACATTACCATGTCTAGTGCCTCTGAAACTCCGTTTGTAACCAAAATATCGTCTGCAGTAACTGACAGTCCTTTAGCTTTTTCTTTTATTGTAATTGCTTCTCTTAGCTCTTGCAGTCCTTCGGATTGTGCGTAATAATTGTGCCCCTCTTGAATTGACTTTATCATTGCCTCTTTGACATTTGCTGGAGGCTGAAATCCATACTGGATTGGATCACCAATGTTCAGGTATGTGATTTTTTTTCCCAGTTTTTCAACTTGACGTGCAGCGGTTACAATATCACGGATTGCATATTCAACACCAGCTACTTTTTTTGATACTTTCATGAGCAGCTAGACAGATATTTAGCCCCGTTAAAGTGCTTTTGGACTCGTAGCACAGTCTGGATAGTGCGGGCGGCTTCGGACCGCCAGGTCGAGGGATCGAAGCCCTCCGAGCCCTGAAATTATTTTTTCAGTATAACTATATTAGAACAAGTTGCTATGTAGTGTCATGCCCGGAATAGGATTAATGAAAAAAAGGCTAGAAACAGAAAAGCAGGCGATAACTTTGGCAATATCCGGAATCATAAAACAATATAACGTCAAGCCAGAAGAAATCAAAACTTTGGAGACACAGTATGATAGTGATGCTGGCGATTGGTATGTCGCATTAGGCTTTGCCGATAAGCGAACAGTGATACGAATGGACTCGGTTCATGCTACCATTTTAGAGATTAACGAAGTTTAGTTATTTTTGGAATTCAATTTCAGAGTAGAGTTTGTATTCCTTGAAGGTTTTAGAACATGACCAATTGTGTTCGTGTCTCATGAGTTAGTGATCACAAAGTAAGTTTAAGAGAACTGTTTGTTCTTTGTAGACAGACCTGTTTTATTTTCTGAATTGAACGTTTGGTGCTTCTGGCTGCGGTATTATAACGAGTCCGCCATCTCGAAGCTGACCAATTAATTGGATTACTTCTTTTTCAACTTGAGATCTTTGCATTCCGGTTTTTTGTGCAAATATATCGACTAGTTCAGTGATCTTTCTCTTACCATTGCATGATCGCCAAAAGTCAATGATTGCCTGATTTACCATAAAGCCCTGATTGTGTTCGTTTGCCAAAACCATTCCGCCATCTTCTTGCTGCACTACAGAGCCGACACCTTGTGGTAGTGCAGTCTCATAATCAATTGGTGCAGGAGTATTTGCGGATGAAAAGCTCTTTAGTTTTGCCTTTGCTGCCTCTGACATTTTATCCATTGTCCATGGAGGATTCCACACAATGTCGACTTTGACGTCATTTACTCCTGGAACTTTTTTGGCATATCTTGTAACATCTTGAACCAGAGTTTGGTGTAATGGGCAACCTTGAGTTGTAAGTGTCATTTTGATATTCACATCATTAGACGGAGTAACATCAATTCCATAAACTAGACCCATTTCTACAATGTTTAGTGGAACTTCTGGGTCCATACATTTGGTTAGTGATTCTCTTACTTGGTCAGGATTTACACTTGACATATTTACTGTGTAATTTTAAAAATGAATAAAAACTTTCTATTTGTTAGCTTCAAATAATTTCGGTATAGACTCTACAAATGGCGGTTTTGCAACGCCTGCTTCTGTAATTATACCTGAGATCAATTCCGGTGGAGTCATATCAAATGCAGGATTTATGACTTTGATTCCATCTGGGGCTGTCTTTTTATCACCGATTTGTGTGACTTCGGTTGCTTTTCTCTGTTCTATAATGACGTCTTGTGGGTTGCTTTTCATATCAAATGTGGAAAGAGGCGCAGCGACATAGAATGGTATCCCATGCTGTTTTGCTATCAATGCTACTTGGTATGTTCCAATTTTGTTGTATACGTGACCCGTTCTTAAGATTCTGTCTGCACCTACCACTACTTTGTTCACTAGATTGTTTGCCATCGTATAGCCTACAGCAGTATCCGGAATCAAGCTAACATCAAATCCATCATGCTTTAGCTCAAATGCAGTGAGTCTTGAGCCCTGCTGTACAGGTCTTGTTTCAGTAGCTATTACTTTGATGCTTTTTCCGCTTTCTTTGGTTGCGCGTATTACTCCCAATGCTGTACCATATGCTACAGTAGCTAAAGAGCCTGCATTACAATGTGTCATTACAGTATCATTGTTATCAAAAAGAATAGAACCATTTTTGCCCAATTGCATGTTTATTCTAATGTCGTCTTCGGCCATTTGTTTTGCCGTGTTTATTGCGAGTTGACGTATTTCATCCACAGCGTTGCCTTGTTTTGCAATATTCATTATTTGATCCAGTCCCCATACAAGATTCACTGCGGTCGGTCTTGTTTCAAACAGAATTTTTTTTGCTTTTTCAAGATCAGAAATTATTTGTTCCTTTGTAGAGGCATTGCTTTGCAGTGAGGCAAGTGCAAGACCAAACGCTCCTGAGACACCTATTGCAGGAGCACCACGAACCACCAATGTTTTAATTGCTTTTGCAACATCATTGTAATCAGAATATTCCACAAAAATAAGCTCGTTTGGGAGCTTAGTTTGATCAATCATCACTACTTTGTTGTTTTTCCATTCTACTGTCCTAAGTAAAGGAATATTATGCATCTCAGATGTAAATTTGCATCATGATTCTATATTAAAATCAGTCTAATTCATGCAATCAATTTTAATATTCAGTTATAAAATAACGAATGGTTTGAGAGTCGCAGTGGGATTACCTGCATATAATGAAGAAAAGAACATAGCTTCCATCATAATCAAGTTAAAACGAATAACTGATACCATCATAGTATGTGACGATGGATCATCCGATTTAACAAGTAAAATTGCATCAGATCTTGGTGCTATCACAATCACACATCCAAAAAATGTCGGTTATGGAGCTGCGATAACCAGTTTATTTGCCAAAGCCAGAGAAATTGATATTGACATATTAGTCACTTTTGATGCAGATGGTCAACATAGAGTTGAAGATATTGAATCAGTTTTAGAACCGATTTTGAAAGGTGAAGCAGACATTGTAATTGGCTCAAGATTCATTGGAATGGAGAGCCAGATTCCAAAATACAGAAAAATTGGCATAAAAGCCATAACGGGTTTAACAAATGCAATAACGGGTTCTCAAATAAAAGATTCACAGAGTGGGTTTAGGGCCTATACCAGTAACGCATTAAGAAAAATACACACAATTGAAAATGGAATGGGGATTTCAACGGAGATTCTGATCAAAGCCTCAAAAAATGATCTTAAAATCACAGAAATACCAATAGAAGTTACCTATGCGGAAGATGGCTCAACGCATAATCCTGTAGTGCACGGAGCTTCTGTTTTAATGAGTACTTTTAAGTTCATGTCTTTGCAAAAGCCTCTTGTTTTTTATGGAATACCAGGGATTTGTTTTCTTGTAGTAGGCTTAATTTTTATTGGTTGGACAGTGCAGATATACATAGCGTCAGGATCTGTCATAACAAACATTTCATTGATAGGAATAGGTTGCATAATTGTAGGGATACAGCTTTTGATTACCATCACCATAATCAATGCGTTGATAATTCTAATTAAGGAGCAAAGATGACACATAAAGTATTATTTTGGCAGACTAGTGATTGGTTTAATTATAATTTAGCATTTGAGTTACAGCAAAAAGATTTAGAGCTTTATGCTATAATTGATGTTCCAAACAAACCAAAGAAATTCTTTCAGGAACAGAGACTTGTAGAGTATAAAAAAACATGGTTTTTTCACGACCATATTAAAAACACAAAGAAATATGATGTTTCATATTTAGAAAAATTTGAAGAAAAATACGGTATTGATCTATGGATTTTAGCGTATAATGAGAGAATTTTTTATAATTATAATCAATACAAAAAATTTGAAACCAGTGAAGTATTATCCATCATTGAGCAAGAGTGTAGATTATTTGAGCGTGTCTTAGATGAGATAAAACCTCATTTTCTAATAATATCATTAACATGGCAACATCAAGGAGAATTACTCCGTTTACTATGCAAAGCACGAGGCATAAAAGTTCTTATGATAAATGGTTTTGTTTTCGGTGCCGGTTCTGGTAAATGGGTCATATCAGAAGACTTTGGCTCGCTTGATCATGCTGCCAAAATATCATCAGTATCGAATGGTATGACTTTTGAGAGATTAGAGAACATTATTGAAGGATTTGGAATTAGTCAGAATATTAAAAAACTAATAAATGAAACAGTAAAGAATGTAAAATTTCTGAGATTGTGCGCAGGCATAAACATGTTATTTGGTGATAATTCGAAAACTCATTTTACATATTATGGCAGAAGTAAATGGAGGGTTATAAAAAATGAACTAAACTTTTTGATAAAAACAAAATTACGCGAATCTTTCATAAACAAAAACTTGCATAAAGCCATTCCTGATTATAAAAAATTCATCTTTTTTCCCTTACACGCCGAAGAAGAAAGAGCTACTCTCATCGGAGCTCCATTTTACACAAACCAGATAGAAATAATAAAGAATATCATCAGATCGTTGCCAGTTGGCTACAATCTAGTAATTAAAGAACATCCCGCAATGAGAATAAGAGGTTGGAGAGATATTTCAGAATATAGGGAATTGATGAATTTGCCCAATACTATTTTGATACATCCAAATTTGATCACTAGTGAAATCATTAAAAAATCCTCATTGGTTATTACAATAAATTCTACTACAGGATTTGAAGCTGCTTTTTATCAGAAGCCAAGCATAACTTTTATGCCAAAGGATTATTCTAGATTATCATTTTCATTCACAATAAACAATCCAAATGATCTATCAAAAACAATAAGAAAAGCACTTAAAGTCAAACCTGATCCTGATGAATTATACGATTATTTACATAGTTTCAAGGACGAACTTTTTGATTTCAATTATGTTCAATTTCAATTGGATTATGGTGATATGTTTTATTATGGAGGAAATTTGGTGGATGTAGAGATAAAAGAAAATGATGTCCATGTCTTTTTAGATAAACAAAAAAAGATTTTTTCAGAAGTTGTAAAAAAGTATTTACTTAAGATGGGAGAATATTCAGAACTACACTCTAAAATTAACGACTAATGATGATGATTAATCTTACATATGAACGAAAAATCAATTAAAAAATATAATTATGAATCAAATACAACATCAGAGAATATAGATTGTGTTATTTTTTATGATTCGACCATCAGTTTAGAAAACCTCACAACGACAATAGACGGAAAAACATATGCGATTTTTACCTTGGATTATGAATCTCATGAAATATTAGAAAGAAATAAAATTTCACATAGATCATCAGATAATTTTCTTATGAAGAATGAATTAGTAAATATTCAAGAAAGATCATACTATTTCGCAAAATGGGCTGAAAACAAAGACATTGAGCCAGATTTGATATACAGTGACATAAATTTAGGAAAATTACCATATGTTGAATTTCATTATGGGTTAGTTCAAATCCTAAAGAAAATCCTAAGTGTCAAGAATATTATAAATAGTCATTTAGGAAAAGAATATTTTTGTTCAAGAGTAAATTACAAAATTTTGGAACTTTTTATAAAAGAAGTAAATATCATACCATCAGAATCTGCAAGAGAAAAAAACTTTCTTTATGATAATATAAGAATTCCATTTAAGTTTTTTGGATTAACTACTTCTTTCTATATCTCTAAAGAAAATTATGTCAGAATTAGAGATTTTATTGAAGAAGTATTTGTCCAATTTTTTAATTGGAAGAATAAAAAAATAAACAATTCAAATAAACAAAATGTACTTGTGGAATTTGACACAATTCGAATAAAAGAATTGTTAAAGAAAGATAGTAAGTCTTGTTTGCTAATATATAATCGAAGAAGACCTACAATATGGAATTTTGAATCTCTTTTAGCTCTCAAGAATTCGAATGCATACGTATTGACAAAAAAAAGATTAATCACATATGACTCCAACATAAAAAATGACGTCAAATCTAATATTGACAGATTTTCAGTTTTTATAAAGAAAAATGAATTTTTTGAAAAATTTTTTGTAATTAATGACATATGTTTTTGGAAAATAATCAAGGATGATTTTGTTAAACTTCATGTTAAAAGAATGAACGAGGCAGTATTTGAGATAAATTTGGCCAAAATTATGTTTGAAAAGTTAAAAATTGGTTCTGTCACAGTCTGGTCAGAAAGTGGATTTAGTGAGCAAATACTTATCGGGTTAGCAAAATCTTACGGAATTCCAACCAATTTAGTTCAACACGGCATCTATCATGATACTGATGAAGCTTTTAGGTACAATGAATTCTATGGAGTGCTCCCCATATTGACAAATAATTTTTTGTCTTGGGGAGAGATTACTAGCAACTATGTTAGAAAGTTTTGCTTGGACAAAAATATAATCAATATTGGAAGTTTATTTTATGATTCAGTAAAATGCATAGATAGTTCCGAAGGCTATATGTTACTTGTAACGACATCCCCGAGGCGAAACATAGTATTTGAATTAACTGATGAATCAATTAGAAAATATGAAGACTGTATTAAACAAATTTGTAATATTTGCAAGAAATTAAATAAAAAACTTGTTATCAAGATGCATCCGGACCAGGATGAAAGAGAGATTGTTGATATCGTAAAAAAAATAGATAAAAACATCAGAATAGTAAAGTACGCAAATATACTAGATCTTATTTCGTCTTGTTTTTGTCTTCTTTCTATAGATAAATCAACTACAATGCTAGAGGCATTGATTATGGGAAAACCAATAATTGCTATTAGAACCAAAGAGCCAGAATTAGGCATGCCGTCGATTTTTCAATCAAATGCAACACCCTATCTCAAAATTGAAGATTTGGAAGAGCACCTACAAAAAATAATAATAAATGACACATACCGAAAACAAATAATTGAAAATGGTAAAAATTATGTTGATAGATTCCTTACAAATCCTGGTACGGCCTCAGATTCATTTTTGGAGTTTATTTATAAGACGTATCACTAACTAGGATTCATTCTGTAAAAGTAATTTCAAACCTTGTTCAAGAGATATTTTTGGCTCATAGTTTAGAATTTTCCTAGCCTTAGATATTTGTGGAATTCTTGTCATTATTTCAGTTCGATTTCTTTTGGATTTTTCAAATGGAATAAAATCAATGCGACTCTTTGAATTAGATAGTGAGATAATTTTTTTTGCTAATGACTTGATGTTGATGGGCTCCAAGTTATTTCCAACATTAATTATTTGAGAATTGCCTTTGGTGAGAGAGTTTTTAAATGCTCGTGCCACATCTAACACATGACAAAAGGCTCTTACTTGTGAGCCATCTCCGTGTATTGTAATTTTTTGGTTCTCTAGAGCCCTACTTATGAATTCTGGGATAACCCAACAGTTTCCTTGTCCATTTCCATAAACATTGAATAGTCTTAGAATGGTGTATTGCATTCCAAATTCTCTAGAGTATGCTTTAATGTATTCTTCTGCGGCTAATTTGCTTATACCATAATTAGTAATTGGGATTACATCATCATTTTCTGAAATGGGAATTTTTTTTGGTTCCCCATAGACTTCAGAAGATGACGAAAAGATAATTTTTCTAACATTGTTTTTTTTACATGACTCAAGAACATTTCTGGTTCCATAGATATTAGTATCAAGTGTACGTATGGGGTTTTTTTCAGTGTTTATAACTCCTAGAGCAGCAGCGAGATGAATTACAATATCAGAATTTTTTGTTGCCTTATTTATTGAATTTATTTCACTGATATCTCCGAGAATAAAATCCACGTCAGGAATTGGGTTTTTTTTTACATCTAGAATTTTTATTTTGTGTTTTTCTTTTAGTTTGTTAGCTATATTTTGACCAATGAACCCCGAACCGCCAACAATAGTTATTATCATTCATTTGCAAAACAATTCAATTCTATAAATATCATGACTAGATTAATAATTTCAGTATAATTTTAGAAACTCTCTCAGATGCTTTACCATCTACAATTCTCATTTTCTTAGTTCTTATTTTTTTAGTTTCAATTGATTCTAGAAGATGCTCTAACCTATTTTTTGTTTTATTTCTCACAAGTCCTAAATCCTTAGCGATTTGTCTTTTTCTCCATTCTTTGGATGTTAAGGTTTGATGTTTGACTTGTGAAATTATAGCGAATGGTACATTACAAGCTGCAAACTCATAAGTCGTTATTCCGCCAGCACACAAACCATAACGGCTTTGCAGTATTTCTTGTTTCATATTATTTGTTTTTTGTTTTAATATTAGATTTTTTCCGAATACTTTCTTAAATTGTAATATTGTATTGCTCTTTACCGTTCCAGGCCCAAGTATTATCTTCAACTTTAATTTTTTATATTTTTGGGCAGTTTCCAATAACATTTCTATGATTTTATTTTCATCAAATCCACCAAAGGTAGCCAAAACATCAATTGTTTTTTTTATTTTTTTGATATGAGCGAAATTTGGATTTATTATTTGATACTTGGGCCCGACATAACAAATTCTTCCATACCTATTTACGATTTTTCCATTGGAGAATCCAATAAAACCATTGAAGATCAGATCTGCTGGAAAATCAATTAACCACAAATCCGATATTACAACTACTTTGGTAAATTTTGATACGGCTTGAACGTACTTCTTTTTTAGTTGATACCTATCTATGATTAGAACATCTACTTTGCATTTTTTTATTAATGCAATTGTTTTTGTTATATCTATATTGAGAGGTATGTTTTTTTGTAACACTTCTAGATTCACAAATCCCATAGAATTCAACACTTTTTCCGCATTACCAAAATCTTCTACCAAAAATTTGATTTGATTTGGTTTTAATGCCTTGGCTATATTGGCAGATCTGTAAATATGTCCAAAGCCAAGCTGTTTTGTTGGGGCGATCCCTCCAGAGGTTCTTATTAAAATTGATAATTTTTGCATGAGATTCTTTCATAATTGTAGTGAATTATAAATAATGTGTATTGCATCTAGCGATACATAGAGATTGGTTTTTGATTTTACAAAATTAAGTGATAGCAATCATACTTTCGTCATAGCAGAAGCTGGTTCAAACTGGAAGACAGACACTAGTAAGACTGATCTAGAGCAAGCAGAGAAATTAGTCGAAATTGCTTCATCTTGTGGTGCAGATGCGGTAAAATTTCAGATGTTTAGATCAAAGACTCTTTATGCTCACAGGCCTGGCATTAGCGATTATCTTAAAAAAAATGACATCAGAATTGATGTTGGAGAGATGTTTGAAAATTTAGAAATGCCTTACGAGATGATTCCTGAAATTCACAAAATTTGCAAAAAGAACAACATAATGTTTATGTCGTCAGTATTTTCAGTTGATGATGCAAAAATAATAGATCCATTTGTTGAAATGCACAAGATAGCTTCCTATGAAATTAATCATGTCAGATTGTTGGAATTTGTTGCAAAGACAAAAAAACCAGTAATAATATCTACAGGTGCATCAACTTATACTGAAATAGACTTTGCAGTGAATTTAATCAAAAAATATAATGATAAAATAGCACTTTTGCAATGTACTGCAAAATATCCAACTCCCATTGAATCATTAAATTTGTCTGTCATACCAGAACTAGAAAAAAAATATGGGTTGCCGGTAGGTTTTTCTGATCATAGTGAAGATCCAATAATTGGCCCAGTAACAGCAATAGCATTAGGCGCAAAAATTGTTGAAAAACACTTTACTACAGACAAAAATAACAAAGGTCCTGATCATAGATTCGCATTAGACCCAAATGAATTGCGAATCATGATTGAATCGATACGCAAATCAGATCTGGCCAAGGGTACATCAACAAAAACGATCTTACCGGAGGAAGTAGAGCTAGAGAAATTTGCCAAAAGATCCATTCAAGCTATAAAAAATATACGCAAAGGAGACATTTTACTTGAAGGAGCCAACTTTGACGTATTAAGACCAGGCAATAAAAAAAAGGGCCTTGACGCGAGATTTTTATCAAAAGTTATAGGCAAGAAATCTGCCATTGATGTAGAAATTGGCGATGGAATTGTAGAATTCGAGTAGGTTATTTTGAATATTTGTTTACAAGTCTAATTATTTTATCAATGTCATTTTGTTTAAGATTTTGATGGCATGGTATAGTCACAATTTGGTTTCCTACTTTTTCAGTGACCTTTAGAACATTTTTGGTTCTATAAAGATTAAAACTGTGGATTGGCCTATAATGCGTCCCAACTTCTATCCCATGTTTTTTCATATTCATCATAAATTCGGTTCTGTTTTTTATCAATATCCAAAAAAAGTGATATGAGCTATTATGATCGTAGGGCATTTTAGATTCAACATCAAGTTCCTTAGAATAGCGTTTAGCGATCTTTTTTCTTTTCAGGTTATTTTTTTCCAATTTCAATAGTTGACATAAGCCAAGTGATGCTGATATTTCGTTCATATAATAATTCCAGCCTATCTCATCAACATCATAGTACGTATCTTTTCTATTTGATATACCACACCATCTCAATGACTTAAGTTTTATTTCGGATTCGTTAGAGTTAGTTTTATTGAGGGTGATTAGCCCGCCAGAAGGCATTGGCAAATTTTTTGATGGATGAAAGCTGAAACATACTGCGTGTCCATGTGAGCCGATTTTTTTATTATTATAATCTGCACCTACAGCATGAGCAGCGTCTTCAACTAGGAATAATGAATTTTTATCGCAAATCTCAACTAAAGACGTTAAATCGCAAGGCGTTCCACCGAAATGAACTGGAAGTATAAGTTTAGTTTTGTGGGTTATTGATTTTTGTACTTCTTTTGGATCAATGCACATAGTGTTAGGGTCAACATCAACAAATTTTGGTATTCCACCATTATACACAACAGCATGTGCGGTAGAAACAAAAGATAGTGAGGGAAGGATCACTTCTTTATTTTTTATATTAAATAATGACAGTGCTAGATGGAGTGCAGCGGTACCACTATTTACTGCTATAGATGAATTAGAACCAACATATTTTTGGAATTCACTTTCGAATTGACCAACAATTCCAGCCCCTGCTCCAGATGCCCAGAATTTGCTCTTTATTGTTTTTAGCGCAATATCTAGATCTTTTTTGTCTAATTTAATATCAAAGAGTTTTATTTTTTTCATTTACAGTATTCCTATATGTAAAAACTATTTTTAACGGCTTAAAACCATTTTTCTTGAAAAAACTAATAGAGTTCTTATTATTGGGATTTATGTTAGCTAAATAATAGGATTTAGGATATCTATCCATCATCAATTTCATTGCTTCCTGACCTATGCCCATACCAGAATAAGCTTTTTTTATGAAAATACCAATTTCATTTTTTTTCGTAAGGTATATTGTGCCAACGTTAGATTTTTTGTATATTATCATCAACCATCTATAGTACGGCTTTGTTTTAATGAATTTCATATGTTTAATGTAGGTCGGCATTGCATTGTGTTCAATATTGATATTTTCTGTTCGCTCCAGCATCAAATCATATAGAAATTGGTAGTCGCTCTTGGTAACAGGTTTAAGGTCAACATTTAATTTCTTCATTATTTATCACAAACCTTCCATTTAGACATATGATTAACATTTACAGACATGGCTTTCTTTTGGTTAATACTTATTCATCATAAATCGGTCATTAAAATTTTTATTATAAGTGCGCAGAATCTAGTTATGAAAGAATCTCCACATATGGATTTGGAAATACATCCAACAAAAGACATCAATGATGGACACATTAACGGTTCGTTAACTGTAATCTGGAGAGATTATGATGGAACCATTTCAGAAGAGATAAAGATGATTTATGTGTCATCAGTAGAACCTGGCGAGATAAAGGGGCCTCATTTACATACTAAGAGAAATAGTTACTTTATTTGTATTCACGGCAAAGTTGTCTTCATACATAGAGATGAAAATGGAAAATATTATGAGATAGAAGCAAGTGCAGAAATTCCAAAAATGATAAAAATTCCAAGAGGGATAGCATCTGCACATGTCAATATATCTAACCAAACGTCGAAGATATTAGCTCTTGCTGATATATCATGGAAACCAAATGATAATGAGATGGAAAATGTTGTTTTCACAGAATATGATTGGAAAAAATGGTTTTCCTCCAAAAAATTGTAAGATATTTACAAATCAGTTATACAGATTATAGCCGAAGATGTTAAACAGTTCAACTCATTCAACGTTTGTTACCAATATATTCAAGATTGTTTAAACAAAATTAATTGTTAGATATAGCTACTCTTAAAAAATATGATATTAGTGGAATGTACCAAGTTTATGACAAATGGCCACAAATAGCAAAAGAAAGTTACGCAGCAGATCAGATAGAGGTTGATTTTAGGAATATCAAACATATTGTTTTTGCCGGAATGGGTGGATCTGGTACATTGCACGACATATTTGCAGCAATTTTATCCAAGACTAACATTCATGTGAGTATTGTTAAAGGATACCATTTACCAAACACTGTTGATGCTAACACACTTGTTGTGACAACTAGTGTTTCTGGAAACACGATTGAAACTCTTACTGTTTTAGATGCCGCAAAAAAATTCAATTGCAAGATAATCGCATTTTCAAGCGGCGGAAAAATTAAGAAATATTGTATTGAACATAATGTAACACACAGACAGATTCCAATATATCATTCACCACGATCATCATTCCCATCATTTTTATTCTCAATGTTAAAGATATTGCAACCAATAATTCCAATAAAAAATAAAGATATTTTTGAATCAATAAATTGTTTGGAAATTCTGCAGAATAAGATCTCATCGGATAATTTGACTTCAGATAATCAATCTCTAAACATTGCGTATTGGCTTACCAGTATCCCAGTAATTTATTATCCGTGGGGACTACAGGCTGCTGCAGTGAGATTCAAAAATTCTTTACAAGAGAATGCAAAGATGCATGCCATGGTAGAAGACATCATAGAAGCATCACACAACGGTATAGTATCTTGGGAAATGCCATCTAATGTAAAACCCATTTTAATTCGAGGAGAAGACGATTATATAAAAACAAAAGAACGGTGGAATATAATTAAAGAATATTTTGAATCTAAAAAGATAGAATACAAAGAGACTCCAATATTAAAGGGCAGTATTCTGACAAAACTAACGAATTTGATTTATCTGTTAGATTACTCTACAATATACCGATCTGTTATTTCGGGAATAGATCCAAGTCCTGTAAAACCTATTAATTTTATAAAAGAAAAAACATTATGATTTTTCATCGTTTCGATTAAGATTTAGGTTAATTATGTTTTCTAGAAAAAATTATGTAACAGCATTTTTGAATAACCATTTTATTCCCAAATAAAATACTTATTCTCAAACGGTTAGTTTCTAGCTAACTGTTTTTCAACTAGTTCACATATAATATGATAGATCACGCGATGCACTTCTTGGATTTTTGGGGTGGATGAAGAGTTTACAACTATTGGAATATCGACTAGGTTTTTGATTTTACCACCATTATTTCCAAGTAAACCAATTGTCAGAGCTCCCGCTTTTTTTGCAGTAATGAGTCCATTTTCAACATTTGTTGAATTGCCGCTAGTGGAGATTCCAATCACTACATCGCCTTTTACAATCAAGCTCTCACATTGTCTACTAAATACAACATCAAATGAATAGTCATTTGATAAAGAAGTAAGAATGGAAGAATCAGTAGTAAGTGCTATTGCTGGATAGCTTTTACGCTCAAGAGAAAATCTACCAATCAATTCAGCTGCAATATGTTGTGCATCAGCTGCACTACCGCCATTTCCAAACAACACAACTTTATTGTTATTTTTTATACAGTTAACTATTGCAGAAATTGTTTTTTCAATAGGTGAA
>Ga0194132_10009003_pt1 | contig 14022 bp, 11 predicted proteins | sample TA2KigOf80mmetaG_FD_148612 | JGI IMG/M metagenome (GOLD analysis project Ga0194132, IMG submission 148612) | Freshwater microbial communities from Lake Tanganyika, Tanzania - TA2015054 Kigoma Offshore 80m | ecosystem: Environmental > Aquatic > Freshwater > Lake | place: Tanzania: Lake... | reverse complement strand
AGCTCAAGGGCGGGTGCATCGCCTGCCCCTATCACGGTTGGGAGTTTAACACCGCCGGCCAGTGCACCAAGATTCCCGCCATGGGCGACGAAATGGTGCCGCCAAAGCGCGCGCGCATTGACGTCTATCCTATCCAGGAAAAATACGGCCTGGTCTGGGTGTTCATGGGTGACGAGGGCGAAGAGACACGGCCCGCAATCCCCGATTGGTACGAGCCCTTCATCAATTCACCTGACTGGCGCGTGGTCGAGTACGATTATCACTGGACCGATACCAACTGGGTGCGGCTCGGCGAGAACTCGGTCGATACATCGCATCCCTCCTTCGTGCACAAGGCCTTCGGCAATCGTTTAAGCCCCAAGGTCAATATTGTTCCGATCAAGGAAACCCAGTTTGGCGCCGTCATCACCCGCGAGCGCGCCGCGCCGCCGATCGAGAACAAATCCGCGGCGATGGCCAAAATTTTGCCCGCCGACCGCAAGACAACACGGGTTACCATGCAGTTCTCGATGGTTGGCCTGACCGAAATGCTCTACCAGGAAATGACGCCGACCATCACGCAGGTGCTGTTCTCGGCGCGGACGCCGATCGACGAGACCAACGTGCGCAGCTTCGGAGTCCAGGCGCGTAATTTCCTGATGGAGCCCGAGAACGATGTCGATCGGATCAAGGGCCTGGTTGCTGCGTTGGAGGAAGATCACAACATCGTCCGCTTCGTGAAGCCGAAACTCACGCCAAAATCGACCACCGAGGAATTCCTGATCGAGGCCGATGGCATGGAGCTGACATTCCGTCGAAAAGTTCAGGAATGGGCCAAGTCGCGGGGCGCCATCGATGGCGAACGGCAGGCCGCCGAATCAAAGTCGCAAGTTCAGGTGATTCCGTCGCCGGCCCGCCGCGCCGACCCGAAGGGTTGGGTCCACCGCACCGTGCCGATGCTCGAGAGCGCCGCTGACGTTCGCGCCGCCGAATGATTTCGCCATGAGATGGATCGTCATTGCCGCGGCATTGGCCGTCACTCAGGCGTTCGCCGCGCCCGGAGACCAGCTTCCGATGCTCAAGGCGGAATCCCTCGCCAAGAAAAAATTCGCCTGGCCCACCGACTTCGCCGCCGAACGGAACGTTCTTCTGATCAGCTTCGGGCGCGACATGCAGGCCGAGGTCGATGCCTGGGATGCTGCGCTCGTGCCTCTCGCTAAAGACGGCGCGGTCTCCGTATTCAACACGCCATTGATCCCGAACCCGGGGGCGATCGTCAGGGGTTTCATCACCGGCGGGATGCGCGGCATCTACAAGGACGACGCCGCCCGGGCGCGCGTCGTGCCGCTCTTCGTCGAAGAAAAAGTCGTGTTTCCTCAGCTTGGCGTGGGCGATCGGTCGAGCCCCCTGATCATCGTGTATGCCAAAGACGGTCGCGAGATCGGGCGTTACCAAGGCAAGGCGTCCGAGGCAGGAACGGCGGACATCGCGCGGCTGGTGCGCGAGCCGTAGTCGGTCCATGGTCTGGGTTCGTCGCGTCCTTCGAATCCCCCTCGACCCATGCTTCCTCTCTGCGCCGTCGTTTTTGTAGGCATGCTTGGCGTGACGCTGGTCATGCCCTTGTTTCCTTTTTTCGCGATGCGTGCCGGCGTGTCGCCCGACTGGATCACGGTGCTGATCGCCGTCTATGCTGCTGGCCAATTCATCTCTTCGCCGTTCTGGGGCCGACTCAGCGATCGGATCGGGCGCAAGCAGATATTCTTGATCAGCCTGGTCGGCGCGATGGCGTCGTACGCGTTGCTCGCCTACGCCGATTCGCTCCCGATGCTTCTGGCGGCCCGCGCGGTTGGCGGGTTGATGGCGGGCAATGTCTCGGTTGCCTTTGCCGCCGTGTCCGACCTGACCTCGGACGAGAACCGCGCCCGCAACATGGGTTTGATCGGCGGCGCCTTCAATCTGGGCTTTGTCGCTGGACCTGCCGTCGGCGGCTTTATCGCCGGCGACGGCAGCGCGGAGAACTTGACCCGGGTAGCCTTCAGCGCGGGCGGCATGAGCCTGGTGGCGCTGGTCGTGACGATGATCCTCATGACCGAGACCCTGCCGCCGCACAAACGCGCCAAGCCTCACACAGGCAATACGCTCGATGCTCCGGTCGCCGCCGCCGGCGTGCGCGACATCTGGCGCAACCGCCCACTTTTTCTGCTGGTGCTGCTGAGTTTCGTTTATGTCGCCGCCGGTTCGATGTTTGACACGACGTTTTCCCTCTACGCCAATCTCGTCCTTGGCTATGGCCCGCCTCAGATCGGCACGATGTTCTCGGTGATGGGACTGGTCGGTACCGTCGTGCAAGTCGGACTGGTTGGGCGAATCGCCAAGGCGATCGGCGACGTCCGGCTGATCGGGCTCGGAATCGCCCTCTATTCCTTCGGCTTGGCCATCATGATCGTGACCGAGAATCTGCTCCTGGTCATGCTCGCCGCCTGCGTGGTCTCGGCCGCCAACGGCTTCTTCATGCCGGGCACAACGACGCTGGTCAGCAAATGCGCCCGGGTCGACCAGCGCGGCTGGGCCATGGGTATCTTTCAGTCGGCCTGCAACCTCGGCCGGGTGGCGACGCCACTGGTGTCGGGGATCATCTTCGCTCGCCTCGGACCCCACGCCCCCTTCATTGCCGGGCTGATACTGCTGATGCCGGCCTTTCTGCTGATCACCATGGCGGGGCGGAAAGTCCATCAGCCCGATGGCCGCTGAGTTAAGAATGTTGCTGAAGTGCAACACTCCTTTTGCGCTGTTCTACCTTTCGTGGCTTTGCGGCTAAATTTCGTTGATGTAAAAGTCGCTCGCAACACATGACGAGCGCCGGGTCAGCGGTCTTCAAGGACCTGGCGCGATAGATCAACGCGATCTCAAAATGAGGGAAACCATGCCATTCAAGTCTCGCCTGTTGCTTGGTGCGGCTATGGTGACGTTGACCGTCGATGCCAACGCACAGCAGCCTGTTCTCGAGGAAATCGTCGTCACCGCTCAGCGTCGCGAGCAGAACCTGCAACAGGCGCCGGTCGCCGTCACCGCGTTTACGGCGTCCGAGTTGGAAAAAGCTCAGGTCAACGCCATGATCGACTTATCGTCGCGGGCGCCAAACCTGTTTATCTCGAATGCCTCGGCAAGCCCGGCCACGGTTCGGACGTTCCTGCGCGGCGCCGGTCAGAACGACAACACCATCCCGACGGCCGAGCAGTCGGTCGGCTTTTACGTGGATGACATCTACCAGGCCCGCGGCAACGCCCTGAATACCGAATTCTTCGACATCGAACGGATCGAAGTCCTGCGTGGCCCGCAAGGCACGCTCTACGGACGCAACAGCGCCGTCGGCGCCATCAAGATCGTGACCGTCGTTCCGAATGGCGAGACCACCGGCAAGGCCGATGTGTCTTACGGTCGATACAATGAATTCAAGACCCGCGGAACGTTCCAGTTTCCGATCATCGAGGATAAACTGGCGGCGAGCCTATCCGGCATTTACATGGATCGCGGCGGCGACCGCTTCAACACGGTCTTGGGTCGCAAGGTCAACGAGCGCAAATACGGCGGTCTGCGTGGTGTGTTCCACTACACGCCGTCGGACGATCTCGACATCGTCTTCCGCGCCTTCTGGACCCGCGACAAGAACCAGCACAATTCGGTGACCGCGGCCTCGAACCTCGATGGGCGGCCGATTTCGGGCAGCTTCTTCCGGGTCACCGTCCCGTTCGTGCCGGTTGGCCGGACCCAGCAGAACGGCTTCAACGGCAAACTGACCTACGATTTCTCCAATGATTGGAACTTGGAGTACATCGGCAGCTATCTCAGCCTGACAGATGACTCGTTCGCCGACGTGTCGGGCGGGCAGCGGCTGGCCAACGGCACGGTCCGGTCGAATTTCAACATTCTGACCGAAGTCGACAACGACCAGATGAGCCACGAGCTCAAGTTCTCAGGCGACCTCGCCGACGGCAATTTCAAGTCGGTGTTTGGCGCCTATTACTTCCGCGAAACCACCCAGGGCTACCTCGACAGCCGGATCATTCCGCAGGGGATTCCGGCCCTGCCGATTCCGTTCGTGGTGCGCAACGAGACCAACCTCGATCTGGCCACCGACTCCTACGCGCTGTTCGGCCAGGGCACGTTCTACGTGACCGAGCAACTTGGCATCACCCTGGGCGGCCGCTACTCGACCGACCAGAAGGATGCCACCGCGAACTTTACCGGCACCTCGGGCTTCCCGGTGTTCGCGGTCGCGCCGACGACGCGTGTGACCACCGACAAGAAGTTCAAGGAGTTCACGCCCAAGTTCGGCGCCGAGTATCAGGCCAGCGACGACGTGTTCCTGTTCGCCAACGCCGCAAAAGGCTTCAAGGGCGGCGGCTTCAACGGCCGCGGCAATACCGCGACCATTTTCCAGGCGACCTTCAACGAAGAAACCGTGTGGACCTACGAGGCCGGCTTCAAGTCGGAATTCGCCGATAACCGCATGCGCCTGAACGCCACCTACTTCCTCAACAAGTTCAGTGACCTCCAGTTGCAGGCCTTCGTCGGCGCCGCCGGCGCGGTTGCCACCAGCAACGCCGGTAAGGCGCGCGTCCACGGCCTTGAGGTGGAAGCGACTTATGCCGCCACCGACGAGCTGACCTTGCGGGCCTCGGTCGCAACCATGTCGGACAAGTACACCCGGGTCGACCCGACCTCGGATGTCGCCACCAACCGCGCCACCGGACTACCGACCACGCCCGCATTCGAGGGCTCGGTCGGGTTCGATTGGAATGTCCCGGTGCCCGCCATGGACGGCGAGATCGCTGTGGGCAGCACTTATACCCACCGCGCCAGCTTCTTCCCCGGCACCGTGCAAACCTTCCTAACCCGGGTGAAATCCCAGGACCTGGTCGATGCCCGGATCGGCTGGACCCACGAGGACGGCCAGTGGTCGGTGACCGCCTCGGGCCGGAACCTTCTTGATCGCCACTACACGTTCACGACGCTGTTCATCGCGGGCGTGGTCAATGCCCGGTACCCGGCGGCAAGGCGGGAATGGCACCTGACGGCCAAGTACACTTATTAATACCGCAGCAATCTCTGAAGCGAAACGGGGCGCAGCCACCGGCTGCGCCCCGCTCTTTTCGAGCCTCCGAGTCGCCGGCGCGCTCAGATCAGCGTCATGACGGCGCCGGCCAGGCTGCCGATCAGCAAGACGCCCGACGACAGGAAGGTTATGCCAAACCCGGCGCCGCGCTTCTCGGCAGCCTGATAGTAGGAGAGGGCGTACATGATCCGCCCGATCGGCCACAGCGCGCCGACGGCCGCGGCCGCGACGTCGCCCCAGGCCAGCGCGAAGATCCACTGAACCGGCACATACAGCGCCAATTGTTCGAGCGTATTCTGCTGAACGCGAAAAACCCGCTGAAAATCGGGCGGTCCGTCGATGCTCGGCGCCTTGACGCCGTGCTTGGCGCGGGCGCCGCCAACCTTGAGCGTCACCCAGAGGTAGACGCCGAGCGAGATCGTCGTCACCAGGGCCGTGAGCGGGAAGTCCTCAAGCATTTGTTCATCTCCATCGGCTATCGACGCGGCCATGGGCGGCGCGTCGCGCGGCAGCATCGACGCATTGATGCAACGGAGTCAAAAAAAATCTGGCGGGCGAGTCTTTTTGCTTGCTTTCTCGCCTGATGAGAGTAAATGCGAATTGACGACGTACGCGCACGTGCCTAAAGCAACCCGCCGTTAAGCAACGACGTAAGCGTCCTTTCGTTGGTTGGGCTTTGGTCTGAGAGATCAAAGGGTCTGATTGATCAAAGGAGGCCGTGCATGCCCTTCCCGAGATTGAGAAGACCCGATCGATAGAGAGGCGGTGCTCCACTGGCCAGCCGGCAGCCGTAGAAGCGGACCTGCCGACGATCAAGAAGCCGGGGACAGCGACGCGACGCATACCGACGACGCTCGACATCGGTTCCCGACGGATGGTCCGTACGGGGCTGGGTTAACAAGAACCGCGGCGCAGAAGAGACCGCGGACAAGAAGGACCGGATCTGAGGCGGTACAAGGAAGAGATGGACGAACACCCTAGTCGGCTGCTTGGCAGCGAACGAACCGAAAACATCACCACCCCGGAATACCTGTTCCGGACTGTCGACGAAGTGGCGAAGCGGCTAAAGCCGGAAGCCCCCGTCCAGTGCATTTTCCCCGAAGCGGTCCGCGCCCAGGCGCGCCGGTTCCAGGACTTATTCCCCGGCGAGGTTCTCTACGCCGTCAAATGCAATCCCGGCGCGGATATGCTGCGTCATATGTACGCGGCCGGCATCCGGCACTTCGACGTTGCCTCGCTCGAAGAAATCCGCGTCGTGCGCGGACTGTTCCGCGATGCCAAGCTCCATTTCATGCACCCCGTGAAGTCGCGCGAAGCGATCCGCAAGGCTTACCGGAAAGGTATCCGCGATTTCGCGCTCGATTCGTCGGCCGAGCTGATGAAGATCGTCGAAGAGACCAAATCGGCCCGCGATCTCGGCCTGTTCATCCGTGTCGCCGTCGCCGGCAACTCGGCGGCGCTCGATCTCTCCGGCAAGTTCGGCGCGGCGCCCTCGAGCGCGGTCGATCTGCTGCGCCAGGCGCGCAAAGTGGCGGCCCGGGTCGGGCTTTGCTTCCACGTCGGCTCGCAGTGCATGGACCCCAAGGCCTATGTCGGCGCCATCGGCCGTGCGGCCGACATCGTCGCCAAGGCCAAGGTCAAGCTCGATGTTCTTGATGTCGGGGGCGGCTTCCCGGCCATCTACCCCGATATGACCCCGCCACCGCTCGAAGCCTTCATGGACGCCATCAAGGCGGCCGCGAAGCCGTTCGTCGACCAGGGCACCGAACTGTGGTGCGAGCCCGGCCGGGCGATGGTCGCGGCCGGCGCCTCGATCCTGGCGCGCGTCACGTTGCGCAAGGGTCGCCGGCTCTATTTGAACGACGGCACCTACGGCAGTCTGTTCGACGCCGGCGCCCTGGGCTGGAAATTCCCGGTGCGCCTGGTGCGCCCCAAGAAGGGCGGCAAGGGCAATACGCCTCAGAACGCCGGTGCGCTGCCGCCGTCCGAAAAGCTGATCCCGTTCAGCTTCTATGGGCCGACCTGCGACAATCTCGACAAGATGAAGGGCCCGTTCCTGCTGCCCGAAGATACCCAAGAGGGTGACTGGATCGAGATCGGCATGCTCGGCGCCTACGGCTCGACCATGCAGACCCGCTTCAACGGCTTCCACTACGAAGCGGTTGCCACCGTGTGGCCGGAAGCGGCGCCGTTTGCGTTCGAGCGCCCACGTGCTCAGGCGACATTGGTGACGGGCGTCCGCCCGGCGCCAAAGCCGGTCACTCTGGCGCGGGCTTCGCGCCCGGCGCCAAAACCGGCGCCGGCCCAACCGGCTCAGCTCTCATTGCTCGCCCCGATCGAGGCCGAGCGCGAGGATCACCCGGCCGCGGCCGAATAAAGAAAGTCCCGACAGATCGCGCTTCCAGTTCGCAGTCGGACATGCGAACAAGCGACACGTCTTGGGCGTTTCCCCTGTGCGCGTATCGGGTTTGCGCGTTTCGGGAAGCTCCCTAATCCCCCACGTCACATAGGATGAACGCCATGGCGGCTCGCAAAAACAAATCCAACAAGAAAGCGGCGCTTCTTTCCACGCCGGTCGAGCACATCGACTTCACCGCCTTCGACGCCCGCCCCTTGATCGACTCCATGGGCAAGATGTCGTTCACCTCGCGCGACACCGCGCGGGCGGCCGAGATTTACAATCAGATGCTGGCCGATCCGAAGTGCTCGATTGTCCTGACCTTGGCGGGTTCGACCTCGGCCGGCGGCTGCATGCAGGTCTATGCCGACATGGTGAAGCTTGGCATGGTCGATGCGATCGTTTCGACCGGGGCTTCGATCGTGGACATGGATTTCTTCGAAGCGCTGGGCTTCAAGCACTTCCAGGGCAGCCAGGCGGTGGACGACAAGGAACTGCGCGATCTTTACATCGATCGCATCTACGACACCTATATCGACGAGGAAGACCTCCAGTACTGCGACGCCACGATTGGAAAGATCGCCGACATGCTGGAGCCGCGCCCGTATTCGAGCCGCGAGTTCATCTGGGAGATGGGCCGCTGGCTGAAGAAGAACAGCAAGAAGAAGGGCTCGTTGATCGAGAACGCCTACGACGCCGGCGTGCCGATCTTCTGTCCGGCGTTCACCGATTCATCGGCCGGCTTCGGTCTGGTCTCGCATCAGGTGCGAAACCCGAAAAAGCACATGACCATCGATTCGATCGCCGACTTCCGCGAATTGACCGACATCAAGCTCAAGGCCGGCACCACCGGCCTGTTGATGATCGGCGGCGGCGTGCCAAAAAACTTCGTCCAGGACACCGTGGTGTGCGCCGAAGTGCTGGGTCACAAAGACGTGGAGATGCACAAATACGCCGTGCAGATCACGGTGGCCGATGTCCGTGACGGCGCCTGCTCGTCCTCGACCCTCAAGGAAGCCAATTCCTGGGGCAAGGTCGATTCGGCGTGCGAACAAATGGTGTTCGCCGAAGCGACCACGGTGATCCCGCTGATCGCGTCCGATGCCTACCACCGCGGCTTCTGGAAAAAGCGCAAGAAGCGCAATTTTGCCAGGCTGTTCAAGTAAGTCGGCGAAAACACAGGCTGATTCTCCCCCAGCGTGAGCCAGATAATGACGGTCCCATGATCGGAGGGATCGTCGATGACGAAGGTTTACGCTCAATTGTTTTCCGCCGCGATGGCGACTCTCTTTGTGTCCGCCGCCTCGTCGGCCTTGGCACAGGAGAAACCGAAATCGGCGCCACCCGCGATCAAGCGCGTTCCACCGGTCTATCGGCCTGAACTCGTTGCCGACCAAGTCGAGGGTTGGGTCCATCTCCGCGTGTCGATCACGTCCGAAGGGCGCGTCGATGGCGCGGAAGTCATTTCTGCCTACCCCGAGAAAGTCTTCGACAAGTCGACGCTCGACGCTGTCAAGCAATGGGCGTTCGAGCCAAGGCGCGTCGAAGGCAAGGCGGTGGCATTCCCCGACGCGGAACTGGTGATCACGTTCAAGATGGAGAAGTGAGGCAAATCAATCCGCTGCCGAGATTGCTTGTATAACCGGTACCCGAGGCTGCGACAAAACGCCTCTGTGTGCTCAGCATTGAGTCAAGCGGGAGATGTCGGCGTGCCAACAGACTTGACGGAAGCCTTTGCGGACGGTCGCGTCCTGCACAGCAATCCATTTCCATCTCTAATATTGGCCACAGTGTCGGCGTTGTGTTGCTCGGGTTTTATTTTCCTGTTGGTCAAAGAGTCCGACTTGCCGACAAGGATTTTTTCAGGCGTCATGGTGCTTGGGACAGGATTTACCGCGGTTGAGTCGGGTGCATGGGGAGTTTTTGACTGGCGTGAGTCACCAGTTGAAATCGCATACGGTGATCGAGGTGTTTACTGCCGTGAATGGAGTCGTGTCATACCGTGGTCCGAGATTGTAGATATAAGGCGCGTAACGAAAGACGGAGCAATCGGGCTTCGAAATTCTCGCCCGAAGACATGGATCGAGTTCGATCTCGTACAGCAATTATATGATGAGCCAACAGTGTCGCGAAGTGCCATGCAGACCGCATTCGTCAGATGCGATGTCGTGGCCGCTGAAATATCGGAGGATGAGGTATTTCAATCGCTCAGCAAGATGCACGCGGCACGCAAGAAATAGACTCTGGATCTTAGATCGCTACACCAAAAACCCGGTTAGCGGCGCAAATTCGCAAACTTGATTGCGGCAAGGGTGTTTTTGAGACGCTGACGACAAAGGCTGTGTCGGCTAACCTTGCCCTGAGATTCGGGGGAGGGGGCCATGGCAACGGCGACGGCCGGCACGTTCACGCTGTTCTACACGCCGGTTCACGATTTCGTTCACAAGGTCCTGGTCGCGGCCCATGAGGCTGGGCTGTGGGGCCGGCTCGATTTCGTGCCAATCTATCCGCGCCGGGAAGGGTACGGTCTCGGCGCCATCAACCCGCTGGCCAAGGTGCCGACGCTGGCGCTCGACACGGGCAAGGTGCTCTATGGCAGCCAGACGATCTGCGAGTTTTTCGACAGCTTCAACACCACTTCGCCGCTGTTTCCCGCCGTGGGCGACGCGCGCTGGGATGCGATCACGCGGCTTTGCCTGGCCGACATCACCTTCGATCTCGCCATCAAGGTCGGCTACGAGCCGCAGGAAGCCCACCCGCGCGCCGACGTGGTCGAGTGGAACTGGCCCAAGGTCATCCGTGCGCTCGACACCATGGAGGCCGATGCCGGCCGCCTCACGACCTTCGACATCGGCCAGGCGGCGACGCTCCATGCCCTGAGCTACCTGCACTGGCACGTCTCGGACAAGGAACTGATGGCCCCCGTGCCGCCGCGGTTCGACTGGCGCGTCGGGCGGCCCAAGCTGACGGCGTGGTGGGACCGCGTGGTCGAGCGCCCGTCGGTGCAGAGCCATTTCAAGAAACCCTACGTCGGCGACACCTCGGCCGAGAATGCCCAACGCAAGATCGCCGAAGTGGTCAAACGGCAAAAACGGAGCGGACTGCGATGATCGATCTCTATTACTGGCCGACGCCAAACGGCAACAAGATCACATTGTTCCTGGAAGAAACCGGAACGCCGTACAAGATGATTCCGGTCGACATCTCGACCGGCGAGCAATTCAAGCCCGAGTTTCTGGCGATTGCGCCCAACAACCGCATTCCCGCCATTGTCGATCACGCGCCTGCGGGCGGCGGCGCGCCGATCTCGCTTTTCGAGTCGGGTGCGATCCTGCTGTATCTCGCCGAAAAGACCGGCAAGTTCATTCCGGCCGATGTGCGTGGCCGCGCCGAAGTGAGCCAGTGGCTGTTCTGGCAGATGGGCGGCCTTGGCCCCATCGCCGGGCAGAATATCTATTTCCGGCACTTCGCCACCGAGAAGATTCCTTTCGCTGTCGAGCGCTACGGCAAGGAAACCAACCGCCTCTATGGCGTGCTCAACAACCGTCTCGCCGACCGCCCGTTTGTCGCCGGCGATTATTCCATCGCCGACATGGCGAGCTATCCGTGGGTGACCCGCCACGAGCGCCAGGCCCAGAACCTCGACGATTTTCCCCATCTCAAGCGCTGGTACGATGCGATCAAGGCGCGGCCGGCGACCGTCAGGGCGTGGGCGCTCGCCGATAAGATGACCACCAAGCCGATCGTCACGCCGGAGTCGCAGAAGATTCTCTACGGCCAGACGGCGGCGACGCTCGATCGGGCGACGGGCAAGACCTGAAGGGACGGCAGCGGTGACCCCGCCATCGGCGCCGCCGCCCTATCCGTCGTCGTCCACCGCCTGGTACGTCACCGGGCTGCTGACGCTGATCGGCATTTTCAGCTACATGGATCGGTACATCCTGAGCCTGCTGATTGAGCCGATCAAACAGGCGCTGGCGCTGACCGATTTCCAGATCGGCCTTCTCATCGGTCCGGCCTTCATTCTGCTCTACGTGATCTTCGGCCTGCCGTTCGGCTGGATCGCCGACCGCTTCAACCGCCGGATCATGGTGTCGGTCGCGGTCGCGTTCTGGTCGGTGATGACGGCGCTGTGCGGTCTGGCCGATCGTTTCTGGCTGCTATTCGTGGCGCGCGCCTCGGTGGGCGTCGGCGAAGCGACGCAAGGGCCGGCCGGCGTGTCGCTGATCGGCGATCTGTTCCCGAAGGAGACGCGCCCCAAAGCGATCGCCTTCTGGCTGAGTTCGTCGTCGCTGGGGGCCGGCTCGACGTACTTGCTGGGCGGCCTGGCATTGGCGGCCATTCTGGCCACGCCGCCGGTGGTGCTGCCGATCGTCGGCGAACTCGCGGCGTGGCAGACGGCTTTCATGGTGGTCGGGCTGCCGGGCGTCATCGTCGCCGCGCTGTTCTTCCTGACGGTGAAGGAGCCCGTGCGGCGTGATCGCGCCGATTCGCGGCTGTTCTCGTTCTCAGATGCCATGAAGTATGTCGTCCGGCATTGGCGGCCATTCCTGGCGGCGGCCTTTGCCTCTTGGGGCAGCACGCTGATCGGCGCCGGCAGTTTTTGGGCGCCGCCGCTGTTTCTCCGCACCTGGGGCTGGGACGCGACCACCACCGGCGTGGCGATCGGCACGGTTTTGCTGTGCACCGGGATCGGGTTCACCAACTTGGCTGGATGGCTGGCGGCGTACGGCGTGCGTCGTGGCGTCGTCCATGCGCCCTATTTCGTCATGTGGCTTGGCATCGTCATGACCATGGTGTTCCTCGGCAGCTTCAGCCTGATGCCGACGCCGGAACTGGGTGTCGCGCTGTTCGCCCTCGGCATGGCCGGCATGGCGATGACGGCGGGAGCGTCGGTCACGGCCATCGTCGCGATCACGCCCAACCGCCTGCGCGGTCAGCTTTCGGCGCTGAGTTTCCTGGTGATGAACCTGCTCGGCGCCCAGATCGGCCCGCCGGCGGTGGGGCTTGCCACCGATCTCCTGGGCGATCCGGCGCATCTCAGGTATGGCTGGACCATCACCTGCGTCGCCACCGGGTTGGTCGCGAATCTCGGGTTGCTCTGGGGATTCCGCCACTATCGCGCGGAAGCCGCGCGGATGGCGCAATCTGATTCCTGACTACTTCATCGCTCCGAAAAACTGCACGCGGCCCAAGCCACCGCGGGCAGAGGGGTGCAGCGCGTCGAACGGCTTGTCGAACAGCGTGTATCGTCCGTGTTCGTCGCGATCGCCCCAGGCTTCCCAGATGTTGGCGCGATCGAATCCGGCCTTGGCCATGAAGTCGGTGCGGTTGATGGCGGTCCACTGCCGCCAGAACGGCTCGGCGTTGTAATAGCAATCCCAGTTCAGCATGAACTGGCTGTGCAACGGGTAATCGCCGCCGTAGGGGATGTCGTAGCACAGCGCGATGCCGCCCGGACGCAGCACGCGGAAGATGTCCGCCATCATGTTGTCGGCGGCGCGGCGCGACGTTTCGTGGAAGACGCCGCCGCTGATCACCAGATCGAAGTAGTTATCGGGGAAATTGGTCCGCTCGCCGTTCTGCTGACTGAAGTGCACTTTTTTGCCGAGATGTTCGGCGCGGGCATGGGCATAGCGCAGCATCGCCGCGCCGACATCGATGGCATGAATCTCGGTGTCCGGGAACAGATCGGGCCAGGCGGTCGTGTTGCCGCCGGTGCTGCAGCCGGAATCGAGCATGCGCTTCGGGCTGAAACCGGGGTAGCGCAGCTGCAGCACGGAATGAAACGCGCGCGCGCCGGTGCCGCCCTTGGGGTCGGCGCGGCCCTTGCCATAGTAGAAAGCGCCGCGATCGTAGACCGCGCCGGCGAAGATGTCCTCGTCGTCGAAGCTGGTCTGATATCCGCCCGGCATGCGGTGGATGTCGATGTTGTCGATGTAGCTTGGCATCTTGAAGTTCGAGTCAATCGTCAGGCTGCCGAGCGGCTGCTTGCGCGCCGCGTGGTAAGCGGCCGTCAGGCGCGTCACCTGATGAGCGACGATCTCGGCCTGGTTGGCCCACAACATGTCCTGAAGATTGCGGGCGATGGCGCTCCAAAACTGGGTGAAGGGCTCGTCCATCATCACCTTGCGCATCTCGTCGCAATCTTTCGGTGCGCGGCCCAGCTCCTTGACGACGCGTGGCTTGACCCGCTGCTCGTAGATCGCCTCGTCGAAGGGGTAGACGTGGTCGGTCATGTGGATCTTGAGATGCGCGATGAAATCTTCACGCGCGTGCTCGTCGTGCGACGGCACCGGCATGATGGCGTGGCGGTAGGGTTGCGGAATCGAACTCTGCATGGCGGCCTCCCCAGGCGGCAAGGCACCGGACAAGCCGGCGACATTACCCCGATCATATCGCTGTCTCTGGCCGTCAGATAAGCGCTTTCGGCGGATTTCAGCGCTTGGAATTTGCACTCCGGCGCGAATCCTGGCTTGTTAAGCTCTTGGTTCGCCAGGGAGAAATCGATGACCGATCAACCGCTTGT
>Ga0194132_10009000_pt1 | contig 14024 bp, 13 predicted proteins | sample TA2KigOf80mmetaG_FD_148612 | JGI IMG/M metagenome (GOLD analysis project Ga0194132, IMG submission 148612) | Freshwater microbial communities from Lake Tanganyika, Tanzania - TA2015054 Kigoma Offshore 80m | ecosystem: Environmental > Aquatic > Freshwater > Lake | place: Tanzania: Lake... | reverse complement strand
GACTCCCTGTCCGAACCCGGGAACGCGCCGGGAGGAACACGCTCTCCCTATCGTCCGATGAGTTCCGGCCGGCTATTCCTCGATCGGGTTGCTCGCCAGCATTGCCCGTCTCCGCTTCACCGGTCGATCACCAAACTATCACGCACCCGGAGACCAGCCTGCTCCGAGGGGACACTTCTACTTTGCGCGAAGGGAGACATTTCTACTTTGCTGCTACACCACGCCACGAAAAAACTCTTGTCAACGTCCCCCGCTCATGCTAGAGTTTTAGCATGCTAAGAAATTAGCACGCTATGACCGGAGAACAGCTCAGCCGACGCGAGCGGCAAATGGTGGATGTGATCTACCGTCTGGGCCAGGCCTCGGCTCAAGAGGTCCGCGACGGCCTGTCCGATCCGCCCAGCTACTCGGCGGTCCGGGCGACCTTGAAGATCCTTGAGGACAAGGGTGTCCTGGCTCACGAAGATCGGGACGGCCGGTACGTATACCGGCCCGTCGTCCCGGCCGGAAAAGCGAAGTCATCGGCAATGAAGCGCTTGCTCGACACGTTTTTCGGTGGTTCCCACGCGGACGCTGTAGCCGCGCTACTGGGAACCCCGGACGCCACGTTTTCCAAACCAGAGCTGGACCGGTTGTCCGCGATGATCGAAGAAGCAAAGAAGAAAGGAAAACCCTGATGTTCCTGCTGTACAAAGTCACACTCGTGCTGTGCGCTTCAGCACTCCTCGCCGTTGTTTGCCGCCGCGCCTCGGCCGCCGTCCGTCATCTGGTTTGGATGATGGGACTGGCCGCGGCACTCCTGGCCCCGTTCGCGGGCGCGGTGATAGCGCCAGTGACGGTTCCCATAGAATTCCGTTTCGCCGCCAATGCATCCGGCGCCGCCGGGACCAGCGCACCTGAATGGGCCGCCTGGATCTGGTTGGCGGGCTCGATCGTGGTTGGGCTGCGTTTCCTCCTCGCGCATGTCCGCGCGGCCGCGATTGTCCGGACGGCCAAGCGCAACGGCGAAACGCGAGGGGTGGAACTCCGCACCGCGCCGTCGCAAGCCATGCCATTCACCTGGGGCCTCTTGCGTCCCGTAATTGTCGCGCCCGGCGGTACAGCGCCCGAAGTGGTCCTGCACGAACTCGCTCACGCCGCCAGGAAAGATCATTGGTGGCTGATCGTGTCGCAGCTTGCCTGCGCTGTCTATTGGTTCCACCCTGGTGTCTGGTGGGCCGCGCGCCAGGCCCGGATCGCCCGTGAGCATGCCTGCGACGATTGGGCGATTCGGCAAGGCGCGGCGCCAGTTTCCTACGCGGAGAGTCTGGTCGAAGTCGCGCGCTCCGGCTTGCAGGCGCAACTGGGAACTGCCTCTGCCGCCGGGCAGACTCCGCTCGAGCCACGGCTCCGCATGATCCTCGATTCCACCACGGACCGCCGTCCGGTCCGGCGCTGGATGCTGGCGGCTGCCGCGATGCTCGCCGTGATCGCAGCCGTTCCTACCGCCACCGCGCAAAAGGTGTACAAGATCGCGGACGGCATCACGCCTCCGAAACTCCTCACCAAAGTGGAACCGGCGTACACGCCGGAGGCCCGCAAGGCGCGCATCAGCGGAACGGTCGTGATGTCCCTTGAGATCCACGAGGATGGCAAGGCGCACAACTTCCAAATCACTCAACCCCTGGACGCCGGTCTGGACCAGCAGGCCATCAAGGCCGTTCAAAAGTGGACCTTCGCACCGGCCAAGAAAGACGGCCAAGCGGTCCGCTGCATGGCCACCATCGAGGTGAACTTCCGGATCGAATAGCGGCAGCTACGGGGCCGAGGCCATCTTGATCAACTGTTCGGCGTGACGGATGGCCTCAGGAGTAAGCTTCTGACCCGACAACATGCGGGCGATCTCCTGGGTTCGCTCCGCCGCATCGAGTTCCGTCACGCTCGTCACGGTCCGGCCGCCGGACTCCCGCTTTTCCACGCGGTAATGATGGCTTGCGAATCCAGCCACCTGCGCCAGGTGCGTCACGCACAGGAGCTGGTTCCGCGAAGCCAGCTTCTTCAAACGCCGGCCGACGCTCTCCGCCGTGGCCCCGCCGATACCGGTGTCGACCTCGTCAAACACCAAGGTCCGCAGAATGGCGCTGCTCTCCGGCATCGCGCATGTCTTCAGCCCCAGCGCCAATCGCGACAGCTCACCGCCTGACGCGATCTTTTCCAAGGGGCGCGGCTCCTCGCCCGCATTGGCCGAAAACAGGAACCGGACACGGTCGCGGCCGTTCGCTGACCACTCGCCCGTTCCGAATTCACATTGGAACACGGTCCCGCCCATGGCCAGCGCCCCAAGCTCTTTTCGGACCGCCTTTTCGAGGTCCGCAGCCGCCTTCTCCCGCGCCTGCGTCAACCGTCCCGCTTCCTTTTCGTATGAAGCAGCCGCCACGGCCAGGTCCCGTTCCAGGCGCGCCCGCCGCTCGGCGGTGTTCTCGATCGCGGAGAGCTTGGCGGCAACACCGGCGTGGAAAGCAAGAATCTCATCCGCCGAGGCCCCGTACTTCCGCTTGAGCCTGTCGATCGCCGCCAGCCGGGATTCTATTTTTTCCAGCCGTCCCGGATCCGCTTCCAAGCCTCCCAGGTAATGGCGGAGCGAATGGCTGGCTTCTTCCACGGCGATCTCGGCGGGCTTCAGCGTCTCCAGAATTTCGCCGAGAGCGTCATCAAACCGGCGAAGGTCGTCGATCCGCTTGCGCGCCGCGCGGATTTGCCCGAGGGCCGCGCCCTCCGAGTCGTAGAGCGACGCGTAGGCAGCCTCGGCGCCTTCTTGCAGGCGGGTCGAATTCAGCAGGATCCGGCGCTCCGCCTCCAGGGACGAGTCTTCACCTGGACGGAGCGCGGCGTCCTCGATTTCCCGCTTCTGGAACATCCACAGATCAGCCATCCGTAGCTTTTCCTGTTCCCCTTGGTCCACCGAGGCAAGCTCGCGGCGCAGCGCGGACCAGGCCTGAAACGCCTGGGTCACCTGTTGGCGCACAGGCTCGCAGCCCGCGAACGCGTCCAGGATTTCCAGTTGATGGGCTGGTGCGAATAGCATTTGCTGGTCATGTTGCCCGTGGATGTCGCCCAGGTGCTGCGCAAGATCGCGCAGGACAGCGGCAGCCACCGGCCGGCTCCCCAGAAACGCGCGGGACTTGCCGTTGGCCTGAATCTCGCGCTCGATGATCAACTCGCCGTCTTCGATCTCGACGCCGTAGGATTCGAGCACCGCGCGGAATTCCGGGTTCGCCGGCGCCTCAAAGATCCCGGTGATGCGAGCCTGCGTTGCACCCGAACGCACCACTCCTGCTGATGCGCGCCCTCCGAACAGCAAGCCGAGCGAATCGACGACGATCGACTTCCCGCTTCCGGTCTCCCCGGTGAGCAGGTTCAATCCGCGGTGAAAACGCACGCGGATCCGTTCCACGACGGCGTAGTTCTCAACGACTAATTCGACGAGCATTCGCCTGTCCCCGATAGTACCATCAGTTGATATGATGGTTGTTCAATAGCCGCCGTCCCGAAGGAGCCGCCCGTTTTGTTCGCCCAGATCAGCATCTGGGAGCTGGTTTCGAATGCGAAGCCGCTTCCGGCTGCAGTGATGTTGTTGTTGGTGATGATCTCGATTTTGTCCGGAACCATCATCTTCGCCAAGTGGAAAGCGTTGAAGAAAGCAATGGCCGACAACAAGGGATTCCTGCGCTCGTTCAGAACCTCCGCCGGACTCCCAACGGTCGCCGGTCAAGTCAGCCAACACCCGCTCTGCCCACTCGTGTCGGTGTTTGAGTTCGGCTACGAAGAAGTGGACCGCCAGATCCGCGCCGGCCGCGGCCTTCGCAACCGGGGATCGGTGGAACGCGCGTTGCAATTGGGAATCAGCGAGGAGATGACCAAGCTCGACCGGAACATGAACTGGCTTGCGACCACGGCGAATATCTCGCCGTTCATCGGCCTGTTCGGTACCGTGTGGGGCATCATTGACGCCTTCTCAGCGCTGGCGACGTCAGGCAGCGCCAACATCCGCGCCGTGGCGCCGCCGATCGCGGAAGCCCTCATCGCGACGGCCCTCGGCCTGTTCGCTGCGATCCCGGCGGCGGTTGCGTACAACTACTTCGGCCACCAGATGAAGGAAATCGCCACGCGGATGGAGGACTTTTCCCTCGAGTTCATCAACGCCGCTGAACGGCACTTCGGAGAATGACATGGCGATCCACGTGGGCAGCGGCAACGGCGGTGGATACGGGCGGGGACGCCAGCGTTGGGGCCACGCGATGGCGGAGATCAACATCATCCCGCTCGTGGACGTGACGCTCGTGTTGCTGATCATCTTCATGGTCACCGCCCAGGTGATGGAGTTCGGGTTGGAAATCAAGGTCCCCAAGGTGGATTCAACCAAGCAGTCCGTCGAGGAGCTGCCGATTGTATCCATCACCAAGGACGCCCGCCTGTTTCTCGCAGACCGTCCGGTCACTGCTGAAAATCTCGTTGCTGAGATCCGCAAGCGGTATCCGAATCAGAAAGCGGTCTACGTGCGGGGCGACAAGGACACCATTTTGCAACCTGTTGCCAGCGTGATCAGTCTGCTTGGTAGGGCTGAGTACGAGGTCAAGCTCGTCACGCAAGGCAACTAGAGGCATACCATGGCGGACCATATCGACGTTCTGGATCAGGAGGAATCACTCAAGGGGGCGTTTCTCCGCTCCCTCGCTGTGCACGGCGTCCTGGCGGCAGTGATGGTGGCAACCGCCCTGCTGACCGGCCACGGAGCCACGAACCCTTTCGGCGACCCGAGCCCTGGGGGCGGTGCCGGAAGCGCGGTGACAGTCACCGCCGCGACGATTCCGATCCCGAGCCTCAGCCGGCGCGTCGATCCAATCGCGCGGGATACCCAGTCCCAGGTCCCCGAGCGGCCGGACAAGCGCACGGTCCGTGAACGGCCGGACGACGACGCGGAAGGGCTGTCGAAAAAGAAGAAAAAACCTACACTCGACATGGCGGAGTACGCCCGCCGGCGCGCTGTCGACCGGGAGCTTGAGGAAAATCAACTCACCTCAACTACGGGGAGCCGGGCGAGTTCCCCGATCTACCAAATGCAAGGCGGCGGGCAGATCGGAGTCGGCGCGAACACCGCGCTCGGAGGCCGGTTCGGAGCCTACGTCGAGCTGGTCCAGAGGTGCGTCGGAACGAAGTGGCGCGAGCAGAACATCGACCACCGCACGCGCACTGGACAGCCCACCGTGGTCCAGTTCGTGATCGAGCGCAGCGGCGTTATTCGAGATGCCCAAATCTCCCAGGCCAGCGGCAACCTTGCGGTGGACCGGGCGAGCCAGCGGGCGATCCTCGACTGCTCTCCCTTGCCACCGCTTCCAGCCGCTTTTGAGAAGAGTTCCGCGTCCATCGAATTCTGGTTTCAGATCCAAAAATGATGCGAATCCTAACACTTTTGCTGGTGGCGGCGGCCGCCTGGGGACAGAGCGGGACCGACGCCATCCTCAAGATTATCGATCCGGCGCTTCCCGTGATCGCGGTTCCGGACATGCGGGGCTCCGCGGAAGCCCAGGCCCACATGAACACGTTCAATGAGGTGCTCTGGAAAGACCTGGAGTCGTCGGGCTGGTGCAAGATGGCCTCGAAATCGTTCTACCCGTCCCAGGCCGCCCAGCAGCCGTCCGACTTCAAGCCGCCCCTGGGGAATCCACCCCAGCGGCAGGGACCGTGGTTCACTGATTTCAGCGCTCCTCCGATCGAGGCTAAGTACCTCACCGTCGGCTACACCGCACCGCAAAATGGACGCCTGGTGCTCTACGGCTGGCTGTTCGATGTGGGCCAAACGACAGTCGAGAGCGGACAGGTATTCGGCAAGCTGTATTTCGGCGACATCAGCACGGACGGGGCCCGCAAGATCGCGCACGAATTTGCTGCCGACATCATCAAGCACCTGGGCGGGACGTCTCTGTTCGGCAGCAAGGTGTACTTCACGTCCAACCGTTCGGGCGCCAAGGAGATCTGGTCGATGGACTTCGACGGGGCCAACCAGAAGCAGATTACTCGCGAGGGGTTTCTGTCAAATTTCTCGGCGATATCCGCCGACGGGACCCGTATGGCCTACACCAGTTTTCCTCGCGGCAACGCGTCGATCCTGATGATGTCGCTCGAGACTGGCCGCAAGCTGCCGTTCTACAACCAGCGTGCATCCACGAACGCGTCTCCGGAGTTCACCCCCGATGGCCAGCGGCTGCTGTTCGCGTCGACCCTGGCGGGTGTACAGCAAATCTACATCTGCAACCTGGACGGCTCCGGAATCAAGCGGATTGGTTTCTCCCAGGCGGTTGACACCGAGCCCAAGGTGAACCCGAAGACCGGTAATGAAATTATTTTTACATCAGGACGCTCAGGACCCCCACAAATATATAAAATGAACATGGATGGCGCTGATGTCGTTCGGCTCACGAGCGGCGCAGGCGAGGCGGTTAACCCCGCATGGCATCCGCAAGGCCAGTTGATCGCGTTTAGCTGGACCGGCGGGCCCGACCCAGGATCCCGGAACATCTTCGTAATGGACGTTGCTACCCGTACACTCTCCCAGCCCCTCACCAGCAACATGGGCCGTTGCGAGAACCCGTCGTTTTCCCCAGATGGACGCCACATCGTGTTCCAGTCGACCCGCACCGGCCGGACCCAGATTTGGAGTATGCTGGCAAACGGCACCGGATTCCGCCAACTCACTACGCAAGGATCCAACGAAGAGCCCGTGTGGAGCAAGTACTGACGCGCCCAACGATCTATGACCCAGGAGGGAACACCACAAACAAGATGACCAAACGTAATGCTTTCCTAATGCTGCTCGCAGCGGCACTCATCCTGTTCGCAACAGGATGCAAGAAGAAGGTCGCGGCGCCGCCGCCGCCTCCTCCGCCGCCGCCGCCTGCTGAAGCACCCAAACCCAAGCCAGCCGCCCCGACCGCGTCGCTTTCAGCCGAGCCCAGCTCGATTCAGCGCGGCCAGGCGGTCACACTGACCTGGAATACCCGCAACGCGGATTCCGTCTCGATTGAAGGACTGGGTAACCTCCCGGCCAACGGTTCCCGCGAAGTCTACCCGAACGCTTCGACGACCTATACGCTACGGGCGTCCGGTCCCGGTGGCAGCACATCCGCCTCGGCCCGGGTGAGCGTTACCGAGCCGGCCGCGCCCAAGCCTGCGCCGCCACCGGCAACCAAGCCGCGCAAGACCTTCAGCCAAAGGGTGCAAGAAGAGGTCCAGGACATCTTCTTCAACTACGACAAGTACGACGTGCGGGAGGACGCACGCTCGCAACTCACCCGGAACGCGGACGCACTGAAGTCGATCCTGACCGAGTTCTCGGGCGAAGTCGTGACCATTGAGGGCCACTGCGATGAGCGGGGCTCGGCGGAGTACAACCTTGGACTCGGCGACCGCCGCAGCTCCTCCACCAAGGAGTTCCTGGTCCAGCTCGGAGTTCCGGCCGACCGCATCAAGACTGTCAGCTACGGTAAAGAGCGGCCGCAGTGCCAGGACGCCAGCGAGGACTGCTACCAGCGGAACCGCCGCGCCCATTTCGCGGGCCAGTAGACCCTTAACCAATTCGGCAAAGACCGGGGGCGATACGCCTCCGGTCTCTTGTGTGCGCGCTCAAGCCGCTATATTGGAGATAACATGCGTTTCAACTCCGCCTTGATCCCCGCCCTGATCCTCGCAAGCGCCGTGCTTCCCAAGCCCGGTGGCGCCGTCAACAAGGAACACGAAGCCATCATGCGAGAGATTCAAGCCCTCTCGGCGGAGGTTCAGAAGCTGCAGAAGCTCGACGAGCGGGTGCTCGAGCTGCGTTTGCTGCTGCAGCAGACACTGGACATGGCGACCAAGGCGAACACCGCCGTGACAGTGCTCGAACGGGACATGAAGGAGCGGATGCGCGAGCAGGAGAAAACCCTGGTCGCGCCGGTCGCTGGGCTGGGAACCAAGGTCGACCAGATGGCCGACGAGTTCCGCTTCGTCAAGGAGAACGTCGCCGAAGTGAATTCCCGGATGGGCAAACTTCAGGGCAAGCTGGTGGATGTGGAGAACTCGGTCAATACGGTTGGCGCCCAGATCCGCACCAGCCAGGCCCCTCCGCCGGCTCCGGTAGAGCCACCCAAGCCGACGGTCGACATCGGCGCGCTGATGGAAGGGGCGCATAAGGACACACTCGGCACACGGTATGACCTCGCACTGGCAGCCTACGACGACGTCCGCAAGCATGCGCCGAAGTCCGAGGAGGCTTGCCAGGCGGACTACTACAGTGGCGACATTTACTATCGCAAAGAGGACTGGATGAAGGCCCTCAGCCATTTCGACGACGTTCTCGAAAAATACGACGAAGCCTGTTCCAAAGCGCCTGACGCACTGTACATGAAGGCACGCACACTGGCCAAGGGCGGACAACGTACCGCTGCGGGCGGCGCCTACCGTGAGCTGAAGACCAAGTATCCCCAGCGCAACTGGATCGACAAGGCGAATGCGGGCTTGCGCGAACTGGGCCTCAGCACCGGTGCACCGGCGGCGTCCAACAACCGGAAGAAACGCTGAATGGACGCGGAGTCTCAGACCGCAGCCGCACCCAGACCGGAGATCGAGTCCGAAACGGCCCTGGCGCGGATGCTGGACTATCCACTCCTCAAGCCCGAGCTTACCGACACCCACGTCCACGAGGGCTGCACACTGGCTATTTCCTACGGGATCGCGGCCGTGGTGGTTCGCCCCTGCGATGTCGACATCGCGGCCCGGGCGCTCCGGGGAACCGGGGTGGCAGTGGCGGCGGCGGCCGGATTTCCGCACGGCAATTCGACGACGGCGGCGAAGCTGTACGAAGCCCGGGATCTGGTCCGGCGCGGCGCCACCGAGGTCGAGTTCGTGATGAATATCGGCAAGCTGATCTCACGGCATTTTCCCTACATCGAGACCGAACTCGTCCAGGCTTCGAAAGCATGCCATGAGGGCGGCGCGATCCTCAAGGTCATCATCGAGACCGCCTATCTTGCCGAAGACCTGAAACTGATCGCGTGCAAGATTGCCAAACGCGCCTCGGCCGACTACGTATCCACTTCGACCGGCTTCGCACCCAAGGGCTACACTTCCGGCGATCTTGAACTGATCTACCGCAAGCTGCGCGGCCGCGCCAAGATGAAAGCGGGACACGGAATTCAGAAGCTCGACCAGGCGCTGGACGTCTATCAACGCGGCGCCGACCGGATCGGAACCCTGCACCCAGGCGAGCTGCTGGCGTCCTGGCGCGAACGCCGGAGGCAGGCCGAAGACGAGCAAAGGTCCGCCACGGCACCCGTGTTATCCTGACAGGCAGTGTCTCGCAGGACGTCACTGCCGAAGATCTGCGTTGCGCTGGGATTGCCCGACGTAGACAGCCTTCTTGCGCACGCCAGGAAGGAGACTGCATCCGGTGAGACGTTCCTCGAGTTCCGTCTGGACTACCTCTCCAATCCCCTTGAGGGCGTCCGGGTTATCCGGGACTTCCTGCGGCTGGAGCCCGACGTCACGATTCTAGCCACCTGCCGGAGACACCAGAACCACGGCAAGTTCAATGGCAGCGTGGAGGAGCAGTTGAGGGTCCTCGAGGCCGCGATCGATGCTGGAGCGCATGGGATCGACATCGAAGTGGAGAGCGCGGAGGTGGTCCATACCCAGGTGGAGCACCTGCGGAGCAAGGCCTGGGTGATCCTGTCGTTCCACAATTTCAGTGGGACCCCGGCGGTCGAGCCGGTGCTCAAGCGGATGATGAAGACCGGCGCCGATGGCTACAAGCTCGTCACGATGGCGAAGAAGCCCTCCGACAACTACCGTGTGCTCGCCCTATCCGAAGCGCACCCCCGCACGCCGCTGATTGTGCTGGCCATGGGAGAGAGCGGCCTGCCTACACGGATCCTCTCGCCGGCGTATGGAGCCCTGTACACCTACGCCGCGCCCAACGCGACCGAAGGAACCGCGCCGGGCCAGATCGCCGCCCGGTGGCTCCGGCAGCTCTACAAGGCCGACAAGTGGAAAAAGCAGGTCAAGGTGTTCGGAGTGATCGCCGACCCGGTGCGCCAATCCATTTCACCGGCGGTGCATAACCGGGCCTTGCAGCACAAGCGCATCGACGGCGTCTACCTGCCGTTTCTGGTTCAGCCGCCGCAGCTCAAGGACTTCTTTTCGCTGGCCTCCAAGCTCCCGGTAGCCGGATTCAGTGTTACGATTCCGCACAAGCAGAAGGTGATCCGCTACCTCGATATCATCGACCCGCTGGCGCGCCGGATCGGAGCAGTGAACACGGTTTGGCGCCGCGGCGGCAAGTGGCGCGGATCGAACACGGATGTCCACGGAGTGCTCTCGCCCCTCAAGAAAAGAGTGAATCTGGGCAAATCAAGCGTGTTGATCGCAGGCAATGGGGGCGCCGCACGGGGAGCTGCATTTACGGTTGCCGACTCCGGAGCCAAGGTCGCCATTACGGGCCGGAACCCTGACCGTGTGCGCGCACTCGCCAAGCTGGTCAACGCCGAGCCCCTTACCGTGGAGCAGGCTTCGAGCCGGCATTTCGACGCGCTGATTCATTGCACGCCGCTTGGAATGTTCCCCAACACTTCGGGGTGCTTCTTCAAAGACGAAATCCCGGCGGATATCGTGTTTGATATGGTCTACAACCCGCTTGAGACGGAACTGGTCCGCCGGGCAAAACAAGAAGGTCTCGAAGTGATCCCCGGCCTGCAGATGTTTGTTGAGCAGGCAGTGCATCAGTTCGAGACCTTTACAGGCGAGTCGGCCCCACGCTCGGTGATGGAAAAGGCTGCGTTAGAAGCATTGGGGCACAAAATGACCGCCCCAATTGTCTAATTTTCGAACCGGATCCTGTACCAGGTCGGCTTGCGAAAAGCTTGCGAAAAAGCGTCCCATAGCGTAGCCTATCCTTCGACGGGTCAATGTTTTCCATGCGCGCCCTTGCCACTCTCGCATTCTCCACTCTCGCGATTCACGCCGAAGTTTTCTATGCCGACAAGAGTCATCTACTGCACTCGATCGACTCCTCGGGCGCGCGCCGCGAGATTAAAGGCAAGGGTGAGTGGCAGCGTACGCGCCGCCAGCACATCCTCGCCAACATGCAAGCCGTCATGGGACCTCTACCCGCGAAGTCGAACGCGCCTCTCGACGTGCAAGTGATCGAAGAGGTGAAGTCCGAAAAGTTCACGCGGCGCAAGATCACGTTCGTCTCCGAGGGACAGGATCGCGTGCCCGCCTATGTGTTCCTCCCCAACGCCAAGGGACGCCGTCCGGCCATGTTGTGCTTGCATCAGACAACTCGCGTGGGCAAAGCCGAACCCGCGGGTGTCGACGGCAAGGCCAATCTCCACTACGCGCGCGAACTCGCCGAACGCGGCTTTGTCACCATCGCTCCCGACTATCCGAACTACGGCGACTACAAGTTCGATCCGTACGCCGCCGGGTATGTGAGCGCGACCATGAAGGGGATCGTCAATCACCGGCGCGCGGTCGATGTTCTCGTCGCGATGGCGAACGTCGACGCGAAACGCATCGGCGTGATCGGACATTCGCTCGGCGGCCACAACTCGCTCTTCGTCGCGGTCTTCGACGACCGTTTGCGCGCCGTCGTGACCAGTTGCGGATTCAACGCGTTCCCCAAGTACTTCAACGGCAATCTCAAAGGATGGAGCCACCGCGGCTACATGCCGCGCATCGCCGAACTCTATGCGATGAACCCAGCCAAGATGCCGTTCGACTTCACGGAAATTCTCGGCGTGATCGCGCCGCGAGCTGTATTCATCAATGCCCCGACCGGGGATGCGAACTTCGACGTCTCGGGAGTGCACGACTGCGTGCGTGCGGCAAGCCCGATCTACAAGATGTACGGAAAGTCCGCGAACCTCGTCGCGGTCCACCCCGATGCGCAACACGACTTCCCGCCCGCCATCCGCGAACAAGCCTACGAATTTCTCACTCGCGTGTTGCGATAACTGATAGAACTGCCGCTATGCCTCATAGGGTAATCATCACACTTATCACATTTGTAACGGCCACGCTTCTGCCAGCGGCGACTCTCCACGTCGCCAATAACGGCACCGACAGTCCGGAATGCGGACCGATCAACGCCTGCCGCTCCATCCGCCAGGCGATCGCGAACGCGCAGGTGGGCGCTGACATTGTCGTCGGCCCGGGCCGCTACGGCGACGTCAACGGCAACGGAGTTTTCGGCGAGTCTGGCGAAGAGGGCTACGGGCCGCGCGATCCGTGCAACTGCCTGATCCAGGTCGGCAAGAAAGTCTTCATCCGCTCGAGCAAGGGCGCGCGCGTCACTCTCATCGAGGGCTCACCGGCGTCGAGGACGTTTTGGGTGACCGCCACGGGCGCGGCCATTGGCGCGGGTTCGGTGGCGGCCGCGACCGACAGCGGGTTCCTTCTCACCAATGCGAACACCGGCGTCGAATCGACCGCGAACAGCACGACCATTCAGCGAAACATCGCCGTCAAGAACAATGTAGGGTTCAAGATTGGCGGATCGTCGGTGACGATTCGTGAGAACGAAGCGCGTGTCAATAGCGACAGCGGATTCGTGATCACCAGCGGTTCGGGCCGGACGGTCGAAAGCAACACCGCGACGGGCAACGGCGCGGCGGGATTTTCTGTTTCGGGCGATGCTGACACCTACGAAATGAATGTCTCGAGCGCGAACCGTTGGGGATTCGATGTCTACGCGACCAACAGCCTTTTCGAGCATAGTTCTGCCGTCGCCAATTTGAATTTTGGCGTCGCGTTCAAGACCGGCGCCTCGGGGAACAAACTGCGACTGAGCGGCGTTGTCGGCAACGGCGGCTACGGTGTTTGGATCTGGCAAAACGCCGTCAGTGAAGTGACCACCAACTGGATCTATGGAAACCAGCATCCGCGTCCGGGCAGCGAGCCGGCCGGCGGCAACTGCGGACTCCTCAATTCGAGCAACGCCCAAGTCGACGCGCGCTACAACTTCTGGGGCGCTTCGCAGCCCGGACCCGACCCCGCCGATCAGGTCTGCAATCTCGCGGGGACCACACTCACTTCGCCCTCGTTTCCGCCGCTGGTCATTTTCTTCCCGCAGAACGCTTCCAACATCCGCTATGTCGCCAACCATGGCGTCGATTACGCGCTCTGTGGAACTGTCGCGAAGCCTTGCCGTTCGATCTCGCGTGGCATCGCGAATACTCCCAGCGGCGGGAGCGTCGTGGTCGGCCCCGGCCGCTATGGAGACCTTGACTACGATGGCGTGCTCGGTGAACCGGGGGAAGAGCAGTCGACCGAATTTACACATTCGCAGCGCGCCATGGTGGTGGTGAATAAGAAAATCGAGGTACGGGCGTCGTCAGGCGCCGATGCGACAGTGATCGAGCGCGTTGGCGGCGGGCCGTCAATCGCGGTGGCCATGGACGGCGCCGGCGCCAAGTTCGGAGCCGAGAGCCAGGGTTTCCTGATCGCCGGACCTCGCGAGGGCGGAGTGATGGGCGTGCGGATGTTCGAAAGCACCGACAGTACGGTCGCCGGGAACACGTTTCTCAACGTTTCCCTGATCGAGAAGGGAACGCCGGGGGCGACGAACTCCGTCATTGCCAACAGCGTGTACAACTCGCTCATCGACTACGGCCTTGGCGAGCTGCCCGAGTCTGGCGTGTTCCGCAATAACTTCGTCGCGGCAGGCGAAGGAATGCTGCTCACGCGCTTTGCCTTATCGGAGTTCATGGGCAACATCACTACCGGCAATCTTCTCACTTGGGTCCGGAAACGATGGGGGATCCGCCGCGGGCGGGCCTATGTGTGGAGGGCGGTCACACAGCGGTCCGACGCCAGTGGCGGCACATTACGGGCTCTGTAGCGGAATCTGTGGGCCTGAGTGAGTGCAGAGAGAAAGGTGACGATAGGGGTGCGGTGGGTGGTAGCAGCATTCACCTGCCGCTTGCGCGGCAGGGCAGACGGGGGCGGGGAGTGGA
>Ga0194132_10008999_pt1 | contig 14025 bp, 12 predicted proteins | sample TA2KigOf80mmetaG_FD_148612 | JGI IMG/M metagenome (GOLD analysis project Ga0194132, IMG submission 148612) | Freshwater microbial communities from Lake Tanganyika, Tanzania - TA2015054 Kigoma Offshore 80m | ecosystem: Environmental > Aquatic > Freshwater > Lake | place: Tanzania: Lake... | reverse complement strand
TTAAGACATCGGCTTGTCGGAGTTTCGAAACGATCTCTTCAGGCTTGTGCCTCTTCTTCGGCATTGCAGTCCTCCTTCTTGTCAAAAGACATAGTTCAGGGTGGACCACTTTTCAGGGGGAGGACCATCGACGCGATCCGCGCGGCCGTCCATGGCGAGGCTCGAGGCGCGGCGCCGCGATCCTCCTTCTCGGTCCAGCTGGCGTCGCGCCTCCACGTCGTCTTCGACGAGGATGGCCGCCTATGGCAGGCGAATTCGACCGAGCTGCGCGAAGGCCTCGGCTACGCCGCAGGCGATTTCGACGTGGCTGGCTTCGCCGTGCGCTGCCTCGGATGGATCGAGGTCCGGCATGCACCGGGGCAGATCCATGTGCGCCTGGCGCCGCGTATCGCGCAGCCGAGGGCGCTTGACGCGCTGTTCCAGGTGCTGGCGACTGCCACCAAGGTCGAGATCATCCTCGCCATCCGTGTCGGCCAGGAATGGAGCGAGGAGGTGCAGTCCTCCGCCAGCGCCGCCTCGACGCGCATCGATGTGCTGGTTCGCGGGCTCGAGGCCGAGACCGCACGCCGCTTCGTCGCAGTCCGCCAGCCTGCCTCCGTGCTCTTTCGCGACAAGCAGCGCTATCTGATCACCATGCTGCAGGAGGCCCGCAGCTGGATCGGCGGCGGTGACCGCGAGGCGGCCGTGCGCTTCGCCGCGGCGGATACGACCGGCCGCAGCAGCGTCGCCGTCATCCGCGCCGCGAGTGGGGACGGACGTCCGCACTGGCGGTGGGAGCATATCGGCAGCGCGCTCCGTCTCTACACGGCGGAGGAGCGCCAGCGCCTCCTCGGTGCCGACCTCCGCGATGCGCCGGACGCCGAGTATGGCAAATGGTGCGCCGACGCCTATGACCGCGCCATCGCCCTCGGCGAGCCGCTGGTCGACGATGTGCGCGCTCTCGTCTTCCGCCAGAGCGCCTCGCCGATCGAGATCCAGTATCGGCGCCTGCTGATGCCCTTCGTCGGCGGCGATGGCTTGCCGCTCGTCCTGGAGTCGCATGCAGGCTAAGCGGCAGGCCCCAGATATTGGGGCCCGAGGCGCAGCCGCGCCGACCATTGGTAGAAACTAGGCTTCTGGTCTCGGAAGGCTTTTCCGAGAATCCGGAATTTACCTTGTTCATCATGCGACCGTGGTGGACATGGGCGCCAATCTTGACCGATCGAGCGGCACCGGCGAGCGCAGGGCAAGCCCCGGCGCCTCGCCGGCGGCGGTGCGCGAGGAGCCGGTCCCAGATTTCCGCGGCCTGCTGCGCCGCGCCGCGAGCGATCTCCGGAACGAGGCCAACGGCCGGGTGAAGGCCGATCAGCGTGAACGCCTGCTGAAGCTGGCGGCTCTGCTTGACGGCTACGCAGAAGAAGCGCGCTAGCGTCGCGCGAGCGCGCGGGCGAAACGCGCGGCGATGATCGGCAGCATGAAGGCGGCGGCGAGGTAGAGCGGCGGGCCGCCGACGCGATCGAAGAACGGTCCGGCCAGCGCGACGCCCGCCGCCTGTCCGATGAACAGCATCGACGCAAACATCGCGAGCGCGGTACCGCGTGCCTCCGGGATCATCTGTGTCGCCTCGGTCTGCAGGCTGTTGTGCAGCATGTAGAAGCCGAATCCGAGAATGACCAGCGCGGCCAGCGCGACGGAAAGCAAAGGCACGAGCGCGATCAGCGCGAAGCCGACGGCAAGCGCGATCGATCCCAGAATCGCGATGCGTGCCCGGCTCATGATGGAGACGAGGCGGCCGACGGCGATCGCATATCCCAACGCGCCGAGCGCGAAGGCGGTCAGCAGGCTTCCGGCGGCGGCGACCGAGACGCCGTAGCGAAGCTGGAGGTCGGTGCCGATATAAGAGAAGGCGCCGTACATCGCCGCGCCCTCCAGGAAGACGGTCGAGATCACCATGCGGACATGCGGTCGCGACAGCGCCTCGAGCGGACGCACGCGCCCGGCCGGACCGGTGGCGCCCGTCATCGAGGCCGGTTGCAGCTTGAGGGCGATGAGAGGTGCGATGCCGCCGAGGAAGAAGAGCCCGCCCAGCATGAGGAAGGAGGCGCGCCAGCCGAAGGCATCGCCGATCCAGCCGCCGAGCGCCTGGCCGGAGGCGAGCCCCAGGATCTGGCCGAGCAGGAAGCGGGCGAGCACGCGCTGGCGGTTCTCGAAGCTGACGACGTCGCCGATCCAGGCGAGGCAGAGCGGGATGACGCCGCCCGCGGCGGCGCCTGCGACGATGCGCGCCAGAGAGAGCTGGTCCGCCGTCGCCGCGAGGACACAGCCGATCTGGGCGAGGGCGGAGAGAAGGGACGCGACGGCGATCGTCCGGACCTTGCCGAAGCGGTCGCCGATCGGACCGAAGGCGATCTGGATCGCGCCATAGGCGACGGTGAAGGTGGTGATCACCGATGTAGCGACCGCGCCCGGCGTCGTCGCGAACTCGACGGCCATCTCGGGCAGCAGGGAGTCCGCGACGCGCATGCTCGCGGCGCTGGCGAAGGCGGCGACCGAAAGCGCCGCGAAAAGCCAGATCGGCATCAGAGAGCGATCAGGCGCCGTAGAGCCGTGGCGGGTTGTCGACGAGGATGCGCTTGCGCGTGGCGGCGTCCGGGACCCATTCCGCCAGCAGCTCCATGAGCCCGCCATCGTCGACCGCATGGTCGGAGGCGGGATGCGGCCAGTCGGTGCCCCAGACGCAACGATCGGGCGCCGCCCCGACCAGCGCCTTGGCGAGCGGCGTGCTCGCCGCATAGGGCGGGCGCAGCGCCTTGTCGAGATAGGGACCGGAGACCTTGACCCAGAGGTTTGACGAGCGCCGGAACGCGTCGAGGAAGGTCTTGTAGCCGGGATCGTCGACGCCTTTGCTTGCCGGCATGCCGCCGAGATGATCCCAGATCACTGGCACGGCGGTCTTGGTCGCGCGCTCGACCAGGTCGGCCCGTGTCGAGGCATCGACCAGGAGCTGAATGTGCCAGCCGAGCGGCTTCAGCCGTTCCGCCATCTTCTCCATATGCGCGGTCGAGACCGCGCCGATCATCGTGTCGGAAAGCCGGATGCCGCGAATGCCGCCCTTGTGCATCGCCTTGAGCTCGTCGTCCGAGATATCGGGCGAGACCACGGCGACGCCGCGATAGGCGGGACCGAGTTCTGCCAGTGCCGCGAGCGTCGCGCGGTTGTCGGTGCCGTAGACCGAGGCCTGAACCAGCACGCCGCGAGCGATGCCGATCTCGTCATGCATGCGCTTCCAGTCGGCGCCGGTGGCGAGGCCGGGCGTATAGGCGCGTTCGGGACGTAGCGGGAACTTGTCGAACGGCCCGAAAACATGGGCATGGCAATCCCAGGCGCCCGGAGGCACCGCGACCGTCGGGCGGCGGCTGACGGCTTCGAAGGGAATGGTGGCGGGCGCGGTCACAGGCTGTCTCCAGGTCGGGCGGGCAGGGTGCACCCAAGCGGCCGGCAGCGCCAGGGTTGCGTTTCGGCGGCGATGAGGAGGATAGGGCGGGCTGGGGCTCTTGGGCTAACCTCGGCGCAGCGAATGAAATGGGGGAACGCATGCGCATCCTGGTGGCCGATTGCGAGCAGGAGATCTCGTCTTTCAATCCGGTGCCGAGCGACATCGGGTATTTCTCGATCAAGCGGGGAGAGGAGATCTTCCGCGACCGCGGCCTCAACACCCAGATGGGCGGAGCGCTCTCGGTCTTCGATGCGGATGACAGCATCGAGGTCGTGCCGACCATGTCGGCGCGCGGCCCCAGCGCGGGCATCCTCGAGAAGAAGAGCTGGAGGAAGATGTCCGGCGACATCCTCGCCGCGATCGAGAAATCGGCGAAGAACATCGACGGCATCTACTTCGCCATGCACGGTGCTATGGGCGCCGAGGGCGAGCTCGACCCCGAGGGCTATCTGCTGCAGGAGGTTCGCAAGATCGTCGGCGAGAAGATGCCTTTGGTCATTTCGCTCGACCTGCACGGCATCATGACCGAGCGGATGCTGAAGCACATCGACGGCGTCACCATCTATCACACCTATCCGCATGTCGATTTCGCCGACACCGGCGCGCGGGCGGCGCGCATGCTGCTCCGGATCATCCGCGAGAAGCTGAACCCGGTGATCTCGCGCGTCGTCATCCCGGCGCTGGTGCGCGGCGACGAACTGGTCACCAAGTCCGGCTGCTACGGCGACATATTGCGCGAGGCGCGGCGGCTGGAGAACGAAGGCAAGGCGATGTTCGCCGGCGTCATGATCGGCAATCCCTTCACCGACGTCCCCGAGCTGTGCAGCCAGGCGATCGTCGTCGCCGAGAAGGACGGCGCCTTCGCCGACAGGGCCGCGATCGACTTCGCCCAGCGCTTCTGGCCGAACCGCCACCGCATGCAGGGCAAGCTGATCCCGCTGGATGCGGCGATCGCCCAGGCCAAGCACATGCAAGGGCCGCTTATCTTCACGGACGCCGCCGATGCGACGTCATCAGGCGCGACCGGCGACAGCAACGTCATCCTGGCGGCGCTGATGAAGGCGAAGTACCAGGGCCGCGTGCTGGTGCCGATCGTCGATCCGCCCGCCGCCGCGGCGGCGAAGAAAGCCGGCATCGGCGCCAAGATCACCGTCAATCTCGGCGGCACGCTGGACAAGCGCTTCACGCCGCTGAAGGTGACCGGCACGGTCGACATGCTCTCGGGCGGCCATATGCGGCTCGAGACCGCGCGCGCGCCCTTCGAAGGCGGCGACACCGCGGTCCTCATCTCCGGCAACTACACGATCCTGATCTTCTCGAAGCCCGCCTATTTCTTCGACCGCGCGCCGTTCCTGAGCCACGGCCGCAACCCGCGCGACTACGACCTGATCGTCGTCAAGTCGCCGCATTGCGAGTACCACATGTTCGAGGAATGGGCGGAAAAGAACTTCAACATCGACGCGCCCGGAGCGACCAGCGCGGACATCAAGGCGCTCGGGCACACGATCTGCGCACGCCCGATGTACCCGCTCGACCCCGATATCGGCTTCGAGCCGAAGGCCGTCAGGTTCCACACGAAGAGGCGCTAGAAACTTTCCATGAAGATCACGGCCGTCACCGCCATTCCGGTCAAGGTCGACCGCAAGCTCGCCTATGGCCTCGCCGGGCGCACCGCGCTCGGCGTCGATCCCGTCTCCGAGCACGCGATCGTCAAGATCGAGACGGACGAAGGCGTCACCGGCTGGGGCGAGATCGCCAGCTGCTTCGCCCGCCGCGGCCGGCTCTATGCCAAGGAGGTGCGCGAGATCCTGGCGCCGGTGCTGCTGGGGCAGGACCCGACCCGCATCGCACACCTGGTGCAGGCGATGGACAAGGCGCTCGACGGGTCGGAGCCGGCCAAGGCCGGGCTCGAGAGCGCGCTCTACGACCTCGTCGGCAAGAAGCTCGGAGTGCCGGTCTATGTTCTGCTCGGCGGCATGGTGCGCGAGCGCATCCCGCTGAGCCGCTCGATCACCTTCGGCACGCCGGAGCAGATGGCGGAAGCGGCGAAGGGCTTCGCCGCCGAGGGTTTCGGCACGGTCAAGGTCAAGGTCGGGCAGAGCTTCGAGATCGACGTCGCCGCTGTCGCCGCGGTGCGCAAGGCGGTCGGCGACAAGGTGAAGGTGCGCGTCGATGCCAACATGGCATGGCGCACGGCCAAGGAGGCCGCCCAGCACATAAAGGCGATGGCGCCCTATCGGCCGGAGGTGATCGAGCAGCCGCTCAAGCCCCGCGAGCTCGACGCGATGGCCGAGCTGCGCCTGCTCGTCGACACGCCGATCATGGCGGATGAAAGCGTGTGGAACCCGCGCGACGCGATGGAGGCGATCCGCCGGAAGGCGGTCGACGTGGTCAATGTCTATGTCATGGAGGCGGGCGGGCTGATGGCGGCGACGCGCATCTTCCAGATGTGCGAGACCGCCGGCATCCCCTGCATGATCGGCTCGATGCCCGAACTCGGCCTCGGCACCGCGGCGCAGATCCATCTCGGCGTCGCCATGACCAATCTCGGCCTCGACTCGGACGCCTGCGGCGTCGTTTACCAGCAGGCGGATCTGCTGAAGACGCCGCTCCGCATCGAGAAAGGTTTCGCCTATCCTCCGAGCGGCCCCGGACTCGGCGTCGAGATCGACCTCGACGCCGTCGCCAAGCACCGCATCCCCGACTGAAAGGAAAGAGGCCGCGCCTTTCGGTGCGGCCTCTTCGACGTCGTCGCCCTAAGCGCTACTTCTTGATCGAGACGTTCCAGGCACGCGGCAGGAAGAAGTTCTGGAAGCCTTCGACATTGGCGCGGGTGGCGGCGACCTTCGGCATCACGCCGAAGGTCAGCGCCAGGGCCTCGTCGTAGATGCGCTGCTGCGCCTTGGCGAAGTACTGCACGCGATCCTGCAGATTCTTCGAGTTCAGCCCGGCGTTCCAGAACTCCATCAGCTGCGCGTCCGACTGGTTGTTCTTGGGCTTGTGGACGTTGTTTGGGTTGGTGAGGTTGCGCAGCGACGGGAGGCCCGTCTGCCCGACCACCGTGGTCCAGCCGGTATAGAAATAGTTCCAGCCGGTCGTCTCCTGCACGCTCTTGGCCAGCGCCGCCGGCCAGTCGTGGATCAGGAGCTCGGCGTTGATGCCGACCGTCTTCATCTGCTCGGCCATGACCAGAGAGGCGTTGTACATCGCGACGTAGTCCTTGTTGGTCAGCAGGACGACCTTCTCGCCCTTGTATCCGGCCTCCTGAAGCAGTTTCTTGGCCTTGTCCTTGTTCTTCTGGTTGTAGTGCTCCTTGCCGGCCTGGCTGTAGTAGGGGCTGGTCGGGAACTGCAGCGCATGGTCCATGCGATGAAGCCCGTCGCTCGATGCCTCCATGATCTCGTCCATGTCGAGCGCCGCCTGCACCGCCTGGCGGAACTTGAGGTTATCGGTCGGCGGGAAGGACAGGTTCGGGTAGGAGAGGTGGACCCAGAAATTCTCCATCGACTGGAACTTGATGTTCGCGTTGTTGGCGAGCCGCTTCTGCGAGGGGCGCGGCACGTCCTCGACGCCGTGGACCTCGCCGGTCTCGAGCGCCGCGACCCGCGCCTGCGGCTCGACGATCATGCGGAAGTTGACCGTGTCGACGCAGGCGACCTTGTAGCCGCCGAGGCCGTTGGTCCCGGTCTGGGAGTCGTTGGGCTTGTAGCCGTCGAAGCGCTTCGCCTTGAAGTGGCTGTCGGCGACGAATTCGACGAACTGGAAGGGCCCGGTGCCGATGGCCGGCAGCTGCATCTGCTCGGCGCTCGCGCTCTCCTTCGGGATGATCACGACCGGCGGGGCGATGTTGGAGAAGGATTCGAGGAAGATCGCCTGCGGCTGCTTCATCTTGATGACGAAGGTCGACGGATCCGGAGCCGCGAAGGAGTCGATGACGCCGAACATGGACTTGTCGACGCCGACCCGGCGATAGCGTTCGTAGGAGGCGACCACGTCCTCCGAGGTCATGATCTTGCCGTTGTGGAACGGCACGCCCTGGCGGATCTTGAAGGTGTAGGTGAGCCCGTCGGGGCTCTCGTTCACCGACTCGGCGAGCATCAGCGTCGGCTGCATCTTCTCGTCGCGGGTGATCAGCGACTCGAACATCAGCGAGGCGACATTGCGGCTCTGCGCCGAGGTCGAGACGTGCTGGTCGTATGTCGGAACTTTCGCCTCGAGGGCGAAGATGAACTCGCCGCCCTTGACCGGGCAGGAGAACTTGGCCTGGGCGAGAGCGGATGAGCTCATGCCCACGAAGCAGGCGACGGCGAGAGCCGAGATGACGTGCCGCGAAGTCAACGCATTCATTGGGTGCCTCCCTTTGGCAGTCGTCGATGGAAAACGGTAGCGATGCGACAAGCGACCGGTCAACACACACCGGCTTGAGCCTACTCAGTCGTTCCGGTGCGCACGCGAAGGTCCGGCGGCGAGGCCGTCGAACCAGAGGTATTCGGGCCCGAGCTCGTTCAAGGTATTGATGCCGAGGAAGCCCATGCCCTTGTCGATCTCCTCCTGGAAGATCGAGACGATGCGGCGCGCGCCGGTCTCGCCGCCGGCGGCGACGGCAAAGGCGGCGGGACGCCCGAACAGCGCGGTCCTGGCGCCCATGGCGATCGCCTTCAGCACGTCGGTGCCGCTGCGGAAGCCGGAGTCCAGCATGACGGTTATGCGTGTGCCGACCGCATCCATGACCTCGGGCAGGATCTCGAGCGGCGCCACGGCGTAGTCGAGGTTGCGCCCGCCATGGTTGGAGAGGATGACGCCGTCCATGCCGTGATCGGCGGCGAGGACCGCCTCTTCCTTGGTCATGATCCCCTTCAGGATCATCGGCCCCTTCCACATCTTCCGGATCCGCTTGAGCGCCTCCCAGTCGAGAGCCGGGCTCCGCTCCTTGATGAAATAGGCGAGGAGGGAATGCGTGTCCTTCGGGCCGTCGACGAGCGGCACCATGCTTTCCATGCGCCCGACATTGCCGCGCAGCACGACATCCATGGTCCAGCGCGGATGGGTCAGCACGTCCCAGATGTTGCGCGGCGTCTTCTTGAGGCCGAAGGAGAAGCCGTTGCGGCGGTCGCGCGGTCGCTTGGGGAAGACGTTGGAGTCGGTGGTGACGACCAGCGCCTCGTAGCCGGCGGCCGCGGCGCGGTCGACCAGGGCGCGGTTGAGGCGGTCTTCCTTGAAGGTATAGAGCTGCGCCCAGAGGCGCGCCTGGGGTGCCGCCTCGGCGACCTCCTCGATCGTGCAATTGGCGCCGAGGCTCAGCATGAAGGGGATGCGGGCGTCCGAGGCCGCCTTGGCGAGCGCGATCTCCGCCTTGTAACGGAGCGTGCCGAGGCCGCCCATGGCCGAGATCGCGAAGGGCGAGCCCGATTTCCGGCCGAACAGCTCGATCTCCTGGCTGCGCCGGGTCACGTCGACGACGGTACGGGCGCGGAAGCGCACGCGCTCGAAGACGGCGCGGTTGTGCCGGAGGGCGCTCTCGCTCTCGGCGCCGCCGTCGACGAAGTCGAACATGGCGAGCGGCAGGCGCTTGCGCGCCAGCCGTCTGAGATCGTCGACGGTTTCGGCACGGGCGATGCTGCGGCTCATCAGGCGGCTTTCGGTCCGGGGCCGGGGAGGCCGGGCTTGACCAGGTGGCAGGCGACTTCGTGGCCGGTGCCGATCGCGATACGCGGCGGCTCGACCTCGCGGCAGACCGGCTCGGCATAGGGGCAGCGCGTGTGGAAGCGGCAGCCCTTGGGCGGGTTGATCGGGCTCGGCACGTCGCCCTTGAGCACGATGCGGTTGCGCCCGGCTCGCGGCTTCGGCACCGGGATCGCCGAGAGCAGCGCCTGGGTATAGGGATGGCGCGGCTGCTTGTAGAGCGTGCGCTTGTCGGCGAGCTCGACGATCTTGCCGAGATACATGACCGCGACGCGGTCGGAGATGTGCTTCACCACGCCGAGGTCGTGCGCGATGAAGAGATAGGTGAGCTTCAGCTCCTCCTGCAGGTCCTGCAGCAGATTGATGACCTGGGCCTGGATCGAGACGTCGAGGGCGGAAACCGCTTCGTCGCAGACGATGAATTTGGGCCGCGTGGCGAGGGCGCGGGCGATGCCGATGCGCTGGCGCTGGCCGCCGGAGAATTCATGCGGGTAGCGGCGCGCGTGGAAGCTGGCGAGCCCGACGGTCTTCAGCAGCTCGCGCGCGCGCTTGGCCAGCGCCGGGCCGGGCTTCTCGCCGAAGATCACCAGCGGCTCGGTGATGATGTCCTCCACGGTCATGCGCGGATTCAGCGAGCCGTAGGGGTCCTGGAAGATGATCTGCAGGTCGCGGCGCTTCTGCCGCATCGTCTCCGCATCGAGCGTCTGCAGGTCGACGCCGTCGTAATGGATAGAGCCCGCGGTCGGCTGGATCAGCTTGAGGATCAGGCGGCCGGTCGTCGACTTGCCGCAGCCGCTCTCGCCGACCAGTCCCAGCGTCTCGCCGGCCCTGATGTGGAAGCTGACATCGTCGACCGCCTGCACCGAGCCGATCTGCTTGGAGAACATCAGCCCGGAATAGATCGGGAAGTGCTTGACCAGGCCTTTGACGTCGACGAGCGGCGGGGCGGTCATGACGCGGCCTCCGCCATCGCCCTGGTGGCGCCGTGCTGGTAGCCGGTGTGGCGGATGCAGCGGGCGGAGCGCCCGTCGCCGAGATCGATCAGCGCCGGAACGCGCTCGGCGCAGGCCGGCCTGGCGTCAGGGCAGCGTGCCTGGAAGCGGCAGCCCGGCGGCAGCGCGAAGGGGCTCGGCATGGTGCCGGGGATCGCGTGCAGGCGGCGGTGCTCGACCTCGAGATCCGGGATGCTGCGCAGCAATCCCTCGGTATAGGGATGGCCCGGGCGGTAGAAGATGTCGTCGACGCTCGCTTCCTCGACGATCTGGCCGGCGTACATGACGATGACGCGATCGGCGAACTCCGCCACCACTCCCATGTTGTGGGTGATGACGATGACCGCCATGTTCATCTCCTGTTGGAGCTGGCGCAGCAGGTCGAGGATCTGGGCCTGGATGGTGACGTCGAGCGCGGTGGTCGGCTCGTCGGCGAGCAGGAGCTTGGGCGAGCAGGCAAGCGCCATCGCGATCATGACGCGCTGGCGCATGCCGCCGGAAAGCTGGTGCGGAAAATCGTCGATCCGGCGCTCGGGCGACGGGATGCCGACCTTGGTCAGCATCTCGATGGCCCGGTCCCTTGCCGCCTTCTGGCCCAGCTTCTCGTGGATGCGGATCGTCTCCATGACTTGGTCGCCGACGGTGAAGACCGGGTTCAGCGAGGTCATCGGTTCCTGGAAGATCATCGAGATGTCGCGGCCGCGGATCTTCTCCATGCGGCTCTCGGAGAGCTTCAGCAGGTCCTGCCCCTCGAACAGGACCTCGCCTGCGGCGACGCGTCCGGGCGGTGTCGGCAGCAGGCCCAGGATCGAGAGCGCGGTCACGCTCTTGCCGGAGCCGCTTTCGCCGACGATGCCGAGCACCTCGCTCTTGCCGAGGTCGAAGCTGACATCGTCGACCGCCTTCACCACGCCTTTGCCGGTGGTGAACTCGGTGGTCAGGTTGCGGACGCTGAGGAGCTTGGGCTCAGGCATGCATCAGCCCTGCGGCACCTTGAGCCGGGGATCGAGCACGTCGCGGAGCCCGTCGCCCAGCAGGTTGAGCGCGAGCACGGTCGCGGCCAGCACGATGCCGGGGATCAGCGTGATCCACTCGGCCTCGCGGATATAGGTGCGGCCCTCGGCGATGATGTTGCCCCAGGTCGGCGTCGGCGGCGCCGCGCCGAGGCCGAGGAAGCTCAAGACCGCCTCCGTCAGCACCGCATAGGCGAAGATGAAGCTGAGCTGCACGATCAGCGGCGCCATGCAGTTCGGCAGCACGTGCTTGCGTACGATCCGATAATGGCTTGCGCCGCAGGCGAGCGCCGCCTGGACGAACTCCATCTCGCGCACGACCAGGACCGAGGCGCGGACGATACGCGCGGTGCGCGGAATGTAGACGACCGAGATCGCGATGACGGCGGTGTAGGAGGAGGGGCCGAGCGCGGCGGCGATGCCGAGCGCCAGCAGGATCGAGGGAAACGCCATGAAGGCATCGGCCAGGCGCATGAGCGGCCCGTCGAGCTTTCGTACATAGCCGGCGGCGGCGCCGAGCAGGATGCCGAAGACGGCATTGAGGATGACGACGCCGAGGCCGATGCCGAGGCTCAATCGCGCGCCGTAGACGACGCGGCTCAGCTGGTCGCGGCCGAAATTGTCGGTGCCGAAGGGGAAGTCCCAGGAGGGGGGACGGAACTTGAAGCGGATGGCGAGCTTGTTGGGGTCCGCCGGCGCGATCCATGGCGCCAGGATGGCGACGATGGCGACGATGCCAAAGACGAGAGCGCCGGCGACGAAGGCCTTGTGCCGCATCAGCCTCTTGAAGGTGTCGCTGCGCCAGAAGGCCCAGCGCTGCTCGGGCGCGTCCTCCTCGTCCTCCGGCGCGTAGCCGATCGTCCTACTTGTCTCGGTCATAGCGCACCCGCGGATCGAGATAGGCGTAGAGCACGTCGACGACGATGTTGCTCAGCATCAGGGCGGCCGCGACGAACAGCAGCCCGCCCTGGATCATCGGATAGTCGCGGCGGAGGATGCCGTTGACCAGCAGCGAGCCGATGCCGGGGATCGAGAAGATCGCCTCGATCACCACCGAGCCCGAGACCAGCACCGAGAGGATGATGCCGATGATCGTGACCACCGGGATCATGACATTGGCCATGGCGTGCTTGCCGACGACGAGGCGGCGCGGCAGGCCCTTGGCCTTGGCCGTGCGGATGTAGTCCTGGCGCAGCACCTCGAGCATGGTCGAGCGCGTGATGCGCGCGAGCAGGCCCATCTGCAGCATGGCGAGCGAGACGGCGGCGAGCGTCGTCGAGCGGAACCAGCCCCAGAGATCGGTCTGCCAGGGGACGTAGCCGCCCGAGGGCAGCCAGCCGAGATGCACGGCGAACAGCACGATCATCATCAGGGCCAGCCAGAAATTCGGGATCGAGACGCCGAGCAGCGCGAAGGTCATCGCCGCCTGGTCGACCCAGGTGTTCTGGCGGAGCGCCGCGATCACGCCGGTCATGATGCCGAAGAACAAGGTCAGGATCAGCGCGTAGCCGGCGATCGAGAGCGACACCGGCAGGCGCTCGATCGTCGCCTCCAGCACCGGCTTGCCGAGAAGAAGAGAGCGACCGAGGTCGCCCTGCAGCGCGTTGCCGTAGAACCTGAGCAGCTGGACATGGAAGGGCTTGTCGAGGCCGAGATTCTCGCGGATCGCCTGGAGTTCCATCGGCGTCGCCGAGGGGCCGCCGATGATCGTCGCCGGGTCGCCGGGGACCAGATGCATGACCGAGAAGGAGATGAGGCTGACGAGCGCCAGGATCGGCACTGCCTGTAACAAGCGCTGCAGGATGTAGCGGCCCATGCGTGGAGAAGCCTAAGCGGATGAAGGGCGGAGAAGACCGTCTCCGCCCTCCATCCTAGGTGACAGTCGGGCCGCGGTCACTCGAAGTAGACGTTGGAAGCGCGCTGGATCCGGTACGGCTTATAGTTCTTCACGTTGTTGCGAACCGCCTGCAGCTGGTGGAGCGCCCCGAACGGGATCACCAGCGCCTGGTCGAGAAGGCGGGCCTGGGCGCGGGCGAAGGCGGCCTTGCGCAGTTCCGGCGTGGCGCCGTTGACCATCTCGTTGAAGGCGTCGTTGAACGGCTTGTCGGCCGCCTCCGGCGTCTTCGGCTTGTAGGCGCTCTGCGGGGCGGCGTATTGGCGGATGGTCTGGATCGGACCTTGGACCGGCCCGTTGCCATGGGCGTTGAAGAAGAAGTTCCAGCCCGTGGTCGTGTTCGACCAGCGCTGTGCCGCGGCCGGCCAGTCGATCACGTCGAGCTTGGCATTGATGCCGACCGCCTTCAGCTGCTCGGCCATGACCAGCGAGGCGTTGTACATGGACGAGTAGTCCTTGTTGGTCATCAGGACCACTTCCTCGCCCTTGTATCCCGCCTCGGCCAGGAGCTGCTTCGCCTTCGCCGGGTTCTTCTGGTTGTAGGTCTCCTTGCCGGCGTCGGTGTATTGCGCCTGGCCCGGATACTGGAAGCCGACATTGAGGCTGTAGGCGCCGTCCGAGGCCGACTCCATGATCTCGTCCATGTTGAGCGCGGCCATCACCGCCTGGCGGAACTTGAGATTGTCCGTCGGCGCCGCCGAGGTGTTGACCTCGGTCAGCTGGATCCAGAAATTCTTGAGGTAGGTGAGGGTGAGGTTCTTGTTCTCCTTGAGCCGAGCCTGCGAGGTGACGGGGATGTCCTCCGCCACGTGCAGCTCGCCGGTCTCGATACCGGCGACGCGCGCGCCGGGCTCCGTGACGATGCGGTAGACGACGGTATCGACGCAGGCGACGCGATATCCGGCGAAGCCGTCGACATCCTTGTAGCGCGTGTCGGGCGTATAGCCGTCATAGCGCTTCAGCTTCACA
>Ga0194132_10008998_pt1 | contig 14026 bp, 12 predicted proteins | sample TA2KigOf80mmetaG_FD_148612 | JGI IMG/M metagenome (GOLD analysis project Ga0194132, IMG submission 148612) | Freshwater microbial communities from Lake Tanganyika, Tanzania - TA2015054 Kigoma Offshore 80m | ecosystem: Environmental > Aquatic > Freshwater > Lake | place: Tanzania: Lake... | reverse complement strand
CCCATTGGGTTCCTCGGTCATTTCGGCAGGAAAGAGGCAGAAACGCTGGGAATCCCAGGGTTCCGGCGCACATGCCATGCCGAAAGTCGAAGGTCATCTGGGAAATAGGGGTCTAAGTATGTGCCCTTGTCGGGCGTGCCGTAGGGGGAGTTGCCGTCGATGTTGGCCTGCGTGCCGTTGAACTTGTCGCCCCAGTAGAAGGGCCGCGCGTTGCCCCGCCCGCCGCGACAGGCGTACTCCCATTGGTCCTCGTGTGGCAGCACGAACGTGCCGTCCTTGCCGAACGCCTTCCGCACGCCGCCGTGCGCGTTCACCTTGTTCAGGAAGCCATTCCCCACGTGTGGACCTGTCCCGGAAATCGTGTCCCACGACACCTGCTCGACCGGGAAACGCGACGTGTCCATCCCCTTCGCCTTGTTGTCCTTGATACCGTCGAACTCACTGGGGTTGTTGCCAGTGACCGCTTTCCATTGGGCCTGCGTCACCTCGTGCTTGCCCATCCAGTAGCCGTCCGTCTTGAACTTGCCGCGCTTGTCCTCGGCTTCGAGTTGCAGCCACTCCGGTTCCACCACCTCATTCGTGGACTTTAGCACCACGTCGCGCTCCGACTTTGGTGAACCGAGTTGGCACTCGCCCGCGGGCACCCAGCAGAAGGTCATCGTCACGCCGGGGGCGATCTCGACCGCGCGCTCCTCGCCGGCCTTGGGGACCACGCCTTTTGGCTCAGCTTTCTCTTTCGGGTTCGGCGCAGTGCCCGTGTCGTCCCCTTTCGGGCCGTTCTGCGCGGTCGGCTGCGTCGGCTCGGTGGGCTTGCCCGTAGGAAGCAGCGCGAGCACCACAGCTACGAGCAGGCCACACGCCAGCACACTGCCGCCCGCGAAGAGCAGGACGCGCGGCTTGCGACGTTCGGGTTCGGCTTCGACCGGTTCCAATGGCTCCGACAACGATGGGAAAACGGGGTGTGGTAGCTCTTTGGGCGTCGGGTCAATCAGCAGCACCGGCTTCGATGCGAACCCACTCGTGTCCGTTGGTTCGGACGTCTCCCTCGCCTTCTCGAGAAGCACCGCGAGGGTCGATTCCCACGCGCCCGCGTCCGTCGGCCGGCGGTCGGGGTTCAGTGCCACACTGCTGACGATCAGGTGGCGCAGTTCGGCGGGAATCTTGAGGTCGCGCAGTTCGGCGTCCGCGTCCGGGCCGGGGCCGGTCTTCAGGTCGCCCACGATCATCTGGTAGGCGATGATACCGAGGGCGTACACGTCGTCGCGCGGCGCGGGCGGGCTGCCGTACATCTGCTCCGGCGGCGCGTACAGGCGCGTGCCGGCGCTTTGTAGTGCCGAGGGCAGGCGCGCGGCCATTGCGGTCAGCCCGCCGGTGGCGCTGTCCGCGTCCGGCATCACGACGCTGCCGATGCCGAAGTCCGTGACGCGCGGGACCGTGCCGGCCATCAGCACGTTGGCCGGCTTCATGTCGCGGTGAACGAGCGGCGGGTCGAGGCGGTGGCAGGTGGCGAGCGCGCCGGCGACGGCGTGCAGGGCGCGCACGGCGCGGCCGAGGCGCTTGCCCGTCGGCAGGTCGCGCCACTCCGCGATGTGGGCCGCGAGCGTGTACCCTTCGACGAACTCGTACATCAGCCACGGCACGTTGCCGTCGAGGTTGCAGTCGAGTAGGGGGACGATGTTGGGGTGCTTGGGCGCGTACTTCATCACGCGCACGACGACGTTCTTCTCGTGCGTGACGAGCCGGTGCCGGGCCGCAGGGTCGGTGCAGAATTTCACCGCGCGGGGCTTTTGGTCGGCGTCCCATGCGTGCCGCGCCAGCCACACCTCGCCGAACCCGCCGCCGCCCAGTTTGCGCTCCAGCACCCAGCTCGAAAGGCCCGGCACCGGCTCGCCGGCCTCGAAGGTGCGCGGGGGCGTGACGCGCCGAACGTCGTCCGGCGACTGACCGCGCGTGCCTTCGGCGTCATCACTCATGGGCCGTTCTCGACGTGCAGAAGCCCCGCCCCCCAACCCGCCGCTCGACACCGCGGTTCCCACGTCGGGTTGACCCTCACTCCTGCGGGTACAGCGCGGTGCTCAGGTAGCGCTCGCCGAGGTCGGGAAGGATCACCACGATCACCTTACCGGCGTTCTCGGGGCGCTGCGCCACCTTCACCGCGGCCGTCGCCGCCGCGCCGCACGAGATGCCGCACAGCATCCCCTCTTCCTTCGCCAACCGGCGGCCCATCTCGAACGCCTCGTCGTCCGTCACCTGAACGATCTCGTCGATGACCGCGGTGTTCAGCACGTCCGGGACGAACCCGGCCCCGATGCCCTGAATCTTGTGCGGCCCCAGCGGTTTCACTTGGTCGCGCGGCACGCCCTGCACGATGTGCTGCGTCAGCACCGGGCTTTGCGCCGGCTCCACCGCGACGCACTTCACCGACGGCTTGCGGGCCTTCAGCACCTCGCCGCACCCGGTGATGGTGCCGCCCGTGCCGACGCCGCTCACGAGGATGTCGATGGTGCCGCCGGTCGCGCGCCAGATTTCCTCCGCGGTGGTCTTGCGGTGGATCTCCGGGTTCGCCGGGTTCTTGAACTGCTGCGGCATGAACGCCTTCGGCTCGCCGCCCAGCTCGTGCAGAATCTTCGTCGCCTCCGCGACCGCGCCCTTCATGCCCAGTTCGCGCGGCGTGAGGATCAGCTTCGCGCCCAGCGCCTTGAGCAACCGCTGCCGTTCGAGCGACATGCTTTCGGGCATCGTCACGGTGAGCTGGTAGCCGCGGGCGGCGCAGGTGAAGGCGAGGCCGATGCCGGTGTTGCCGCTCGTCGGCTCGACGATCATGGTCTTGGCGGTGATCTTCCCGGCCTTCTCCGCGGCGTCGATCATCGCGACGCCGATACGGTCCTTGACCGACCACAGCGGGTTGAAGTTTTCGAGCTTGCCGATGACGGTGGCCTTCGCGCCACCGACCACGCGCCGCAACTTGATGAGCGGGGTGTTGCCGAACGTCTGGGTGATGTCGTCGTAGACGTGGCCGCGGAAGCTGGTGTCGTTCGGCACGGCGGTGCTCCTTCGCGAGTAAACCGATTCGGGTTGTCAGCAATCGAGAGTGTAAGCGCCGCGCGCGGCGCGGACAAGGCGAACGCGCGCCGGTCGTTGTTCGCGGCCCGCGGGTGTGGTAGCGTGTGCGGACACGTTAAGGGGGGCCACACATGGCGCGCGACGACTACGAGGACGAGGACGACGACTTCGGGTACGGGAAGCCGGGAAGCCGGGCCGCCCGGAGCCGGAGACGTGCCCGGCGTGCGGGTGCCGGCGGTCGAAGAAGGTGTCGTTCACGTGGTGGGGCGGCGCGGTCGGCCCGGCGCTGTTCAGCCAAGTGAAGTGCGCCGACTGCGGGCAGAACTTCAACCGCAAAACCGGCAAGCCCATCGGCGCGCTGGTCATCACACTCTACTCGCTGGTGGGCGTGGTGATCGGCCTCGCGGTGCTGTTCGTGCTGCTGCGCGTGGCGAACTGACCGGCGCACACCGCACTTCACGTCCGCGTGACTTCTTGCGGCGGTTCATCCAATACGCGCGCGGTCGAGCGGAGGACGACGGGCAAAACGGCCACGGTCAACAATCCGCTCGCGGTCATCACGGCGTCGGTCAGCAGCACGGCGGAGTGCATGACGTAACCGGAGAGCGCGGCCCCGAGAAAATAGACGGCGGCGAACAGCGACGCGGCCGTGTACGTCCGAACCGAGGGGCGGCGGAGGAACAAGAACGCCAGCACGACGGTCATCTGGAGCGAGGAGTACGCGACGTGCGCCCACCCCGCGGGCAACAGCACCCCGTTGAGCGCGATCATGTGCCCGGGGTCGGTGCCGTGCTGTTGCCAGTAGGCGTGTGTGGCGACGTTCGCGACGACGGCGAGGGCGCTCAACCCGAACAGCGCCGCCCCGCGCCGCCAATCGATATCGCGCGCGGCGAAGTAATTGAACGGGATGAAGGCGAGGTCGACGACGGTGATCGTGTGGTGGCGCAGGAGTAACTCGGTCGTACCCTGCGCGCGCGCGAACACGAACTGGACCGCGACGGACACCACCGGGAGGGCCGCCAGCAGGCACCGGAACGCCGGGGACGGCTCGGCCCCGCGCGCGGGACGGGTCGGATCGGGTAACGAAAGCATCGGAAACCTACTTGGGCGAGAGGTGGTAACGCCTGTCGAAGTCGATTGCGGCGCGACACTGGTGCGCGCGGCGCAGGCGCGCGTGCCAAATCCAGCCTTCCATCTGGCAGACGTACAAAAGGATTCCCCACGCCGCGAGCGTCTTGAAGGTTGGTACGCCGACGAGTTCGATGAGCCGCACGGACATCTCGGGCAATTGGATACAGGCACCGAGCACTCCGAGAACGACCAACCCGCAGATGTTCCGCCCCCACTTCCACCACCCGGCGATGGAGTTCCGCGTGATGCGGAGCTGTTCGAGTTTGGCGTACTCGCGCCCTGCCGTGTACTCCTTTTCCGCGACGGCCGACGCCCGGTTCACTTGCGGGCACAGAAACAGCAACCAACCGAAGTGGTCGACAACCCACAGGCACACGAACAGCCACACGAGGTAGTCCGGCGTCAACCGACCGAAGTGTTGCAGGGCACAGATAACGAAGAAAATCAGAAACAGTAAACCGATCGCTACAAACGAACCTGACCGGATGAGGACCCCGCGCCGCGGATCGTGGGTGTACAGTTTGCACTGCGCTTTGAGGTCGAGCGGGCACCCGGCCGCCCAACAAAACAGGTAGAAAGCCAGCGTCAGTGAGACGAGTAAGTCGGGATCCGCCTTGGTCAAGAGCGTGAGGACGTGCGGGCCGAGTTTCAGAAAACAAAACACCGTGAACGGGATCCCCGTCACCAGCCAGATGTACTTGAGCCACCACTCCTCAACAGGTTTCACCGCGCTGCTTGGTTCGGACACGGGGTTCCCTCAAAAAGTTCTGTACTCTCGCGCCACCTGTATTCCGAGTTCGTCACATCACCCGAGATATTCAAACTGCCGCGCCACGCCGTTGCCCCGCGCCGCGCCGCTTACCACGATAGCAGCATGACGACCATTCGCGAAGCGACCTCTGCTGATTGGCCGCGCGTGTGGGCGCTGTTCCAACTGGCGGCGGCGCGCGGCGATGTATTCGCCTACGACGACGCGACCACCGAGGAGACCGCGCGCAAGTTGTGGTTCGACGCGCCGGCGGTGTGCTTCATTTGTGAAGTGGGCGGCGCGTTCGCGGGGACGTACTACGTGCGCCCGAACCAGCCGGGCCGCGGCGCGCACGTCGCCAACGCCGGCTATCTGGTCGAACCGGCCTTCCGCGGGCGCGGGCTGGCCGTCGCGCTGTGCGAACACTCGCTCGAAACCGCCCGCGCGCGCGGCTTCACCGCGATGCAGTTCAACTTCGTAGTCAGCACGAACGCCGCGGCCGTGCGCGCGTGGGAGCGGTGCGGGTTCGCAACGGTCGGGCGCGTGCCGCGCGCGTTCCGCCACGCGGAGCTGGGCCTCGTCGACGCGCTCGTGATGTACCGCGACCTTTAACACCGATGGAGGATGGGCCGTGCCGAACTGGACCGTGGCCGGGGTGCAGATGAACTGCGCGCTCGGCGATGTCGCCGCGAACCGCGCCGCGGTCGCCCTCAAGCTGCGCGAGGCCGCGGGGCGCGGCGCGAAGCTCGTCGTGTTCCCGGAGTGCGTGCTGACGGGCTACGGGTTCGCCTCGCGCGCCGACGCCCGCGCCGCGGCCGAACCGCTACCGGGACCGAGTACCGACTTACTCGCCAAGGAGTGCGCGAAGCTCGGCGTGTGGGCCGTCGTCGGGATGCTCGAAGCCGCGCCGGACGGCAAGCTCTTCAACGCTTGCGCGCTCGTCGGGCCGCGGGGCTTTGTGGCCGGCTACCGCAAGGCGCACCTGCCGTGCCTCGGCGCGGATCGGTTCACCGACCCTGGCGACCGGCCGTTCGCGGTCCACGACCTCGGCGGGCTGAAGATCGGCATGAACATCTGCTTCGACGGCAGCTTCCCCGAGTCCGCCCGCATCCTGACGCTGCTCGGCGCGGACCTGATCGTTCTGCCGACCAACTGGGCGACCGCGGCGCGGAAGATGGCCGAACTGGTCTCCGCGGCGCGGGCGTGGGAGAACCACGTCTACTACCTCGCGGTGAACCGCGTCGGCGACGAGAGCGGGTTCCGCTACATCGGCCTCAGCTCGGCCGCGGACTACATGGGCAACGTGCTGCACTTCGCCCCCGAGGGCGAAGAGGCGATCTTCACTATCGAGGTCGATCCCATCGCGGCGCGGCAGAAGCGCGTCGTAACGTGCGCGGGCACCTACGAGATCGACCGCGTGAACTGGCGACGCCCGGAACTGTACGGCCCGCTGGTCGAGAACCCCGGCGCGTTCAAGGGGCACGGCCACACGTAGCGCGCGGCGCGCGGTTGCCCTTGACGCCGGCGCGCCCGCCCGGTTCTACTCTGCGCGGGTCTCTGCGCCTCAACCGGGATACGCACATGGCTACGGCCACGGACACGGCCCCCGCTCCAGTCCCCGTACCCGCGGACCCGCTGCGCCACGTCTGGCAGGTGCCGGTGCTGCTGCTCGGTGCGGGGGTGTTCGTCTCGGCGTGGCAGGGCTGGCTGCCGCTGGGCCGCTCCGACCCGGCGTCGGAGTTCGCGCGCGACGTGGCCGCGCTCAAGACCGGGTACGACCGCGCCGCCCCGGACCCGGTCGAGTTGAAGGGCCTGTTGACCACGGTCGCGGCCGGCGTCGAGGCGTTCCCCGAACAGGGCGCGCTGGCCCGGTTCCACCTCGGCAGCGGGTACGCGCGGCTCGCGGAACTGACCGCACCGCCGGACGAGGCCCGCGGGTACTGGGCGCTCGCGCACCAGCACTTCGGGCAGATCGCGCCCGGCGCGGAACAGAAGTTCCGCGACGCCGCGGACCCGCCGCGGCTGGCGTTCCGGGCAGCGAAGGCCCGCGCCGCCGTCGGGCTGCCGGCGAACGCACCGCCCGCCGACCTCGCGCTCCTGCTCGCGGTGCTGTCCGGCCCGCCCCCGCCGGGCGAAGAGGCCGGGGAGACGCACCGGCTGATCGCCGACCTCGCGCTGCGCCAGACCCCGCCGGACCTCGCGCGGGCGAAGGGCGCGCTCGCGCAGTACGTGCAGGGCACCGGCACCGCGACGCCCGCCGCGGCCGTCGCGCGCGGCCGGTTGCGGCTGGGCGAACTGTACCTGCAAACCAACGACCCCGACGCCGCGCGCGCGGTGCTGAAGGACATCGGCGGCGAGGCCCCGGCCGACGTGGTGGCCCCGGCGAAGGCGCTGCTCGCGCGCGTGCTGATGAGCGAGGCCAACTGGCCCGCCGCCGCGAAAGAACTGGAAGACCTGCGGAAGCAACCGGGCCTGCCGCCGGCGGCCCGGCACAGCGCCGCGTACCAGCTCGCCGTGTGCAAGCTCCAGTCGCGCGAGCCGGAGGCGGCGCGCCCGCTGTTCGAGGAGGTCGTGCACGGGGGCGGCCCGGAGGCCCGAATCGCCGGCATTCAACTCGCCGACCTGTACCTGAAGAGCACCGACCCGCTCCAGCACCGCCAAGCGGTCGGCCTCCTCGTCGGCGCGATCAAGGATTTGCGCGACCCGAAGGACCTGAACCCGGATTTGTTGCCCCTGAACGAAGTTCAAGCCGTGTTCGAGCTGGGGATCACGACGCTCTTGGCCGACGGCGTGCATGACCACGCCTACCGCGTGGCGCAAGAGTACGCGGCGGTGTCGGCCACCGGGCGCGACCGCGAGAAGCGGGCCGAGGTGCTGGCCGCGTGGGGCGCGGCGATGCAAAAGGACAAGGTCGAGCCGGCGCGCTGGAAGAACAAGTACAAGGGGGCCGCCGACGAGTTCGCCGCGCTCGCCGCGTTCCAGCCGAAGACCGAGGGGCGCATCGAACTACTGCGGCGCTCCGCGGCGCTGGCGCGGCTCGCGGGCGAGCACGAGACCGCGGCCACGCGCCTCGAGGAAGCGATCCGGCTCCCCGGCATCCCGGACGCCGTGTTCGGGCCGCTCGGCGTGGAACTGGCCGACGCGATGTTGGCCGCGGGGCGCACCGACGTGTGGAAGGTGCTGCGCGACGTGATGGCGCGGGGCACCCCGATGGCGACCGCGACGCGCTACCGGCTCGCGCGCCAGTTTGTAGACACGCGGCACCCCGACCTCGTGCGGGTCGGGCGCGCGCTGTTCGAGCAGATCGCCACGCAGCAGAACGTCACCCCGGCCGAGCGCGAGTACCACGAGCGCGCGCTCACGGAACTGGCGAACGCCCTGATCCGCGAGGGGAACTTCGCCGACGCCGAGAGCCGCCTGCGCGCGCAACTGGCGCAGTACCCGAACGGCCCGGAGGCGGGGCTGGCGAAACTGCTGCTGGGCGTGTGCCTGCTCCAGCGGGCCGCGCCGCTGAGCGCGCCGACCGCCACCGCCGCGCAACTCGCCGACGCCGCCAAGATGCGCGCCGAGGCCGCGGACCTGTTCAAGAAGATCGTGACCGAGTGCGACGAGGTCGAGCGCCGCAACACGGGCAAGCTGCCCGACCGCGAGGCGTGGCTCCGGCTCCAAGCCGGGCTGCGCGTGCTGCAAACCTACCAGCAGATGCGCACCCCCGCGGCCTCGCGCGCGCTCATCGCGGAGGCCGCCACCCTGATGGAGCGGCACCGCGGCACCGTCGAGGAACTCATCATCTGGAGCCTCGTGTACCACGCCTTCAAGCAGTTGAACGACACCGGCAAGGCGCTGGAGGTGCGCGACCGGATGCGCGACGTGTTCGACAAGCTACTGCCGTCGGCGTTCCCGCAAAAGGACGGCGAGTACAGTCGCGACTACTGGCTGAAGGTGTGGTTCACCGACCCGAAGTGACGCGCGCGGCCCACACCTCTACCCCACCGGAGGGGGTTGCAGGGGGAACGTGCGTTCCCCCTCACCAACTGATGGGGGAGAGGTCGGCCCGGCTTTGCGGGCCGGGTGCGGGGGAGCCGAGCGACTGAAGCGAGATACGCGAAGCGCGATTGAGTGGGGCCGCGCCCCCGCACCCGCCGCCCCAAAGCGGGCGGCGACCTCTCCCCCACCAAAGCGTGGGGGAGAGGTGTGTCCAACACCTTCGCGTCGCGCCCACCAAAATGGCACGCGGGAAGGAGCGGCGGCCGAGCTTACTTGAGCGCAACGAGCGCGGCGGTCGCGGCGGCGAACGCCACCGTGCCGATCAGCCCGGCGAGGGCGAGGCGCTTCCACTTCCGCAACTCGCGAGCGGCGTCGGTCGCCTCAACGACCTCGGACACGTCGAGGCCCGCGGTGCTCTCGGCTATGGCCGCCGCCGCCAGCGGCGGGAGCTTCCCCGACCGCCGCCCGGCGCGGTCCGGGGCGCTCACGAACGGCACCAGCGCTTGCACCACTTCGGCCGCGGTCGCGTAGCGGTCGGCCGGGGCCTTCGCCAGCATCCGCGCGACCACGTCCGCGAGCGGGTCCGGCACGTCCGGGCACACGTCGCTGGCCCGCGGCGCGTCGGCGAGGCTGTGCGCCAGCATCTTCGCCGCGGTCGTGCCCTCGAACGGCGGCCGACCGGTGAGCAGGTGGTACAGCGTCGCGCCGAGGTTGTAGATGTCGGAGCGGTGGTCGGTCGCTTCGCCCAGAAGCTGTTCGGGGGCCACGTAGTCCGTGGTGCCGTGTACGTCGCCCGATTTGCCCGACGCGCCGGTGGCGAGCTTCGTGCCGGAGTCCTCGAAGAACTGCGCGAGGCCGAGGTCGAGAATCTTCACGATCCCGTCGCGCCCGACGAGCAGGTTCGCGGGCTTGATGTCGCGATGGGCGACGCCCTTGTCGTGGGCGTGTTGCAGCCCGGCCGCGGCCTGCACCGCGTAGCTCACGGCCTCGCCCACCGAGAGCCGCCCGCCGGCCGCGAGCGCCCGGTCGAGCGTCTCGCCCTCGATGTATTCGAGCACGAGGAAGTGCGTGCCCTTATCGCACGACACGTCGTAGGCGTGAACGACGTTCGGGTGGTCGAGGGCCGCGGCGGCGCGGGCCTCGGCGTAGAACCGCTCCACGCCGGCCGGGTCGAGCGCCTGCTTCGCCGGCAGCACCTTCAGCGCGATGCGGCGGCGCATGGTCACGTGCTCCGCGAGGAACACCTGCCCCATGCCGCCCGCACCGATCTGGTTCAGGATGCGGTACGGGCCGAGCTTGAACCCCTTGTGCTTGCCCTGAAGGATCAGCCGCGCTTGGAACGGCGTGAGGATGCCGGCCTGCACCAGCCGCGTGGCGGTGTCGGGCGCGGTCGTCGGCACCGGGCCGGCGCTGGTGAGGAACCCGTCGATCACGTCGTCGTCGGCGATCTCGGCGCGGCGCACGAGCGCCAGCACAGCGTCGCCGGTACGAGGGGGTTCGGGCATTCGAGACACCCTGAGATGATGACGAACACTTCGGCCGCGCGGAAATGGCTCGCGTTCGCGCCCGGTGGGAGATGGTATGACCGGGAGAGCGAACCGCCCAGACCGCACAAGCGTCCCGTTCCTGTATCGGGCGGGCAACGGGCGGAACCCGCACCAAACGCCAGAATCGCACACCGCGCGGCCCGTGTCAAAGAGTTGTCGCAAAAGACTTACAGCGCCCCCGCCAGCCGGAGCAGCACCACCACCACCGCGCCGGTCAGCAGCGGGGCGGCAACGCGTTTCGCCAGCTTGAACGGGTTCGTGCCGGTCAGCGCCGCGCACATCAGCAGCACCGCGCTCACCGGCGACATGGTCCGCCCGGCCGCGCTGCCCAGCGACACCAGCGCGCCCACCGACACCGGGTCGAGGCCGAGCGCGACCGCGGGGCCGTGGAAGAACCCATACAGGCTCTGCGTCGCGGCCATGCCGGACCCGCTGATGGCCGCGAACCCCAGCGGCACGAAGCACGCCAGCGGCTGCATCAGGCCGGGCGCGCGCTGGATCAGTTCGCCCAGCGCCCGGGCCACGCCCGCCGCTTCAATCGCCTTGCCGAAGCACGTCGCGACCACGATCAGGCTGACGACGTTCGCGAACCCGTAGCCCGCGCCGGCGAAGAACTCTTTCACGCAGTCGCGGGCCTTGTTCGGCGTCACCAGCGCCGCGACCAGCACGCCGATCAGCATCGCGAGGCCGATGAGCCGCGTGCTGTACGCCGCGTCGCGCTCGCCCTTCGCGTTCAGCGCCATCACCCACGCATCGGGGACGTCGAACGCGCGGTACGGTGCGGGCAGGCTGGTGGCGAACAGCAGCACCAGCGGCACCAGCGGCACGAGGGCCTTGAGGACGTTGATGCGCTCGGCGGGGGGAGAACCTCCCCTCCCCGGCCCCCCCTCCCTAAAGGGAAGGGTGGAGTCGGAACTTGCGCGCGCCGCGGACGTTTCCGGTGTGGTCTTGTCTTGCTCCCCCTTCCCTTCAGGGAAGGGGGTTGGGGGGTTAGGTTCTTCGGGCCGCCGCTCCCACCACACGCTCAGCCCCCAGATCACCGCGGTAGCGACCGCGAGTTGCGTGAACACCAGCGGCGGCAGGTAGCGGGTCGCCTGTGTGGTCGAGTCCACGCCGGTTTTGTTCGCGACCGTGAGCAGTTCCGGCGCGCCGGGGTTCAGCAGTTCGCCGCCCACCGACGCGCCGAGCAGCAGACACGCGCCGACGGTCGCCATCGAGTACCCGGCGGCGCGCATCAGCGGCACCACGACCGCGCCGAGGCACACCGCGGTACTCGTCTGGCTCACCAGCGGGATGTTGACGAGGAACCCGACGCACACCACACCGGGCACGAGCAGCCCGCGCACCGAGCGCAGCGGCTTCACCAGCAACAGCACGAGGTGGCGCTCGCACCCGGTGTGCTTGAGGACGTAGGCGAAGCCCATCGCGGCGCAGATGGGGACGACGAACTTCTCGTTAGAGAACGTCGCGAGGAACTCGCGCACGACGGTGGCGACCGCGCCGGCCCCGTGCGCCGCGCCGGTCGCGCCGGCCAGTTCCGCCGCGCCCGCGATCAGCAGCGCCGCGGCCAGCAGCACGAGGCGCACGTCCCAGCCTTTGACGATGAGGGCGATTGCGCCGGCGACGGCGACCGCTGCGACCGCTCCGGGGAACCAGTCCATGCGCGCTCCGTGTGAACTTGTGCCGGGCGCGCCGCGCGCGCGCGATGCGCGGCGCGGCGCGGCCCCGCGCTGAGAGTTACCGCCAAATCGAGTGAAGTCAACTAGCGGGGCGAAAAAAGTTGCCAATAGTTGAGGGTAACAACCCCGCGGGAGGGCGCGCGATGAAGAACGATGCGAAGCTCGGCATGTTGGCCGGCGTGCTAGGCGTGATCGTCGCCGCGGTACTGTTCGCCAACAACCCGCCGCCCCCGGACGCGCGCCCGCAGGCCGCCGCGCCGCCCGAACCGAAGCCCAAGCCCGCGCCCACCGCGACCGCAGTGCCGTCGCCCGCGCCCGACGCGGAGCAGCCCTCGACGCCCGTCGTGCGCACGCGCAAGGAACCCGACGCGCAACCGGCCTCGCGCTCCGGGCTGGCGGAAGAGGAACCGTAGCCGCGCGGCGCTACACGCGCCGCGCCACAAAAACCTCGACGGTCGTTTCTCGCGCGCCGTGTTCGCGCGGCGCGCCTTCCAGCTCTTCAACGGGCGTGCCGTGGCGCGACGGCGGCGCGCTCGCGCGGTTCACGGTGCGCCCGGCGTGGCGGACCACGAACCCCGTTGCTTCCCCCACTTCCACCGCGGACACCGGGCCGGCGAACTCCGGCTCGAACCCGTGCGCCGGGCCGAACGCGGCGCGTAGCCGCGCGCGGACGTGCGCCCGCGCCGACACCGCCCGCAGCGGCCACTCGCGGCCCATTTGCTTCGCGCTCAGCATCAGCTTCAACAGCGCCGCGTTCAGCGCGCGCAGGCGAACGGGGTCGGCGCTCGCGGCCATGACGCCGCGGGCCAGCGCGTCCGGGTCGAGCGCGCCGGGGCGCGTCAGCCCGGCATACGGGCCGAGGTCGGCCGTCAGCGGGTGGCGCGCCGGCTCCAGCATCCCCACGAACCGCGCGAACGCTTCCCACTGCACCGCGAGCACCTCGTCGAACTCGTCGGCCGCGGGCAACAGCGCGCGCTGTGCGTCGGTTAGCACTTCGATCAATCCCGTGTCGCGGGCGAAGTTCGTGAGCGGCAACTCGCCCCCGGCGATCAGTTCGGGGAACAGGCAATCGGGACTGGTGGCGAGGTCGAGGAAGTGAACGACCGCGCCGCCGGGCCGCAGGACGCGGGCCAGTTCGTCGCGCACCGGCGCGAGGTCGGGCACGGTGTCGAACACGCACAGCGCCAGCACCGCACCCACTTCGCCCCCGGCGAACGGCAGCGCCGACGCCTCGGCGCGCACCGCCCGCGCGTCGGGATACCGCGCGCGCAGCCCTTCGAGCAGCGGCTCCGAAGGCTCGGTGTGTGTGGTGCGTGCCGCAAGGTCCGGCGGCAGCCACGCGCGCAGCGCGCCGCCGCCAGCGCCGATCTCGACGACCGGCGCGGGCGACGGCGGGAGGAACTTCGCGAGGGTCGCGCGCACGACGCGCCGCACGAGCGCCTCCCACGGCGCGCGGACCCGCGCGAGGTGGTCGATCAGCGCCGCGTCGCGCCAGCGGTCCAGCGGGGAAGGGAGCATGAAATCAGAAGAGGATTGGCCACAAAAAGGCACAAGACACACAAAAGAAAACCCAAGACAGATCACGAGACAGAACAGAGCGATAACGACGTAGTGCCTTGAACCCTCTTTCTGTCCTGTCTGCTGTTTTCTTTCAACGATCCGCGAGAGGGCTAGAAGGTAGCGTATTCTGTGTGTAAACTCTTGCGTGATCATCTTTTCGCTGGAGGCGGCTCAAACGTGGAGGTCGGCAGGATGCCTTACCACTGGCCCAAGGATACCGATTTCGCCCTCCTGGAACTCGACGTTCTCGATCGGGATTGCCCCTTCTGCGGGCGTCTGATGCACATCTGTGACCACCGATACCGGCACTT
>Ga0194132_10008997_pt1 | contig 14027 bp, 13 predicted proteins | sample TA2KigOf80mmetaG_FD_148612 | JGI IMG/M metagenome (GOLD analysis project Ga0194132, IMG submission 148612) | Freshwater microbial communities from Lake Tanganyika, Tanzania - TA2015054 Kigoma Offshore 80m | ecosystem: Environmental > Aquatic > Freshwater > Lake | place: Tanzania: Lake... | reverse complement strand
CCATCCCGCCCGCACATCCGTTGGCCAAGGCCGAGTTCGCAACCATCCGCCTGCGCTTGTTGAAGCTCGGCGCCCGCATCGTCGAGACCGCCCATCGCGTGCGCATCGCCTTCGCCGCCGTTTGCCCGGATGCCGCTCTCATCCGCTTGCTCGCCGGCGCGCTTCGACCCGCCGCTCCATGACCGACGGGGCCGATGCCCCGAAAACACCCGTTCCCGCAATCCCAAACCAATAACCCGACACCCGACAAACCAACCCGCGATGAAAAAGACGCAACGACCACGCATGCCGCGTGATCGCCTTGCCTCCCTGCCCATCACATCATGGCCTCTCGTGAATAAACCGGGCTAAGCGTTCGCGGGCCTGTCCGCAATCCTTCTAGCGCGGTGTCCGCTCGGATGGCACCGCGATCAGCGATTCCATCCGATCGGCGCCCGCCGCGTCGCCGGCATGGTTCTGGGGCCATGGCTTCCGGTCAGATCGCCCATGCCGCTCCGTTTGGAACGGAAATTACCCTAGTCGCGGCTGATGAACGCCAAGTGATCGGCGCCCTCCAATGCCAGGCTGGCGGCCCGATAGCCGGCCGCGACCGCCCGATCGAACGCCTTCCAATCCAGCATGTCGATGTCTTCCAGGCTGGGGGTCAGCAACAGGTCGACCGCGGCACGACCCGACCGGGCAATCCCCAGGCCGTTCACCGTGCCGGCCCGCATCAGCAGGCGGAGGATGCCGGGCCGATCCTGGCGCCCCCTGGCGAACAGGCGCAGCAAGGACGGTCGCTCCCAATCCTCGTCGTCGGCGACGAACGCACGGTCGTGCGCGACGTCGATGCCGATGATGGGGCCACGGCCCAGCGCCTCGATGGCCTGCACAGGAAAGTTGTTGATAATGCCGCCGTCGGCCAGCACCTCACCGCGCTGCACCACCGGCGGCATCACTCCGGGCAGGGCGACGCTCGCGCGCAAGGCCCGCCACACCGGACCGCGGCGGTGCAATTCCAGATCGCCCTTCGTCAGGTTGGTCGACACGCAAGTGAAATGCCGCCAAAGCTGCTCGATCTCCAAGCCCGGAAAATGCTGGCGCAGGCGGTCGGCAACGCGCTTGCCTTTGACCAGTGCCACCAGCGGCAAGGTGTAGTCGCCCAGCGGATTGCTGTCGACGAACGCCGCGCGCATGCGGCTCCGCATCTCCTTGTCGTCCCATTCCGCCGCGACGCCGGCGCCGACGATGGCACCCATGCTGGCGCCCGCCACCAGGTCGATCGGCACGCCCGCCTCGCGCAAAGCGGTCAGCGCGCCGATATGGGCAAAGCCGCGCGCGCCACCCCCCGACAAGACCAGCCCCACGGCCCGGCCGGTCAGCAGGCGCGCCAGCCGATCGACATCGGCCGCATTTCCCGCCCGGACATGGCAATGCAACGCCGGCTGCACGTGGTCGAGCCAAGCCCCGACCGCCGCGTGGCCCGCGCGTTCGTGCAGCAGCACCAAATCGCACGGCCGACGCCGCCCGTCGGGTTCCTGGTGCCACGTCTCCGCCGTCGGGCCGGGGGCCAGTGCCGCATCGGCCACCGCCAGCCGCCGATCGGCCTGGCGCAGGCATTGCCGGGCCCAAACGGCGCCGCCGTCAGCGACATAGAGCGTGAAATCGTGCGCCTCCTCGACCCCGTGGAACCACTCGTTGCTGTTGCCGAGGCAGCGATGGTCCAGCACCGAGACCGCCCGCCCCAGCCGGCCCAGGGCGGCCGCCAGCCGGTCGGCCAGATCGCGCACTTCCAGTCCCTGGCTGGCCGGCAACAGCACCGCGGAACGGTCGGGCGAGCCCGACCATTGTCCGACATTGGCCCGCCGCAGCCGCGTCACGACCAGGCGGGTCAGCATCAGCATGGCGCGCGGATGGCGCTCCAGCAGGGCATCGAAGTCGGCTTTGGTGAGGCGGCCGAGCGTGGTGTCGCGCAACGCCACCACCGTGGCGCTGCGCGGTTCGCCCGTCACCATCGCCATCTCGCCGACGGTTTCGCCGGGACCGATCTCGGCCAGCAAGACCTCGCCGCCCTCGCCGCTGCGTCGCAACACGGCCAGCCGGCCATGCGTCACGATGTACAGCGCGTCGCCTGGGTCGCCTTCATGAAACAGCGTCGCCCCGCCCAGCAGGTTGAACCATTCGACCTGTTGTTCCAGGACGGGAATCAATTGCGGGTCGATGCCCTGCAGCAGCGGCAGCCGCGCGATGGCGTGCCGCCAGGGCTGCTCTGCGCCGCCCTCGGGCGGAAGCTGCGACATGGGCGCAAGTGTAGCACATGGTGCGCGCCGGCAACGGGCCGCGGCGGCGACGCGCCCGGCTAGAGGTAGAGCGCGGGAATGTCGATCGTGCTGGATCGCCCCAGCGCGTCGAAATGCCTCTCCAGCCACGCTTCCGCCGTTCGCCGACCGATGGCGAAGAGATGCTCCAGAAAATCCGGTTCGGCGTTCAGCTTGCTGGACGCATGCAGATCGGTGAGCGACTGGTCAGCGGCGATCAGATGGATGCGGTTGCTCCGATACTCTCGCGGGTCCAGCTTGCCCGCCTCGATCAGCCGGTTGACGAAGTGGATGGCGCGCATCTCGCGCATCAAGCTGGCGTTGAAGGTGATTTCGTTCAGCCGATCCTGGATTTCCAGCGCGGTTCTTGGCAATTCCTGGCGATGGATCGGGTTGATCTGCACGACCACGATATCGCGCGACTGCGACTCATAGACGACCGGCCAGATCGCCGGATTGCCCATGTAGCCGCCGTCCCAATAGTGTTCTCCGTCCACCTCCACCGCCTGGAACAGGCCGGGCAGACAGCTGGAGGCCAGCAGCACCGGCAAGCTGATGTCGCGGTTCTCCCAGACCTTGACCTTGCCGTTGCGCACGTTGGTGGCGCAAACGAACAGATGGATGCCGGCGGCATAGCGCAACGCATCGAAGTCGATCGATTTCTCAAGCACCAGCTTCAACGGGTTGATATTCATCGGGTTGAATTGATAGGGCGACAGCATCCGGCCAAGTCCGTCGAACAGCATGAAGCCAGGCGAATCGTCGATCCGCCAGTCGCCGCTCAGCCGCTCGTAGGGCGTGCGCTGGATGGGCGACCAGCGGCCCCACTCGCCCACCTCCTGCCAGAAGCGACGCAGCGCCGCCCGCGCCCCCTCGCGGCCGTCCGTGGAGTGGCCGGAGCACAGCACCGCGCCATTCATGGCACCGGCCGACGTGCCGGAAACGCAGTCGAACTCGAGGCGCCGGTCCTCCAGCAAACGGTCGAGCACGCCCCAGGTGAACGCGCCGTGCGAGCCGCCGCCCTGCAAGGCTAGGCTGACGCGCCGGTTGACGCCCTGCTGCCGTGGACTGTGCGCCCGGTCGTTCATGCTCCGCCCACCTGCCCGCCAATGGTTGGCGGCCAGGGTAGCGGAGCGTGTCCCCGGCGCAATCGATTGCCGCGGCCACCGCGCCGCGTTACGAATGCTCGCTGCCGTCGGGACGGAGGAAGATTGGCCGCCAAACCGCCGAGCGATGCTGCGCAGGCTCGCAAGCGCCAACTGAATCGTGAGCGTCAGCGACGCTATCGCGGCCGGGCACGGGCCGCGCTGGCCGGCCAGGCCATGGTGGAATTGCGCCTCGACCGGTTGGCCGACGCGGTGCGGGGGGCGGAACCGGGGCTGGCCCGACAGCTGGACGCGTTCCGTCAAGCGATCGGCCCACGCATTGCCGAACTGGCGGCCGCCTTGGAACTGGCCGGATGGCCGACCGAGGCGGCGGCGCTGCGGCATCTGGCGGGCGGTCCGGTGGCGGGCGGCGAAGGTCATCGGCCGGCCGCCGAGATGCAGGCAACGTTGTCGCGCCTGGGCAACCTGCTGGAACGGGCGCGCGCGCAATTGGCACGCCCGCAGCCTCTGCCCGGCAAGTCGGAATAGCGCCACTGAAGCCAAGGCCGCCGATGGCATCGGCGGCCTGCCTGCTGGCTCTCTCGGCGCCCGGTCAGCGATCTGGCTGAGCACGGGGATTAAGTCCCGCATCCCGTGCGGGGCTTCTTTCGTGCGGCCGGCCAACGGGGCCCGGCCGCGGGCATTCACGCTACACCTGACATCCCCTCTTACTCACCCGTCCTCCTTTGCTGCCCTGGGAGGGTTCCTCGCAATGGTATATATGGTGACGCGGGCGGCGGATTTCAGCCGACCGCGGCAGGAGGCGAGCATGGCCCGGATCAGCCACGTCGGCGAAACCCAACTGCCAGCGGCGCTGAGACCGCTCTATCGCAGGTTCGCCACGGACTATGGCGGCTATCTGCACATGGCGGGAGCGCTGGCGCACCGGCCGGAGGCGGTGGAGCACATCATCGGGCTGCTGCTGAAGCTGGCCGAGAACCCGATCAACCAGCGGCGCCATCTGGAGATCGGCATGGCGACGGCCTCGGCCGCCAACCAGTGCCATTATTGCGTCGCCCACCATCGCCCGCACATGGAGGCGCTGGGCCTGGCGGCGGAGACCATCGAACGCATTCTGGAGCCCGATTGCCCGGTCCTGGATCCGCTCGACCGGCTGGTGCGCGACTACGCGCTCGAAGTCAGCTTGCGCGCCCACGCCGTGAGCGATGAGACGGTCGCCCAATTGCGCCGGCATTTCAGCGAGGCGCAGCTGGTCGACCTGACCTTGCGCATCACGCTTTGCGCCTTCTTCAACCGCTTCAATCAGGTCTTCGACTTGCAACTGGAGGACGGCTTCGCCGCCAGTCACGCCAAGGCGGCGGAATAAGCCGCGGAGTGGCGGGCGACGGGGCAATCTTCCACAGCCTGGCCGCGCGCAGGGCACTGCCCGACTGGGGCGACTGCCCGCGCCCATCGATCGACGGGCGCTGCCAGCGCCTGAGCGACCCGGCGGCGCCGGACAACCTGCGCCCGGACGCCGGCATGCCGGGCCGGGAAGCGGTCCATGCCAACGGGCGGAACCGCGAGCCTTGCCACTATTGGCGGGACCTGCCGCTCACGCTGGTAGCCGATGACCGCCGCGACGACGCCGGGCGCGATGGCGCCGGCCGGGGCCGGCTCAATAGAACACCTCCGGCGGCTGGCCCAGCATGACCTGGCCGACCAGTTCGTAATGCACCTCGCGCGCCTGCACCTGCTGCGACAGGGTATGAATGTCGCGGAAGCGGCGCTCGAACGGGCTGCCGGGGAAGATCGCATCGACGCCGGCCGCCTTGAAGGCGAAATCGGCCACCCCGATCGCCTCGTGGATGGCGTGCGTGCAGGCCAGCCGCACCCGGCCGCGCTGCGGCATGTCGAGCGGCGCCGCCTCGTCCGCCTCGGCATGGACCTGAGCCAGCGTCGCCAGCAGGTAGGCATGGCCCGCCCCCAGCCGCGCCTCGTGCCTGGCCAGCGCCGCCTGCACCGGCACGCTGTCGGCCAGCCGCCCAAGGCCGCGCGGCGATTTGCGCAGCGCCAGGTCGATGAACGCGCGCAGCATGCCGCGCGCGATGCCCAGCGCCACGCCGGCCACGCCGACGGCATAGAGGCCCTGCATGGGAAAGGCATAGAGCTTGCCGCGCTCGCGCCTGAGCTGCGGTTCCTCGCGCGTGCCGCTGCGGGCTTCCGGCACGAACAGCTCCTTGACGCTGTAGGAATCCGACGCGGTGCCGCGCAGGCCGATGGTGTCCCAGGTGTCGTGCAGTTCGGCCTGGGCGACCGGGAACAGCAGCGTGCGCACGGCGGGCTTGCCATGGCTGTTCAGCCGCAGGCTGCCGTCGGGCTCCTGCACCGGACAATGCGCACCGAGCCAGCTCGCCTGCCGGCAGCCGCTGGCGAAGTCCCAGGTCCCGCTGACCCGGTAGCCGCCCGGCACAGCCTGCGCGCGGCTGGTGTTGGGCGGCCCCCAGGCGACCAGGCCCGCCGGGTCGGCGAAGATCGCGCGCGCCGTCTCGGCCGGGATGAACGGCGCGATCAGCGCCGAACTGTTCGAGACGAACATGTTCCAGCCAACCGAGCCGTCGGCTTCGGCCACCACTGCCAGGGCTTCCAGATAGTCGCCCGGCGCCGCCTGGTCGCCGCCCAGCGAGGCCGGCAGCAACAGCCGCAGCAGGCCCGATTCGTGCAGGCGCGCCGCCAGCGGCCCCGGATAGCGCCGGCTGCGCTCGATCTCGTCCGCCGCGGCCACGATGGCGGGCGCGACGGCATGCGCGCGGGCTAGCGGCCCCGGCCGGTTCAGGCGATGCATGCTGTCGATCCGCCCTGCTTGCTCCCGCGCCATTGCGGCGGACCCGGCCCGGCCTGTCAATGCATACGACCGCCTGGCCTCAGCGCCGGCGCCGGCCGATCACGTAGGATTCGTCGTGGAACCAAAGGCCGCCGCGCCGGCGCAGCACGGCGATCAGCCGGCCGCCCGGCGCCAGTGCGCGCCAAAGCACTTTCCCGCTCGACCGTTGTCATGCGAGGCAAGCAAAGCACGGTTCGGTGGCCGGAGTCCCGCGGACCCGGGTGTCAGCGCGCCTTGACCGCGTGGTCGGGAAAGTCGCTGAACACGCCATCGACCCCGAGCGCATAGAATGTCCGGTATTCGGCCAGCGGATCGCCGGCATAGTCGGCGGCCAGCCGCCAGGACTCGCTGCGAAAGGTCCAGGCATGCACGAACAGGCCCGCCGCATGCGCGTCGGCCACCAGGCTGGACGGCGGCCGCAACACGCGGTCGCGCTCGTCGATCCTGGCATCGCCATTCAGGTCATCGGGCCGTCCGTCACCGTCGCGGTCGACCTGCGCGCTGGCCAGGATGAGCGGCTTCCACGGGCCGATGCCGTCGGCGTAGGTGGCGATCTCCGCCAGGCCCGCCTTGCTCATGAGATCGCGGTAGCCGCGCCCGTCGCCCGCCAGAACGAAGTCGTAGGGCTGCGCGAAGGGCGGCGCCAGTAGCACGTTGCCCTGCCGGTCGACGCCGGTGCCGGCCAGCAACTGCACCAGCCGCACCCCGATCCGGGCGCGCAAGTACCTGAGGTTCGCCACCTCGAAGCTCTGGATCATCACCGGCGAGGACCGCTGCGTCCAGCCCGCCTCGGCCAGTGCCGCCAGCAGACGATCCTCCAGCGCCAGCCCCAGTTGGACATGCCAGCTTGGATGCTTGGTCTCGGGATAGATGCCGACGGTGCGCCCGGTCCTGGCGCTTTCCGCCTTGGCCAGTTCGATCACCTCGCGCAGGGTCGGCACCGGATGAAGCCCGTTCTGCGACTGGTCGCGTTCCGCCAGCGCCTGCCAGGCGCGCAAGGTTCGGATCTCGGCCAGCGTGAAATCGGCCGCGAACCAGTCGGTGACCTCGCGGCCGTCAACTTGCCGGGCGCGCCGCCGGTCAGCGAATTCCGGTCGCTCGGCCACATCCGTCGTGCCGCTCAGCATCGGTTCATGCCGCGCCACCAGATGCCCGTCGGCGGTCGCCACCAGGTCCGGCTCGATGAAGTCGGCCCCCATCTCGATGGCCAGCCGATAGGCGGCCAGCGTGTGCTCGGGCAAGTAGCCGCTGGCGCCGCGATGGGCAATCACCAGCGGCGGCCTGCCATCCAGTGTCGCTTGGGTCAAGGCCGGCCCCGCCCCCAACAGGCCCAGCAGCGTGCAAACAAGGGCATGCGCCGCGCGTCTAGCTGGTGACAATGCCGCCATCGACGTTATAGGCTTGCCCGGTGATATTGCGTGCGCCGGGCGAGGCCAGGAACACCGCCATGGCTGCGATGTCCTCGGCCGTGTTGGCCCGACCGATGGGAATGCGCGTCTCCGCCTCGCGGGTGACGTCTTCCACGGTGAGGCCGCGATCCTTGGCGCGCTGCGACATCAGCCTGTGGTGCAGATCGGTCACGGTGACGCCGGGGCAGATGGCGTTGACGTTGATATTGTGCGGGCCCAGTTGCTGCGCCGCCGTCTTGGTCAGCGAGATCACCGCTCCCTTGCTGGCGGCATAGGCGGCGTTGGAGGTGCCGACGGCGCCGCGCCCGGCGATCGAGGCCATATTGATGATGCGTCCGCCGCCCTGGCGTATCATCTCCGCCGCCGCGCGTTGCAGGCAGAAGAACACGCCCTTGGCGTTAACGCGGTGGATGTCGTCCCAGTCCTTCTCGGTCAATTGCATGAGACGGACATGGCGTGTGATGCCGGCATTGTTGACCATGATGTCGAGCCGACCGAGTTGCTTGACCGTGCGTTCGATCATGGCGTTGATACTGGCCACGTTGCCGCAGTCCGCCGGGATCGCGGCGGTGCGATGGCCGTGCTGGGCGCACCGCTCGGCGGTGCGGCGGGCCGCCGCTTCGTCGATGTCCGAACAGGCGACATCGGCGCCGTTCTCGGCCAGCGCGATCGCGATGGCCTGGCCGATGCCCGCGCCCGCGCCGGTCACCAGCGCCACCTGCTTCTGCAACATGTCGCCTTCCTTCCCTCAGCTCGGCACCAGTCCGCCATCCACGTTGTAGGCCTGGCCCGTGATGTTGCGGGCGCCGGGCGAAGCCAGGAAGACCGCCATGGCGGCGATGTCGTCGGGGGTGTTGGCCCGACCGATCGGTATCGGTTTCGCCGCCTCCGCCTTCAATTCCTCCAGCGCCTTGCCCTGCTGATCGGCGCGTCCGGCCATGATGCGGTTCACCAAGTCCGTCATGGTGACACCGGGACAGATCGCGTTGACGTTGATGTTGTGCCGGCCGAGCTGCTGCGCCGCGGTCTTGGTCAGCGAGATCACCGCGCCCTTGCTGGCAGCGTAAGCAGCGTTGGAGGTGCCGACAAAGCCGCGCCCGGCGATGGAGGCGATGTTGATGATGCGTCCACCTCCCTGCCGGATCATTTCCTTGGCCGCCCCCTGCAGGCAGAAGAACACGCCCTTAGCGTTGATGCGGTGGATGTCGTCCCAGTCCTTCTCGGTCAGGTCCATGATGTAGGCATAGCGGGTGATGCCCGCATTGTTGACGATGACGTCAAGCCGTCCCAAGGCCTTCACCGTGCGTTCGATCATGGCGTTGATGCTGGCCACGTTGCCGCAATCCGCCTGGATAGCCACGGTGCGGTGGCCATATTGCGCGCAGCGCTCCGCCGTCCGCTTGGCCGACGGCTCGTCGATATCCGAACAGGCGACATCGGCACCGTTCTCGGCCAGCGCGATGGCAATGGCCTGGCCGATGCCCGCCCCCGCGCCGGTCACCAGCGCCACCTGCTTGTCCAGCATACCCATGATCTCTCCCCCTGTTCGGCCAGCCCTCGCCACATCTTGCCCGCTACGACGCCAGCGCACTAGTCTTTGTCCCCCTCCAGTTGGCGGCACCAGCCTTGACCGACCACTTCGTCCGCAGCGATGGTTTGCGCTTTCGGGTCATCGATGAAGGCCAACGGCACCGGCCGGCCCTGGTCTTGCTGCATGCCATCACCACCCGCTCCGAAGTCTGGCAGGCCCAGGCGAGGCTGCTCCGACAGCACTATCGCGTCGTCCGCATGGATTACCGCGGCCACGGGCTCAGCGCAGCCCCCGATCAGGGCTATGCCTTCGCCGACCTCGCGGCCGATGTCGCGGCGGTCACGCGCCGGCTCGGTCTGCGCCGTTTCGTGCTGATCGGCCTGTCATTCGGCGGCATGATCGCGCAAGCCTTCGCGACCCGCTATCCGCAGCGGCTGACCGGCCTGGTGCTGTGCGGCACGGCCAGCGAATGGACGCAAGCGGAACGCGCGATGTGGCAGGCACGGCTTGCCACGCTGGCCGAACAGGGCATCGAGGCCCTGGCCCAACCGGCCCTCGATCGCTGGCTGTCGCCGGCCTATCAACGCAATCACCCGAGGGAGACCAAGACCGTGCGACGATATGTCATCGACACGGGCACGCGCGTCTTCCTGCGCTGTGGCGAAGCCATCCTGGGCCTGAACCTGACGCGGGCCCTGCGCCGGCTGCGCCTGCCATCGTTGGTGCTGGTGGGCGAGCATGACCCGGGCACGCCGCCCCGCAAGTCACGCCAGATCGCGCGCAGCCTGGCCGGCTCGCGGCTCGTCGTGGTGCGCGATGCCTGGCATTTTCCGCAGATGGAGCGGCCGGTGGCCGTCAACGCCGCGCTCCGGCGATTTCTCGCGCGCATCCACCGGGCCGCCTAGGCAACGGGCTTGTGCGCTAGCGTGCGGCCTGCTTGCGCATCGAGCTCTTGAGCTGAACCTTGCCGTTGCGGAAATGGAACAGATCGCACCCGGCGGCGTTGACCTTCTTGCCGTCCTGTAGGGTGCAGGTGAAACACCATTCGGTGCAGCCGCGGTCGCCGGCAATGAAATGCCGCGGCTCGTTCCAGCGGGCATCAGGGAAGGTCTTGAAGTAGTCGGCGAAAGCCTGACGGACGGCACTCCTGCCGACAATGCGTCTGCCCTCGGTTTCATCGCCGACACTGGCCAGATAAACGCAATCCTCGGTCATCATGCTCATGACCGCGTCAACATCATGGCGATTGAAGGCCTCGGCCAGGGCGTCGAGGAAGGCAATGGTCACGGTCATGGGCGACCTCGCGCTCTAGAAGGTTGTGCGGACGGTTTCCAGGAACTCGCAGAGACTGGCGGTGAACTCCGACGCGAACTCGACGTTGCAGATATGCGCGCCATCGGCAATGACGCTGAGCCGCGAACCGCGAATGCGCTGGACGATGGCCTGCGAGCAATCGAGCGGCGTGCCGCGATCGTGCGCGCCGGCGATCACCAGGGTCGGCACCGCGATGGCGGCGATCGCTTCCGACAAGTCGAATTCGGCCAGCGCGTTGCAGACGGCGGCGTAACCCGCGGGCTCGGTCGCCAGGATCAGCCCGCGAACGAAGTCGTAGTCGGCCGGCGCGCGTTCGCGGAAGCCCGGCCGGAACCAGCGTTCGAGCGCCAGCCCCGCCACGGCAGCCATGCCTTGTTCCATCGCCAGCCGGCCGGCCGTCCGCAGGCGGTCGCTTGCGATCATCAGGCGGTGCGCCTCGCCCGGCGGCGCGGTTGGCAGCACGCGGCTGGTGGTGTTGCAGAGCGCCAAGGCCCGCACGGCCCCGGGATGGCGCAGCGCCAGCGCCTGCCCGACCATGCCGCCGGTCGAAATGCCGGCATAGATCGCACCTGCTGGCGCCACCTCGGCTAGCAGGGCGGCAATGTCATCGGCCATCGAGGCGATGGATATCGGCCCGTCCGGCACCGGGCTCTGTCCGTGACCGTGCAGGTCAAGCGCAATCACCCGGAAGCGCGCCGACAAGGCCGGCAGTTGCGGCCGCCAGAGCGCGTTGGCGGTGGCGATGGCATGGGCCAGCACGAGGCACGGCGCACCGGCAGGACCGGAGATCAGATGGCGCAAGCCCAGGCTCAACCGTCCGCCCCGCCGGTCAGCCGCGCTCGGCGGCGGCGTGGCGTCCGGCGATGCGACCGAACACCGCCCCCGAAACCAGGCCGGTGCCGCCCGGATAATTGACATGGAACAGGCCGCCCACCATTTCGCCGCAGGCGAACAGCCCGGGAATCGGCCGCCAGTCGGTGCCGATCACTCGCGCGTTGTCGTCCACCTTGACGCCGCCAAAGGTGAAGGTGATGCCGCCGGTCGCCGAATAGGCCAGGTATGGCGGGCGGTCGAGCGGCAACGCCCAGTTGGTCTTGTTGGGGGCAAGGCCGCGCGTCGACAGGCCGTCCTTCCGCGAGGGGTCGAATGCCATGTTGCGGGGCGTCGCTTCGTTGAAGGCGTGCAGCGTCGCTTTGGCCTGCTTGCGGTCGTCGAATTCCAGCTGCTGCACCAAGCCCTCTAGCGTGTCGGCCGCGATCGGCTCGCTGGTGGCGTAGCGCGGCTCCAACAGATGCACGGTCTGCTGGTCGAAGATCTGCCAGGCCATGGCTCCCGGCTGGCGCAGGATCTCGGCACCATACTTGGCATAGGTGTAGAGGCCCATGTCCTCGCCTTCGTCGAGGAAGCGCAGGCCGCGGCGGTTGAGCAGCACGCCATAGGGATAGGACAGCCGGTTGCTGCGATCGGTGCGCTCGCGGTCGGCGAAATCCGGCCACTCGTTGCTGATCGGCGTCGAATGCCGTCCGCTCCATTGTCCCCAGGGCAAGGCGCCCAGCGACAGCGCCATGCGCAGGCCGTCGCCCTGGTTATAGGCCGTGCCGCGAACCTTAGCGTGGTCCCAGGGCGGGCCGAGATATTGTGCCCGCCATTGCGCGTTGGCCTCGAACCCGCCACAGCCCAGCACCACCGCCCTGGCGGTCAGTTCATACACTTCCTCCGACCCGCGGACGACAACGCCCGCGACCCGCGCCCGACGGTCGCGCACCAGTTCGACGGCCCCGTGGCCGTATCGCACCTCGACACCGTTTGCCTCGGTCTTCTGGAACCAGTGCTCGGACAGGCCGACGCCCTCGTGCTCGGCCCGGACCACTGCGCCCTTCTGCCATTTGATGCGATTGCCGACCTTGATCCCCGACAGCGTGGTCGCCGGCTCCATCGGGATGCCGGCGAAATCGTGCATCCAGCGAATGGTCGGGTAGGAATTGTCGATCAGGATGGTCGCCAGCGACCGGTCGGTCTTGCCCTCGGTCACGCGCAGCAGGTCAGCCCAGAAGTCCTTCCTGCCATAGGGCTGCACATCCTCGAAGAAGCCGGGGATGCGCTCTTCCACGCCGGGCAGCAAGGCCGCCAGCTCGCGCGGCTCCTCGAAGGCGATGCGCAACAGCCCGCCGCTATAGTAGGTGTTGCCGCCGCGGGCCTCGCGCGGCGCCTTTTCCAGCACGACCACCTTGGCGGCACCGTGCTCGCGCGCCGAGTTGGCGGCCGCCAGCGCCGCATTGCCTGCGCCAACCACGATCACATCGCAATCCATGCCATCCCCTCATCCCCGCTCGCCCGACAGCATGCGGCAGGCACCGGTTGCCGGCAAGCAAGGCAGCCATGCCGGTCGCCTGTCGGTCCGCCAACCGCTAAGGTCGCGGCCGAAGTCCGGGGGATCCGATGTACGCACCAGCTCAGGAACTCGAGGCAAAGGTCTTTGCGCAACTGCCGCCGGCATTGAGCAAGCAGGGCACGCGTTCGTGGATGACGGACGATCGTCCCGACTTGCGCGACCGCATCGGCAGCTTCCTGGAAGGACCCGCCTTCGATCGCGCCGGCACGCTCTATCTGACCGACCTGGCCTTCGGCCGCATCCTGAAGCTGTCACCGGCCGGCGAGTTCGCGGTCGTGCATGAGTATGACGGCCGGCCGAACGGCATTGCCATCCACAAGGACGGCGGCCTGTTCATCGCCGACCGCGCCAAGGGCATCCTCAGGCTCGACCCCGGATCGGGCAAGCTCGACAGCATCCTGCCCGAGCTGCCGAACGCCAAGCTGCACGGTCCCAATGACCTCACTTTCGCCAGCACCGGCGACCTCTATTTCACCGACCAGGGCGAGACCGGGCTGCAGAATCCGACCGGCCGGTTGGTGCGTCTTCGGGCCGGCGGCCAGGTGGAGGTGCTGCTGGACCGGGTGCCGAGTCCCAACGGCCTGGCGCTCAACAAGGCCGAACGCGCGGTGCTGCTGGCCGTGACGCGGGCCAACGCCATCTGGCACGTGATCCTGCGCGAGGATGCCCAGCTGGTCGGCCGCACGGGCATCTTCGTGCAGCTATCCGGCGGCCCGGGCGGCGGACCGGACGGCATCGCGCTGGACGCCGAGGACAATTTGGCGATCGCGCATGTGCAGATGGGCACGGCCTGGCTGTTCAGCGCGCTGGGCGAGCCGCTCTATCGCATGCGCTCGCCGGCCGGGCGGCTGGTCACTAACATGGCGTTTGGCGGCGCCGACGGGCGCACGCTGTTCATCACCGAATCGGCGACCGGCACGGTGTTCACCGCCCGGCTGCCGGCTCCGGGCGCGACGCTCTTTTCCCACCTCTAGCGTGGATTATTCGTGGCGCGGGCCGTATCGATGCGGCGGGTGTAGCATAGCTCACTGATTTCGTTCAGGATTTGGTTGTCTAAGCCGGTCCTTCACGAGAGCAGGGAGGCGCCACGCCCGCCATGGCCGACGATAGAGAAC
>Ga0194132_10008993_pt1 | contig 14029 bp, 10 predicted proteins | sample TA2KigOf80mmetaG_FD_148612 | JGI IMG/M metagenome (GOLD analysis project Ga0194132, IMG submission 148612) | Freshwater microbial communities from Lake Tanganyika, Tanzania - TA2015054 Kigoma Offshore 80m | ecosystem: Environmental > Aquatic > Freshwater > Lake | place: Tanzania: Lake... | reverse complement strand
GACTCGAATACGCTCCGAGCTGGATACGGTGGGTAACGGGCGCTGGCTCGACGTTGACCGCAGGCGCGGCAACGGGCGGCGCGGCTGCCGGCGAGCCCGCACTCGTGTCGGCGCTCGTATTGGCACGCGAATCTTTGTCGCCGCCCGGCGTCGTGTCCTCGAGCGGTAGCGGGGCGCTCGGCAACATGCCGGGTGGCTCTGGCGACTCGGCCGGTTCGATCGCCGCCGGGCCCAGCACGCCGGGCGTCGACAGAAAATTCTGCAGGCGTACCCGCGCCTCGCGCGTCCAACGCCCCTTCGGATGATTGTTGATGAAGGCTCGGTAGCCCTCGGCCGTATCGGACTCGGTGGCGATCAACCAATCGCGCTGCTCGACAAGATCAGCGAGGCGCCGCTGCGCAACCGGCACATACTGACTCTGCGGATACTGCTCGACGAAGGCCTCGTAGGCCTCAAGCGTGTCGGCCCGCTGCGTACTGCGCCAGTCCTGCAGTTCACCGCAGCCGGCAAGTACCAGCGCCAGCAACAAAACCACAAGCATGCGAAAAGGTCGATGCATTGGCCGATTCTAGGTCAAGCAGACCCCGGTGTGGCTCCCAGCGCGCGCAGGATGAATCGATCCGCCCAGCCCGGACCGTTGAAGGAATCAAAAAATCCGCAATGTCCGCCGGTCGCCGTGGCAATCACCCGCAAGGTCGGTGGTCGCGCCAATCGAGCGAGGTCCTTGACCGGGATAATGGGGTCGTCCAAAGCCGTAATCAGCGTAGCGGGCACGCGCAGACCGGCGAGTCGATCCTCGGTGATGGCATAGCCGCGAAAGTATTCTTCGACCGTGCCGTAGCCCGAGTGCTGCAAAACGAGCTCGCGCGTCATCGCCCGCAGATCCCCCGACTTCAATGATTCGCCGAAGTCGAAGGTCCCGGGCCAAGCCTGCTGCTTCAGCCGCAGCGACCGCAGCCACTTGCGCACGAAATAATCGTGATAGAGCCACCAGCCAGTCTCGAGTGCATCCAGACAGGTGGCTGGATCGAGTACCGGCGACACACCAAAAGCATGCTCGATACGTAAATCGGCGCGCTCGGCTTCCGCGGCTACCCGCAGCATGAAATTACCGCCCAAGGAAAAACCGGCGAGCACCAGCCGATGCGCTGGAAACAGAAACTGCAGGCGTTGCACCGCGCCCACCACCTCAGGTAATCGACACGAGTGGAACAACTCGCGATTCAGGTGGTGCGTATCGCCATGATCGCGCAGGTTGAGCCTGACGACGTCATGGCCATGCTCATGCAGCGTCTGCGCCAACGACAATACATAGAGCGAGCGAGCACTGCCTTCCCAACCGTGCAGCACCACCGCAAGAGTTCTGCCGACGGCGTTCACCGTGAGCGGCGCCGCCGAAAAAAACCCCTGCAAGCGGACCCCGTCCCCGCAATCGAGCAACAACTCGCGACTTGCGGCAAGCAAGGGACGCGCGCGACGCTCGACCAACACTCGACGTAACGGCAAGCTTGGCAAGATCGACTGCAGGTGCGGCCCGCTCAGCCAGCGCGGCGGATGGAATTGCTCGTGCATGTTGGGTGGCGGAGGAGCGCCAGACCCGGCCACCTCAGTCGCGCAGGCCGGTGCCACGCTCCATGAGCCAGAGCGCAACGCCAAACAAGGCCAGCGCCGCCAAGGTCATGATGCCGAAGGCCAGACCGACGTGGACATCGGAGCGGCCGAGGAAGCCGTAACGAAAGGCGTTGACCATGTGCAGAACGGGGTTGGCGTAGGACAAGGTGCGCGCCCACTCCGGCAGCAAATTGATGGAGTAAAAAACGCCCCCGAAATAAGTGAGCGGTGTGAGGATGAAGGTGGGAATCCAGTTTACCTGGTCAAAATTCTTGGCGAACACGCCGTTGATGAAACCCGCCAAAGAAAACACCACGGCGGTCAGCAACACCGCCACCAGCGTCACCAACAGATGATGCACCGGCAGATGCGTGAATACCAAAGAAATCACCGTGACTGTAAGACCCACCAGCAGGCCGCGCAACACGCCACCGCCGACATACCCCGCGATGATCACCCAGTTGGGTTGCGGCGACACCGAGATCTCTTCGAGAAAACGCTGGAACTTGGCGCCAAAGAAAGACGACGAGACGTTCGCATAGGCGTTGGTAATGACCGCCATCATGATGAGGCCGGGGGCGATGTACTGCATGTAATCGACGCCGTCCATCTGCCCGATACGCCGACCGATCAGACTGCCGAAGATCACGAAGTACAGCGCCGCCGTGACCGCCGAGGGCACGATGGTCTGACCCCAGATGCGCAGAATGCGCCCGATCTCGCGTAGCACGATGGTCTGAAAGCCGATCCAGCGAACACTGGCGAAACCCGCGCTCATGCCGCAGCTCCCGACTTGTCGACCAGACGCATGAAGATTTCTTCGAGCCGATTGACCTTGTTGCGCATAGTGACCACATGCACACCATCGGCTGAAAGCCGGGTGAAAAGATCGTTGAGATCACGATCTTTGCTGACCTCGATTTCGAGCGTCTGCGGATCAACGAGCCGGATGTCGTAGCCCGCGACTTTGGGCACGCTGGCCACCGGATCGCGCAGACTCAGCACGAAAGACTCGGTGTGCAGTGTCAGCAGCAAGCGATCCATGCGATCGGCCTCGGCAATACGCCCGCGGTCGATGATGGCGATGTTACGACAGAGCGTCTCGGCTTCCTCGAGATAGTGCGTCGTCAAGATGATCGTGGTGCCTGCCGCGTTGAGCTCGCGCAAGAAGTCCCACATCGAGCGGCGGATTTCGATGTCGACGCCCGCGGTAGGCTCATCGAGGATGAGCAAGCGCGGTTCGTGCACCAGCGCCCGCGCAATCATGAGTCGCCGCTTCATGCCTCCGGACAAGGTGCGCGCCATCTTGTTGCGCTTGTCCCAGAGCGAAAGTTTGGTCAGGTATTTTTCTGCGCGCTCGCGTACGAGCCGCCGCGGGATTCCGTAAAAACCCGCCTGATTGATGACGATAGTCTCGGGCGTTTCGAACTGATTGAGGTTGAGTTCTTGCGGCACCACGCCGATGCAAGCCTTGGCGGCTTCGAGATCGGTGTCGAGATCGTGACCAAATACCCGCACGCTGCCCGCTGTTTTGGTTACCAGCGAAGTACAAATGCCGATCATCGTGCTTTTGCCTGCCCCGTTCGGACCGAGCAGCGCGAAAAAGTCGCCTTCGGCGACGCTCAGATCGATGCCCTTGAGGGCCTCGACACCATTGCGGTATCGCTTGACGAGACCGCGGACCGCGAGTGCTTCCATCAGGCCTAAGAAGATAACACGGCCGATGACTGCAGAGCGGCGGTCAGCTGCTGCGCGATACGGCGGCGAAACGCTGCACGCTCGCGAGCGTGGTCTCCCAAAGGCCATTGCGGTCGCGCGCGCGGGCCGCCGCGAGCCGGCGCGCTGCCAGAACGCGGTGTCATCGCCCCAATGCAGGCTGACGCAGGGTCCGGCGGTTTCGGCGAGTTCGTCGATCTGCGGCAGCTCGAGGGCGCGCAATGCTTCGCAACCGGCGGGTGACAATCCGAGCAGCAGCGAGGCCGCCGCGGGACGCGACTGCGCCGTCTGCCAAGCGAACTAGCAAACGATACGCGCGAAACCCTGGCCAGCGTGACCCTCGCAAAGACCGGGAGGCAGGCGCGGCAGGGCAACGTCCGCCTGAGCGCGCCGCCACAACGCGAAGGCGGTATCGGTCGACAGGTTGAAGAGCAGGTAGGGACAGTCGGCGACCGAAGCGAGCGCGGCATCTTCGATGGTGAGCCTTTCCGACTTGAGCGCTGCGGCGGCTTGCGGCAAAACCACCCACGATGCCGCGAGGGCGTCGCGCAGGATGCGCAGACCGCGCAGGTTCATGCCGCCGACTTGACGGATGATCTCGCAGTCGACGCTGCGCGAGAAGTCGGTTTCGGTAGTGACAAGGGCAGCGGTCTCGGGATTCGAGGGCTTTTTTTCGTTGACCATGCATTCCTCCGTTTTGTCGATGGAAATGGTCCCCTATGACGGCTTGGAACGCAGCCTTTTTTTGGGATATTTTCCCCCGAAATAGCAGTTTTTTTTGATACTCAGCGGGAGACGAGGCCATGCACCTGACCGACGACCGTTACCAGCGTGACCGCTTGCGCCTCGAACTTGCCCTGCGGCTGTTGCGGCATGAGGCGCGCACCCAACCCATCCGCTATTGGACAGGCCTCAGCGACGATCGCGTCCGCAAGCTGTTTCGCTCGTGCATCAAGCCGGGTGCCGGCCTGCGACGCCATCGTGGCAAGTCGCCCGAGCAGGTCAATTATTTTCTGCGCTCAGGCGTCGTCGGTGCCGAGGCCCACGCGCTCGCCTCCATTTTGTTGCTGTTTGGCGTCGTGGCCGACCAGCCGAATCCAGCCGCCATCCGTAAAATTCCGACTATTTCGCGCGGGCGTCTGCTCTGCGACGGCTACGAGGCTTATCGACGCGTCGTGCCCCGACCCCGCATCGACTTCGAGCACGCAGCATTTCTGGCCAAGGCACTGACTGCCGGCGATGAGATCCGCCTGCGTTCTTGCCCTGCCTGCGAAGCGTTGAACATCGTCGAGGCACTCACGCTGCGCGAACCACTCTGCCGGGTGTGCGAGTCGGCCATGCCCGACAAACCCAAAACACCGGCACCCGGTCGCAGCCCGCGAGCAACGACCGAGTCAGCGGCCGACGCTGCTAAACTGCCGACGGCCGCAAAAATCTGACAACGACGACTCCCCGTCCGGGTGGTCGCAACCGTTGCAGCGCGGTCACGGGCCAGCGCCGATGCCGTCATCCTCCGAACGATCATCCACCAATTTCCTCGCCGGTCCCTATTTGGATCGTCGCGCCGAGTTGCGCGAGGATCCCGACTGGTTGCAAGCCGCACGCGCCGATGCCGGGACCTTGTTCCTGCCGATTCGCGGTACTGCACTCGGCGTTTCGGGTGATCCCCCGATAGCGGCCTTCGTCGATCATCAACACAGCCTTGCACGAACTACACCCGACGAATCACTGGTACTACTCGGTTGGTTTCGGGAACGGCGCTGCGTCATGGTGCAGCTCGGCGACGATGCCGATACCGATACCGACGCCGCTCGCATCCGCTTCGAAGAATTGCGGCTGCTGGCCCCGACTTTAGACAGCGAAGAAGCCGGTCTGCTCGCCTATGCGCGTGCGCTTAGTTACTGGCAGCAGCGACATCGGCACTGCGGTGTCTGCGGCACCCCGACGCGGCCGCTGCGCGCCGGCCACGTGATGCAATGTCGTAGCTCTGTGTGTGCCGCCGAGTTTTTTCCACGCATCGATCCGGCGATCATCGTGCTGGTCAGTGATGGCGAACGCGCACTGCTCGGACGTCAGGCGAGTTGGCCAAAGAATCGTTACTCCACGATCGCCGGCTTCGTCGAACCTGGCGAGAGTCTCGAAGATGCCGTCGCCCGCGAGGTGCTCGAAGAAACCGGCGTGAGCATCACCGCCAGCGACTATCACTCCTCGCAGCCATGGCCCTTCCCTTCTTCTTTGATGCTCGGCTTCATGGCGAGTGCTACGCCGGACTCGATCGCCGGCGGCAGCAGCGAACTCGAAGATGCGCGTTGGTTCACGCGGGCGGAGATTGCAGCAGGTGCCGTCATTCTGCCGCCCCCCACATCAATCTCGCATCGGCTGATCGAAAACTGGTTCGATGCGGATTGGCTTACGCCGTTGCGCAGCGTCGCGACGCGCAGCTGGAGCGGCGCCGTAAACCGCTGAGCAACGCGACACGAGCCGCAACGCGACACGAGCCGCAACGCGACACGAACTTCAACGATGTGCCTCGCTGCCATTGCCTGGAACGTGCACCCGCGTTATCGCGCGATCGTGATCGCCAATCGCGACGAATTTTATGCCCGCGAAGCGCCGCGCTCGGACCTTGGGCAGAACGCAGCGAAATCCTCGCCGGCCGTGATTTGCAGGCCGACGGCACCTGGTTCGATATCGACCGCAACCGCCGCATGGGGCTGGTCACCAACTACCGTGAACTCGCTCGACCACGTCGCAAGGCACCGACGCGCGGCCGGCTGTTCAGCGATTTTCTCAGGACGCAACAGGAGCCCGCTGGATACCTCGAGCAACTGGCCGATGATTCGCCGGGCTACGCGGGGTTCAACCTGCTGCTCGCCGATGCGCAACATCTCTGGTACGCGACCAATCGCGCCGAGCCTTTTGCACGGCGGCTGGAACCCGGCGTGCATGTGCTGAGCAACCATGTGCTCGACACACCTTGGCCAAAAGTTCGCCGACTTCGCGCCGCGCTCGAGAGCTGGCTGGCGGCGGCTCCGGGCCCGACTACAACGCCCGATCCGACGCCGCTGTGGGCGGCGCTCGCCGACCGTGAGTGCGCACGACCGATCGATCTGCCGCAAACGGGCCTCAGCGCGGAGTGGAAACTGCGGCTGTCGGCCGCCTTCGTGCAGCACGGTGATTACGGGACGCGCTGCTCCACCCTGCTGCTGCTGGGCCACGACGGTGCCGTGGTTATCGAAGAGTGCAGTTTCGACATGGCCGGTCAACCGACGGCCGCCGCGAACTGGCACCTGCGCGCCGACGAATGGGTGTGAGCGGGTAGAATCAAGCGGTTATCCAGCGTCCGGGAAAACCCGCCCCGCATGAACCGCGTGAAGTCTTGGTGGCTGCTCTGTCTGGTCGGCGTCCTCGCCGTCGGTGCGCGGGCGCGCGCCGACATCGACATCGAGATCAGCGGCGTCGACGGTGCACTGCGGCGCAACGTGCTCATTTTTTTGAGTCTCGAGCGATACCGCAACCGCGACGATCTCGATCAAGCTCTGGTCGAGCGTCTGCAGGAGCGGGCTGAACGTGAGGCCGCGAACGCGCTGCGACCCTTTGGTTACTACGAGGCGACCGTCACGTCATCGATCGAGAAAGTCAGTGAGAGTCGGTGGCGAGCACGCATCCGCATCGAGCCAGGCACGCCGGTGTTACTCGATGGCGTCGAGGTCGAAGTGAGCGGTGCCGGCAAGGACGACCCCGCATTCAGAGAGATCCTCGCGAGCTCGACGCTGCGCCGCGGCGATCGCTTGCAGCATGCCGCCTACGATACGCTCAAAGATAATTTGCGACGTACCGCCTCAACGCTCGGTTATGTCGATGCGCAGCTCACGGTCAGCGAATTATTGATCGATCCGACGAAACGCTCGGCAGCCGTTCGACTCGCCATGCAAACCGGCGACCGATACACCTTCGGCAAGACGACCATCGAGCAGCGCTCGCTGGAAGAGGACTTGCTGCGTCGCTTCCTGCGTTACCAAGAGTCTGCGCCCTACGATGCGCGACACCTGCTGCGCACCCAGTTCGCCCTCGATGACAGTCAATATTTTTCGACTGTCGAGGTACTTGCGGGTGACCCGGATCACGCTGCACGCAGCATTCCCATCAGCATCCGTACCAAACCCAATCGGCGCAACCGGTACTCGACGGGTGTTGGCTATGCCACCGACAGCAAGGTACGCGGTACGCTGACCTGGGAAAATCGCCGTCTCAATGACCGCGGTCATCGTCTACGCACCGAAATCAAGGCGGCGCAGCTCGAGCAATCGGTCGAAGCCCGCTACATCCTGCCGATCGGTGATCCGGCACTGGAACGGTTGGGCTTCGAATTTCGTTATGCGCGCGACGAACTTGGCGACCTCGATACGCGTACCACGCGCTTTCAGCCGTCGATCACTCAGGTCGACGGCGAGTGGCAGCGCGTGATGTTCGCGTCCTTGAGTCGTGTGCGCACCGTCACGCGCGAAGCGCTCAACCGACCGAGTTTCGAAGACGCCACGACGCTGGTGATTCCCGGCATCAGTTATTCGTCGGTACCGCGCGGCTATCTCGGTGAAGCGCTGTTCTCGCGTGCGCTCTACGCCGAATTGCGCGGCTCGGCTACGGCGCTCGGTGCCGAAGAAAGTTATTTGCAGCTACGGCTGGAGGCCGAGCGGGTATTCGATCTCGGCCCGAGCTGGCATTTGTTCATACGTGGCCAGTTGGGCGCCACGCTGGTCTCGAATGCCGCCGCCCTGCCGGGTACCGAGCGTTTCTTTGCCGGCGGCGATCGCAGTGTGCGCGGCTTCGGTTTCAATGATTTGTCACCGATCGAAGCGGGCAGCGCGAAGGTCGGTGGGCGACACTTGTTTACGGCGACCGCCGAGGTCATCCGCGACCTGCCGCGCAATCTCGGCATCGCGGCGTTCATCGATACCGGCAACGCGTTCGACGATTTTGGTGATCCCTTGCAATACTCTGCGGGTATCGGTCTGCGACTGCGGCTACCGATCGTGACGCTCGGCATCGATCTCGCGCAGCCACTGACCAATCCAGTCTGTCGCAGCGTCACTCCCGACCCGCGGTGCGCGCTCGATAAAAACTTTGATCGCCTGCCGGGCCCACGACTCCACCTGAACTTCTCACCGAAGCTCTGACCTTATGCGGCGTCGTACCACTCTCATTGTTGCAACTGCACTGTTGCTGCTCGCGCTGCCCTTGGTCGCGCTGTGGCTGCTCGGGCACTCCGAATCCGCAGTGCGTTTTGCCGTAGCGAAAATTCCGTCACGGTTCGGCACCATCGAGCGCTTCGCGATCCGCGACGTGCAGGGTAGCCTCGCAGACGGCGTGCAGATCGGTGCGATCGATATCGAGCATGATGTCGTTCACATCCGTCTGCGCGACATCCGCATGCGGATCGATCTGTTGCCCTTGCTTTGGCAAGCGGTCGAGGCGTCAGAATTTCGCGTGGGTCGCGTCGAGATCGACCAGCAGCCCCGCGATCGTCCACCGCCGGACAAGCCGCCACGCTTTCTGCCGCAACTGCTCACCGTAGAGGCGCGGACGACCTCGTTGCCATCGATCGTGATTCAACCGCTCACCGGCAACGCCGTGGAGTTTCGCGATACTAAACTCGACGGTCTGCTGCGCAGTACGACCCTCTCGGTGCGCACGCTGTCCACCCACCTTGGAAACTTGCAGCTGCAGGCGGATGGTCTGCTGAGTGCAGGGCTGCCACTCGGACTGGAGGGTCGAGCAACTGCGCGCGTTCAGCCGAAGCGCGGGCCAACCTGGCTCGCGAAGGCGGAGTTTGACGGCGATCTCGAAGAGGCGCGCTTCGATGCGACACTGCACGAACCCTTCGATGTCAATATCGACGAGGGCAAGATGCGATTCCTATCGCCATGGAGCGTGCGGACCGACGCCAAAGTCAGCAATCTCGATCTGCAGAAATTCGGTGGTGCAGCCGCGCTCGGCCTGATCGGTGGTGAGCTCGCCCTGACGATCGATCGCAACGGCTATCGCGCCAAAGGTCGTCTGCTGCCACCGGGGCTCGCAGCGGGTCCGCTGGATGTCGACTTCGATGGTCGCTACTCGCTGGGCGTGATCACGGCCAAAAAAATCGGGCTCCGTCATCCAGGCTCCGGAACCGAAGTCGATGCCGCAGGTACTATTACTTTTACCGATGCTGGCCCCGATCTCGAGCTGCAAGGTCGCTGGCAAAAATTCCGTTGGCCCTTGAATGACGCCACGCCGTCGATCGCCAGTAATCGCGGCGACTTCAGCTTCGAGGGTCTTGGCTCGTACGCGGTCACGGCACGCGGCCCGGCGAAGATCGCCGCCCTGCCGCCGCTCGATGCCGAGGTCACGGGCACACTGAGCGCTGGAAGATTCGTGATCTCGCGTGTCCTCGCGCGCACTCTCGGTGGGGTCGCCGATCTCAAAGGTGAGTTCGCTTGGCGCCCGGCGGAACGCTGGCAACTCAATGGCGCCGTCCGTGGTATCGATCCTGCGCAATGGCGCGCGGGCTTACCGGGGAAAATAGATTTCCAACTCGATGCCCGAGGACAGGGCTTCGGTGCGCGCGGGGTTATCGATGTCGAAGTGCAGCGCGTGAACGGACGCCTGCGTGGCACAGCCGCCCGCGGCTCGGGTCGACTGACCATCGCCGGCGACATGCTGCAACTGCGCAAAGTTGATGTCTCGGCGGGCGGTCTGCGTCTCGCTCTCGACGGCAGCCTCTCGCCACAACGCAACGACTTCGAATTCAAAATCGATGCGCAGGATCTCAGCGTACTGGCCGAAGGCGGCAAGGGTCGCCTGAGCGCAACCGGAACGCTGCGCGGTACCCCGACGGCGATGCTGGTACGCCTCGAAGCGCGGGGCAGCGAACTCGCAATCGGCGGTATCGACATCAGCAGCCTCGTCGCAGACATCGATCTTGATCCGAGCGGCGGCGCCAACGCCACGGCACGGGCCCATATCGAAGCCGAGGACGTCCATGCCGTCGGCCGTCAGGCAGACCGTGTGATACTCGATATCGCCGGCCGCAGTAGCGCGCATACGCTCGCGGTCGATATCGCGGGCAAAGATTTGTCCGCTGCGATGCGCGGTACCGCAAGTTTTACTGCCGAAGGCTGGCAGCAACGTTGGTCGGAATTGGCGCTGCGCCTCGACGATAACGTCGGACTGTCGCTGGAACAACCGCTCGGCATGCGCTTGACGACTCAGTCGGTGCGCGTGGACTCGCTCTGCCTGCGCGGCACCAAAGATTCCGTATTGACGGCACTGACGACCATCTGCGGATCGGGTACTTGGGAAGGCGACGACTGGATGCTCGAAGCGGCCGTCTCCAAACTGCCCATCGCAAGCTTGCTGCCGCGACCCGCTGCGCGAGCCGAGTATCAAGGCTCACTGAATGCCGCGATCAATCTGCGCGCAGTGGACGATGGCATCGCACGCGGTAGCGTGCGTGCCGATTTCGCCGACGCGGCCCTGCTCTGGCAGCGCGCGGGCGGCAAACGCGATCTGCTACCGCTAGGTTCCGGATCCTTGCTGCTCGAATCGAGCGATGCCGGAATAGACGGCAAGCTTGAAGTCGCAGCCGGCGAGCGTGGCCGAGCGCGCGGCGAACTGCGCGCGACTCGCGTCGCAGCGGGCGGCGCGGCGTACGGCGAACGCTGGCAAGAGATGCCTTTGACGGCGATCCTGCGCGCCGACTCCACCGCCCTCGCCCTGCTTTATCTCTACGTGCCGGAAATCGATCGCTCGGCGGGCGAGCTGTCGCTGGATTTGATCATGGGCGGTACCTTGGGTACGCCGCTCGTCAATGGCGTACTGCGCCTCGAGAACGGTGAGCTCGATTTTTATCAGGTCAATCTCGCGCTGCGCGACATTCGTGCCGAGGCACGTCTGCTCGATAACGATTTCGTGCTCGAGTCCTCGGCGCGCGCCGGTAAAGGACGCATCGACGCGAACGCCGAGCTCACCTGGCGCGGCGGCCAGCCCTATGGCGAACTGCAACTCCGCGGCGAGAATTTATTGATGATCGATGTGCCCGAGGCCCGCATCAGTGCATCGCCCAATTTGCGCTTCAAAGTGGCTGGTCGTGATCTGGCGGCGACCGGCACGGTGAATATTCCCGAGGCCAGAATCGTGCCTGCCGACCTGACTGGCGCGACGCTGACGTCGGCGGACGAAACCCTAGTAAGCGCCGAGCCTCGCGATCCACAGTCGTCTTTCCGCGTGTCGAGCAATCTGCGCTTGACGCTGGGGGACCACGTGAATCTCGACTCCTTCGGACTTTCAGGACGGCTCGCCGGAGCGCTCAATGTCATCACCTCCGCCGACGGTGTCAACCGCGGCTCAGGCGAGCTCGGAATTGCCGAGGGCAAGTATGCCGCGCTCGGCAGACGGCTCGATATCGAGCGTGGTCGGTTGATTTTTTCGGGCGGTCTGCTCGGCGATCCGGGCGTGGATCTGCGCGCGACTAAAGAATTTCCGGATGTGAAGGCCGGTGTCAATGTCCGCGGCACCTTGCGCGAACCACGGATGACTTTTTTCTCGGAGCCTTCACTTCCGCAATCGCAGGTGGTGTCGCTCATTCTAGCTGGTGGAACTCTGGAAACCGCACAGAGCAGCAACATCGCCAGCAGCGGCCGCGATGCCATTCTCGCGCAAGGTGGCGCAATCCTCGCGCAGCAGCTCGGTCAGCGCATCGGTATCGAGGATGTCGGCATCGAGCAGAATCTTGCCAACGAAACCTCACTGGTCTTCGGCAAATATCTGTCGAGCCGACTCTATGTGAGCTATGGCGTCTCGCTCGCAGAGGCGATCAATACTTTGAAGTTGCGCTACAGCATCAACGATCGCTGGACCTTGCGTACCGAGACCGGCAAAGAAGCAAGTGCGGAAATCGTCTACACGGTCGAGAAGAACTGACGCCCGAGGTCAGTAGCGAAACGTGTAGGTGAACTTCACTGTGGTTTCGGCGAGAGACGGCTGGAAGTCGCCGCGCGTATCCTCGCGCCAATCGTAATTGACGACGAGATACGCCACTTGCCCTTGGGCAGGCCACCAACGCAAGCGACTGTTGAGTCCTATACGTTTCGAGACGTTGTCGTACTGAGCGACGTTGAGCCAGGCCCAGCGAACGTTGAACGCATAGTTGGCGTTCAACGACCAGACGCGGGTCGTGAACTCGCGCCCCTGCAACTCGAGACGATTCGTCTGCAAAGTCGTCCCTAGCGCCCAGTGTCTGCTGGGTCGCCAACTGATGCCAACGCGCGCGTCATCCCGCGTCCCGTCATAGAAATCGCCAGTGCCCAAGTCCCAGTTGAGAGCCAGCGGCCGAAAGCCTGCCGTTTGCCCATAGAGACGTGCACGATCGAAGTCGTAGCGACCAACCGGAACGCGTACGCCGCCAGGAAGTACGAAGGGGCGCCCAATGACTTCGGTCTGGCGTTCCAGACCCATCGAGAGAATGTCGCCGGGCTGATTGTCCAAAGAAAACGGCATGATCACGAAGCGGCGTGACTCGAGTCGACCCGCGTCGTCCCTGACCTCAGTGGCCTCGATGCCATGACGCCAGCTGCGCAGCAATCCGCCTTTCGCGAATCGGTGTCGATAGCTGTAGCTACCCAGAAATTCGGCGATACCGGTTCGATTGGCAAATCCGAGCGCCGGGCGGAAGTCTCGGCCAATCTCGCTGTAAGACAGCAACGCCTCGATACGATCGTTCGGCCAGGCGAGCGATGCGCCCCAGGCGCCTTCGTCACCCTGGCGGCCGGGCGTGGAGGACTGCTGTATCCAGGCACGCGCCTCGACGAAGCCGCCGAAACGACGCTGATCGCGCAGTGCGAGATCGACGCCGTACAGCGTGTTGTTGCCGAGGCCAGACGGATCGCCGGAGGTAATGATGCCGCCGATCGTCGACTGCTCGCCGAAACTGCGATAACCGCGAGCCACGAAGACATTCTCGACGGCGAAACCGGCTGCCAATTCCTGGCGTACGGCGAGTATTCCCAAAGAATTCCGCCCGATCTTGCCGGTGAGTCGGGCCCCCGCCTCGAGATCAATCGGCTGTCCGCCTGCCGAAAGGCCAATGGTGCGCGAAAAAAAGGTCGGCCATTTTGCGTCAAACCGCCGAACTCGAAGATTTCGCTGTCCTCGAGAAAGAAATCGCGTTTCTCTGGGAAAAACAGCGAAAACCGCGTGAGATTGACTTGCCGGTCATCGACGTCGGTGGCCGAGAAATCGGTGTTCAGCGTGAGCGCACCAACAAGCGAGGGCGTGATGCGCCAAAATGCGTCCAGCGAGGGCTTAGCAAGCCGGCTCGAACTATTCCCGATGAAGTTCTCGCGCTCGCTGATCGCGGCCGAGGGCACAAGGTCGAGACCTCGACCCTGCTCGCGGCCGGGCATGCCGCGCAGCTCGCCGCTCACATCGAGCGTGATCCGTCGATCGCGCTGCGACCAGGCGACTTCCTCACGCTTGCGGCGGATGGAGCGGATCAGATTAATTCCCCAAGTATCTGCATTGCGATCGAAAGACAGTGTCTTGAAGGGAATCGCGATCTCGGCCTGCCAACCGGAATCATTGACTGTGGAGGCTGCCTGCCAGATACCATCCCAGTCCATGTTGTAGGACACGCCACCCAGCACCAGACCGTCGCGCTGCACAC
>Ga0194132_10008992_pt1 | contig 14029 bp, 9 predicted proteins | sample TA2KigOf80mmetaG_FD_148612 | JGI IMG/M metagenome (GOLD analysis project Ga0194132, IMG submission 148612) | Freshwater microbial communities from Lake Tanganyika, Tanzania - TA2015054 Kigoma Offshore 80m | ecosystem: Environmental > Aquatic > Freshwater > Lake | place: Tanzania: Lake Tanganyika... | reverse complement strand
CAGGTCCAGGAGACGGTGAGGCTGTTTTCGAAGTTAAGCCGCTTCGAATTGGCCCAGACTTTGTGCGAACACTTGGGCTGGAAGAGGCCAAAACGCCAGAACAAAGTGGATTCCTGCTTGAAGGCCTTGCGGCAATTGGAGGCCTTAGGGTTGGTGGAAGGACCGGCGCGGCAGAAGGTGCTCGATCAAGCTTTCCAGCTCAGGCCGCAACGTTTCGTTCGTAAACCGCCGCCGCCACCCAAACTGCTCGATAAAGTCTGGATCAACCCTCCCGACCTTAACCAAACTTTCGCAGTTGGAGGGGTATTTGATCGCTAAGTAGTTTATTTTCAGTGGAGGCATTCCAAAAGTCTTCACTACAGTTTTAACGGTTGCAAGCCCTGCCAGCTTTGTTTGGCTTCCGCTGTTTCAATTCGGGGCGGCGGCTGCTGGGGGAGTTCCAGATTCAGTTTCTTCAGTAACAGGTGCTGATCCAGACTGGGTTCGGTGTAGCGGGGCAGCACCAGCCAGCAGCCCTGGGTGGTGGGAATACAGACGTCAATCATTTGAATGGTGGCCAGTTTTTCCAGCGCCGCTTTCGGCGTCAGACCCGGGCCGTGGGGTTCCAATCGCTTCTTCAACGTCACCATCAGGCAGTAGCTGAGGAAGGCGACCAGGATGTGAGCATCGACGCGTTGTTCCAACTGGTGGTGGATGGGGCGAATCTTGAGGTCGGTTTTCAGGCAACGGAAGGCCGCTTCAATCTGGGTCAACTGCATGTAGAGTTTCCAGAGTTGTTCTGGATCCTCGGCGTTGAGATTGGTGCGCAACAGATAATGGCCATCCCGCAACTCGGCTTGTTGCAGTTTCTGTTTGTCCAGTCGGAACCTGAAGGTCTGGCGCGTGACCGCTTCGTCCGGCTTGGGCAACTGCACGTCGACGAACTGAAACGCCCGCCCCGCCTCCGTTTTGGCTGCTCCCAGCCGCAACAGCAGTTGGTCTCGACTGGGAGGACGCTGTCGCATGGCGCGCAGTTTTCGCAGCAGCCGTGCCAGCTTGCGCCGCCGGATGGCTTGTTCCTTGGCTTGTCGTCCGTCGCTTTTGGCCAACACCAGAACCTCGCCGTCTTGCGGCAGCAGCTTGACTTCGACCGCGTCGTTGACCTTCTGCCAGGGCCGATCCAACAAGGCCTGTTCGTATTTGCTGAGCAACCCACGCGGCGTGCCCACCAGGTAACGAATCTCTCGCTGGGAGGCGCGCAGCTGGGCCAGCAGCGCTTCGGTAGGGGATGCCCCGATCCATGATCCACACCCGTTGCGCCCGGCCATACTGCTGTTCGATTCGGTCCAGAAAACCCGGCAGCGTGGTCAAATCCGCCGTATTGCCTTCCATTACCTCATAGGCCAGGGGAAAGCCTTCGGTCGTGATGACCAATCCGATGACCACCTGCAGGCAGTCCGGCCGACCGTCCCGGCTGTAGCCCCGCTGGGCTTTCGGATTCAGTTCCGCTTCACCTTCCACATAGGTGCTGGTCAGGTCGTAGAGCAGCAGCTCGAATTGGGCTCCAAACAACGTCTGCCAGCGCTGCTTCAGGTGCCCAAACAGTGCTTGCTTGTGCACCAGCAGCCGGTCCAGGCAGCGGTAGAGCCGGTCTTTGCTGGCCACGGCAAAGTCTGCTTCCAACAACTCATCCATCGCACTTTGGTCAAACCATTGCCGATGCAGTCGCCACTCACTGCCCGGGTCCACCAGCCGGTTCACCGCCAGCAGCTCGATCACCTTGTGCCAGGCCACCGCTTCCCGCCCTTCCGGCAGCTTCTCTTGCCAGAAGTCATCCAGCTCCAACAGACGCCAGATCTCGCACCCCAGCCAGCAATTGCCAAACCCCCGCGGCCGCCGCAGCTCCATCCGGCTCAGCTGGACTCCAATCGCATCCACCTCCTCAGGCCGCAACGGCGTCGGTTCCAGCAGCGGCTGTTGTCGAAACGGCTTGACCGTCTGGCCCTGGCACTCGCTGTCAAAGCGGTCGAGCAAGTCCTGCCAGGCTGCTTGCTGCAGCTGGTTGATCTCTCCCAGATACAGCACCGTGCGCTGGGTGACCTTGTTGTGGGCCACACGACGATTCTCCACCACACTGTAATAGTGGTGAACCTTGCCATCTTTCTTGCGCTCGGTGCGTCGCAGGAACATGACCCCAGCTTACGCAGCCCCCCCACGGGTCGCAAGGGGGTCGGTCTTCACTACAAGCCGTTTTCGCCCGTTTTCGAAACGCCCGTATTCATTGCGCGCGACTTAGCAGCCAAAGAATTTTCATTCCGGCTGTTTTTCAGCTCCAACTGCGAAAGTTGGGGTAATAAGAAACCAGAGTGATCAATTGCTCGCTAAATTCTCCCGGCAGGTGTCTCAAAATCATTGACACGCTCCGATGTGGCTTTAGCGGATCGATATACGAAATATCACATATCGAATTTAATCTTTCGTATAGACTCCCTCGACGCTGAGTTGCCTGTGGGGTCGGCGCCAAGGTCTCCGGGAAGCTGAAGCGCTTGACCAGTTGTACACAATGTAGCATAAGTATTGCTCTTATTTAGGCTCAGTACGTGGCACTCGAGACAGCGCGCACCTTCGACCTGGAATGTCCGAAAGGAAGCCGTTGCCCAACCCGTGATGCGTCGCAACGCGAAAACGGTATTCTCGTTTCGGCAGCCACCCTCAGCGCAGAGCTGTCACAGGGTCCCCTCAAGACTCGTAGGTCTTTTGGTCAGGGTCTAGGTTTGGCTTACACGCGGGCTCGTGATTCTGTCGTCCGAGAGCGGTTCGCTAGTCCGACCGCAGGTCAGATCTGATGACTTTGATGGGATCCTGAGCGGAATCAGAAGGCGCGTGCGACCACACAGTGGATTGCATTACACTGGTCCCATGACGAAACGTCGCGCCCTCAGGCTCCCCGATCCCCGGGCCTGCCCCAACGTTGGCGAAAGAAGCGCCGAACTTCTGGCTGGGCATCGATTCTGTCCCATCTCCCTTGCAGCCGCAGCGATGAAGAAGTCTAAGGTCGACCGAATTCGTGGAGGCAGCGGCCCCGCAGAGCCGCTCCCAAAAAGAAACTTGCCTGACGGCGGCTCGCTATCCCCATTCTTTCACCGCCCCGCTCCGAAGAAGCTGAATCGAGTCAGAACTCACCGAGCCGTGAGGTACCTGATCCTGGTGATCCTTGGCATCTGCTTCGATCTCGCCCCGGCCATGTCACAGCAGACAACCTCCTCAGCGCAGGTTCATGCCAACCGGGGTCTGCAGCTAGTGCAAAAGGGCGACTTGAAGGGTGCCGAGTCTGCGTTACGCCAAGCGGCGACATTGGCTCCCCGGAATCCCTTGTACCTTTCGGATCTCGGCAGCGTTCTGCGGGCGCAGAAGAAATTGGAGGAAGCGCTCGGCTGCTACACGCAGGCTCTCGCCATCGATCCGAAAAACTCCGTCATTCGCCGCAACCTGGCTCTCACCCAGTGGGACTTGGGAAAACTTCCCGAAGCGAGAAAGAACTTGGAGAGTGTGCTTTCGCTCCAGCCTGGCGACAAGCTGGCAACCCTAATGCTCGGCATGGTTGCCGAAAGCTTGAAGGACTACGCTGCAGCCCGGAGGCTGTTGGAATCTGTCTCAGATTTGGCGAGCGAGCGGCCCGAGTCGGTCGCTTCGCTAGCTCGAGTGTTCTACCACACAGGAGAACCCGCCAAGGCCCGATCTCTTCTGAAGAGCGCTGGAAGCAAGACCGGGGTGCATCCCCAAACGGTGGTTACCCTGGCGCAAACGGCGCTGGAGGCTGGCGATAATGAGACGGCCGAGAAGCTCTTGATCTCTGTTCGGCCAAGCTATCCGGATCCCACGCTGCTGGGCTATAGCTTGGCAACCGTCCAGTTTCGCGCAGGACGAATAGCCGACAGCGCAAAAACATTGCTCGAGCTGGTCCAAACGAACCGTGCCAACGGCCAAGTCTACAATCTGTTGGGACACTGCTTTCAGAAGCAAGGAAGAACGAAGGAGGCGGTCGGCGCGTTCGAAAGGGCAGTCGAGGAAGATCCGGCTGCGGAGTCCAACTACCTCGACCTTTTGCGCCTGCTCGCAGCCAATAACCTGTGGCGTCCTACGCTGAAGCTCGCAACCCAAGCCGTTCGAACCGTTCCCGGATCTCACACATTGTACGAAGTGAAAGGACTGTCCGAAATCATGCTGTCGTTCACCGACGATGCGATTCGGTCGTACACTCGAGCGCTGGAGCTGAACCCGGAATCGGCGAAAGCCACGGCAGGTTTAGCGGTCGCCCAATCGGCGGCCGGGTTGTACCAGGAGGCGGCGTCGACGTTCGAAAAAGGCATCCGGGAATTTCCTAAGGATGCTTTGCACTACCAGGAGTACGGCTTGATGCTTCTGAGACAGGCGGCCGGTGGCGACGCTGCTGCAGAACTTCGAGGCATCTCGCTGCTCGAGACCGCGCTGTCGCTCGACAACTCGCTTTCCGAGCCGCACTATCAGCTCGGAAACCTGGCCCTCACGAAGGGCCAGGTTCAGCAGGCTGTTGAACACCTGGAGCTGGCCGTGAAACTGGAACCGAATCTCAGCAAGATTCGGTTTGTGCTAGCCCGAGCCTATGGGCAATTAGCCCGCGCGGACGACGCTGCAAAACAGCTCGAGGCCTATCGCCAGCTGAAGGCACTCGAAGAGAAATCGAATCCAGGTTTCCCCGCGGTAGGAGCGCAATCGAGATAAGTCTCACCGGCGGAATGTCTGTTGCCCCAATGGGAAGCGCTGACGGATCCCAGCCGGGGTTGATTCGGTCGGGGTTGGTCACCACGGAGCCAGGCAGCGCTCACTTCCCGCGTAATTCCGCGCGTTCCGTGGTGGCAGACCGGATGCCGTGCACTTTGGTGCGCGTCCGAATAAACAGGCTGCCATCGGCGATGGCTGGAGTGGCGAGGATGCTCTCGCCCAGGTCGTTCTTTGCCAACACCTCGTAGTTGGGACTGTTCTTGAGGACCACGACGACGCCGTTTTCTCCCGCAACGTAGATCTTGCCATCGCCGGAAACCGGCGACGCAAAATAGCTACTGACGTTCTCGATTCGCTGGGGAGCGCGCAGTGGCTTGCCGTCTTTCGTATCGAACACCGTGCTGATGCCGCCTTCTTTGACCAGCAGCATTCGCCCTTCCGAGATGAAGGGCGAGACAATGTGGTCGGTGTGCTTTGTGGCGTGCTTCCAAAGCACGTGCGAATCGGTCACGTTGCCTTGCCCGGCTCCACGCACTGCCAGGATGAACTGCTCGGCTGACTTCTCGCCCATCGATGTGTAGGTGGCGCCTGCAAAATTGCTGGGATGCAGGAAGGCGACATCCAATTCCCGCCCTTCCAGCACCCCATCTTTGTTGAGGTCACCCACGTCAAAAGTCTTCTTGAAGAACGATTCCGGGATGCGAACTTCGCCCAAGTAGGCCTGTATTTCGGCCTTCGTCAGTTTGCCGTCGTTGTTGCCGGTTTCCGTCTGGTCTGCCGATGCCAGCCACTGGTTGGCAATTCCAGTGCTCAGGATGGAAATGTAGATTACGCCGTCTACACAGACCGGCGTCGTCTTGATGTTTCGCAACAGCGTTTTCGCGTACCACTGGCGCTTGCCCGAAGCGGGATCGTAACCGATCAACATTCCGGTTCCCGCAACCACGATGTCGTCGCGCCCGTTTGTGGTGCAGACCACGGGATGCGAGTAGTTGACTGCCATATCCGTGCGGTCATCTTTCCAGCGCATCTTGCCGGTCGCCCGGTCGAATGCGTAGATCGCGGGATATAGATCGTCGTCCTGGCAGAACAGAACCAGGTCTCGATAGAGCACCGGCGACATGCCAGGCCCCCACTTGAAGACAAAGAAGGGCGGCGGCAGCTTCTGGTGCCACACGTCACGGCCCGAGCGCGCATCCAAAGCCAGCAGGCCGAGCGTGCTGAAGTAGAAGTACACGCGCCGGGCATCGGCTGCTGGTGTGGTACTGGCATGGCTGTTCGCTTGCGGTATCCACGCCAGGCGCCCCGTTGGCCAGCTGCGCTGCCAGAGTTTTTTGCCGCTGGCTGCGTCGAATGCAAAGAGGCTCACGGTCTGCTCGCCCGTCATCCCACTCACGAACACACGGCCGGCAGCCACAACTGCGCTGCCCACGCCGTCTCCGACCTCCGCTGTCCAGCGGACGGCATCCGATGCAGCAAAATCCGCAGGCAGCGGTTTCTTGGATAGCGACACACCACTACAGTTAGGCCCGCGGAACTGGGGCCAGTCTTCGGCGCTCAGCCCAGTCGCGCAGGCCAGAAGTATCACGCCGATGACAGCCGGGCCAGCGGACGCACGATGGTGGAAAACGTTTGAAGGCGGCATAAGTCTGGCATCCTCGACGCAGCGGCCTCGCTCGAGGGCGGCTTGGCAAGCCAGCCCTTCGCGACGTGCTCACGTCACATGGAGACACGTCTTGCTGTCTCAGAACAGTGGAATGGTCTCTTCTTCTATCAGCGAAGGACGTTGGCTGTCAATCCGGTCAAGCTACTTCTCCAGGGTCCTGTCGAAGTCCGAGCCCTCCCTAACGGTCGGGCTACTGAACAGTTGCGTAACACCAAATCAGTAGCCCGCGCGTCAGCAAAGGCTCCGCGTTCGTGCAACGAGTTATGGGACTTTGACGGGATCCTGGCTACTTCTCTCAAGGCCCCCTCACAAAGTCCCGGAAGATGCGGGTCGGAGTCGAGCCCTCGCCGATGCGCGGGCTAGCGATTTGGCTCACACAGCGGTTGAGTACCGGCCACGCGGGAGGGCTTACGGCTTTGACAAGACGCCGACGCTTCCCTGCTCCCCGTGGTAGGCGGTGTCGCGTTCGAGCGGAAACAGATTGGGCCAGCGGTGCCGGTAGCTGAAATTCGCAGGATTGGCGCCCGTCACACCCGGCGTGTCGACCAGGATGACCTCACGCGCGATGGGCTCGTAGGCTGCCCTTGGAGCCACGACGCCCTTGACGACGATCGTCCTCTTGCGCTCCGGATCGATGCCTAAGCTCAAAAGCTGCTCCAAACTGACCGGCTGCATGCGCCGGCTGGTGAGAACCAAGGAATTGCCCGAAGGGATTTCCACCACGGCCGTCAGTCCCTGGTCGTTGACTCGTTTTCCTCCGTGTCGCACCTGCGTTTCGACGAACACCCCGTCCGCGATTGTCCGAACCTTGCCTTTCACTCGTACTGGACTTCCATGCAGCCTGTCGGTCTTGGCGCCCACGGCCATTTCGACTGGTTGTCGGACACCCGCCGCCACACAGGCGGTCACTGCTTCAGGGTCAAACAAGATCGTGAGAGAATCTTTCCCATGCTGCTTGAGGATCTCCGCGAAGAGAACCGTCGAATCGCCCGGCCCTCCGCCACCGACGTTGTCGCCCACATCCATCAGCACAATCGGCCCCTCGGGCGCCAGAACGGCGCGCCGTACCGCCTCCGCAGGACTCGGAAGCGCTCCAACGAATTCGTGCCGGCGCTGCCAGGCCTGGCTGGCCATCCAGCCAGCAGCCGCTTGTGCCTGCGCGAGGTTTCCATCAGCGGCGGCGACGAACGCAGCCCCAAGCTCTTCAACGTCCGCATATGGGAAACCCATCGCGATGCTCGCCGAAAGAATCCCGGTCTGCTCCATGACGCTGTCAATCGTCGCGTAGAGCTCCCGGGCAGGCGGTTCCTGAGTGTACTGCTTGGAGATGTTGATAATGAGTGGCAGACATGCCAGCGCCTGGACTGGACGAATCGCGCCAGCCAGCGTCCGTCCCATCAGTGAGGCCGCTTCCAGGCCGCGTTGCTTCTGGTCCAGATGAGGATTCGAGCGGTAGATGACCGTGGCTGTCGTGTGCTCAATCATCTTCGCAGACACATTCGCGTGGAGGTCGAGAGTCATGATGATTGGCATCGACTGCCCCAGCAGCTTGCGAAGACGCCGCACGATTTCTCCGTCGGCGTCACGGTACTGCTCAGAAACCGCCGCGCCGTGCAGCGCCAGCAGGAGCCCATCCACCGGCAGCGCTTCCTCTAGTTGCCGCGCCATCTCCCCAACGAGGTCTTCGAAAGCCTCGCTGGCAATCGTGCCTCCCGGCGTTGCGTAGGCAGCCATGATGGGCACCAACTCGAACCCGAAAGTCCGTGAACCTTCGATGAAGCCCCCCAGCTCGTGGTGTGTTCCCTGCCATCGTTCGATGACGGCTTGGCCCTTGGCAATCCCAACCTGCTCGAAATGACGCCGCGTCGTCGGAACCAGCACGAAGGTGTTCGATTCGTGGTGAAATCCGGCAATCGCGACGCGTTTCATCGAGTTCATCCTTTGAAACAGGCAGTCAGCAGGGCAGGCGATATTACCTCATGGGAATGCCTGCCCTCGCGAAAGCGTGGGACGGGAATCTGGAGGTCAGAAGTTCTTTCCAAGGCGAAGGCACCCAGTTACTAACGGAACTGGCGGACCACAATCGGAAGCAGCGGCCAGCACGAGCCTACTTTTCTCACAAAGCTCCGGGGCCAGGCTGCAACGATCGGTTACCGGATCACTGTCGCTGGCAGAATGTGGAACACGACGAGCGATTCCAAAGCGGCAGAAGACTGCCGCACTCCAGGACGCTGCGCGGACCCGGAAGCGTCTGGGAAGTTCGCCAGTTGTGGAGTGCGCCAGTCCTCTGGCGCTCTTGGTCTGGCTGACCACTGGCTATCGATAGCGAACTGTCAACTCGACCTCTGTTAGCTCCAGCGGCTGCTTCACCCGCGGATTGCGTTTTCGCAGAAAGAATCGAACTTCGTTTCTGCCTGGCGCCGGATAAGGTCCCGCCGTCAAATTCAGTTCGATCCAGCGTTCGCTGAACGCCACCGCATCGGCTTCGCACTTCTGCTGGTGGCTCGGGATTTCACTGCCGTTGAGATGAACTGCCCACACGTCAGTTTCGGGAGTGATCCCCGGAACCCCGAGCCTGAGAGTTACCTCCCTGAGATACCCGCCCGCTGCGGCCGCTTTCAGATCGTCGCCGATGACTAGCGCCACGGAGTGGCCTTCAGCAGCGGTGCTCAGTTGCATGGGCAACGGCCTGGGCTCGTCGGCCAGGTCACTCTTTGAATTAGGCAGAAGGAAGTAATGCTTGTCGCGCAGACGGATCGACTCAGGATCGCCGGCCTCACCCAAGATGTTCCGATCTTGCTGGCATAGCGGATGCGGTCGATGGTTGAAGAAGTTGTAGAGATACAGGCTGTCCACTCCAGCTTGCCAATATCGCGAGGCTGCCGCTCGAAACTGCTCGTCCGAAACGTCCTGGCGCTGCTCGAGACAGGGAGCAACCCGAACGCCAGATCCAGCCGCCAGCTTCAAGAACTCTTCGACGGCGACGTCCATGTTGAAGCGAATGTAGTGCTTCGGCACGACCCAGTCGATCAGCTTTTCCTTGACCCAAGCGGCGACGTCCAATCCAGTGTCCAGCCCTGCCTTGAGCGTCCTCGGGACGAGCACGCCGAGCTGTAATCTCTTACCCTTGCTGCCACTTTCCTGGTCCAGGATTTTGCGGACTTCCCGCACCAAAAGAGTCATGGAGTCGGCTCGCCGCGTCCCTTCCCCTGCCGGGAAGAAAAAAGGGTGGCGCAAGAAATCCAACTCGAACCCGTCGAAGTCATACTTGCTGCACACTTCACGAATGTAGGCCAGCCGGAACTCACGCACGGCACTGTGAGAATAGTCGAAAAGATGGCGCTGATAGCCTTCGCCTCCAATTCTCAATTCCGGGTGTTTGTGCCAGAAGGTGCCGGCGAAAAGGCTTCTTTCCGGCCCCTCGCGCGAATAGGCAAAATGCGCGTCGTTCATCCTCAAGTTCAGGAAGTATTCCATCCCGAGTTCCCGGGCACGCTTAGCAAGGGCTTGCGGCGGGTCGAATCCCTTTTCGACCAGGGCCCGGGCGTTCTCGGAATAGCGGTAAAAAACGTGAGACAGGTACTCGCCCTTCGCCAGCTCCCAGATTCGATCGGCAACCCGGGAGTCATGCATCGCGACGCGGCCATCGCCAAGACAAAACACAAAACGATCGACCTGAGTTCCGGAGAATTGGTCGATGAGGTCGGTCAGTTGCCCGACAGACATTGGCACGCGATGGGGCAGAAACACCACGCTGTCGCCGTCGTCGTTGTAGATCAAGCGCGGTTGTCGCGACGTCCTCGCTCCGGCCAACGCGGGCGATGCGCCAGTGCTTGGTGGGACGTGTGCCACCATCGAAAGGCTCGAGGCGGCGCCAGCTTTCAGGAATTGGCGTCTGGTTGTCATCGTTCCTTACAAGCTCCAGATCTGGAACCCTGGCCTCCTTCGCATTGCTGTGAGCCTGGGCGGCAGGCGCCTCAAACGGCAGCGTCTCTTCCCAGGTAGGTTGGAAACACATTGTAGTTGACTTCCAGCCGGAGCGCCCAAAGACGAAGCGGCAAATCGAGGTCATCCGGCCTCTTCCGCAGCTGCAGCCTGAACTCGTTGTCCCCCTGTCGAACCCACTCCCCATGAGTCAGATCGAACGTCGCCTCGAGCTGCCCGTGAACGCCGTTCCAGTTCCAGGGATACTGAAGACTGGGTTCGAGCTTCGCCATCGCCAAGGGAAGCTTGACGCTGTTCCACTGCAGTTCCATTTCCTCCTCTCCGGTGACGTTGCAGAGGTCCAGCCGAAGAACCAGAGAAGCGAGCAGCCGGTCGGCTCGGGCTTTCGCGATATCGTCGGCGATTGGAACACGAACCGTCACACCAGGACCGTTGGGTTGCACCGGAACATCGAGTGGCAACTGGTGTGGGTGCGCACCCAGGGGATCGGGCGTTCGAACATAGAAACTCGTCGAAGCCCGCTGTCCCCGATACTGTCCCCAGTCGCCGGCGATCATATACAACTTGTTTCGATGCTCCAGAGTGTGCGGACTGCCCAGCTCCGAGAGGAGCGTGACATCGTTGGTCCGGTTGGTGACCAGCTGGTGATGAAAGTTGAAGAGATTGATGCCGTAGACGCCGTGGCGCCAAGCGTTCAAGCCGCCGGCCCGCACCGCTTCCAGCGGCGGTGGCGCAAAGCGGCCGGGACCGACGCCTTCCATCACGCTGGCGTACACGTGGCACGACGAGCCCTGAGCGATCTTCACGAAAGCGTCGAACGGAAGCTCGCAAGAGGTGTCGTAGTAGACGGAAGGAGTCAGGACATCCAGAAGCCCTTCGCGTACCCAACGTTCGACGTCGTGGCCGGTATCGCGGCACGCTTGAGGAGTTCCAGGCACCCGAGCCCCCAGTTTGATCGGCCTGCCTCGGCGTTGCCCAACCCGGCGCAGCGCGTCCCGCACGTCCTGCAGATACTGCGTCAACAGGCGAACCCCTTCGTCTTTCATCGCCGAGGGGAAGTTATGTCCGATGTCGCGGGTGAAGTCCAGCTCGATGCCATCGACGTCGTAAAGCGTGCAGACCTCCTCCAATTGCCGCAAGCGATGGGCTCTGACTTGTGGGATGGAGTAGTCCAGGTGGCGGCAGACCTCTTCGACGACATGCGGTATCGGAGTCTTGTGAAGAGCGCACCGACTCCCCAAATAGTACTCCGGATGCGCCGTGCCCAACCTGTTTCTCAGTCCATACGTGTCCGGGTGTGCATCGTTGAAGCGCATTGCACCCCAGAACTCGATTCCGTCCTCATGCGCCTTCTGGATCGCCTTCTGCCAGGGATCGGGAGTCATCCGCACCAGGGCCGCGCGATTTCTGATGTACTTCCAGGTGTTCACGCTGGTCATCGTCTTGGGCTCGACGACCTGCGCGTCTTCGATCGCCGACCGGAACAATGGCACGGCGTCCCCGGCGGAAAACATGTGGCAGATGATGCCACCCACCTGTGTGCCCAGCAGATGCCCGACCGTTTCGTGCACGAAACGCTCAAGGGTGATGGCGGGCTGCACGTACATGAGGAAGGTCCCGTCGTTGTGGTAGTAGAACCGAGGGGCCTTCGATGCGGGAGTGCCACCAGGACTGGCGGCAGGCTGCGGCGGGCCGTTGGACGCGCCGGCTTGCGCGCTCCCGGCGAACACTCCCGATACCAGTGCTGCCGTCGAAGAGTAACCCTGCAGGAATGTCCGGCGCGTCACACCCGTGTTCATCGATCTTGGATTCTCGATTGGCATAATCCCTCTTCAGACGAATCGCGCTTCATGATGCTTTCGGCTGTCGGAACGGTTCGAACGTCTGCGAGACGGGTTTAGACTTATTGAATGCGGTTGAGCTACGGTCATCGAACCACTTGCTTCGACTCGCGACAAGCCCGTTACCGGACTCGGACTATATAGCAGCCAGACTCTTTTCATTGCAGGAAATTTGATGGAAATCAGGTGGGGCGTTCTCCTACTGAGGAGACGAGCAGACATGGACTGCCACGCTTGCAATGAAGCATGCCAGCCCTTGCGGTGTAGATTCCCGTTTTCACGGGAATGGTAGAAGCTGTCACGACGGCAAGACACGTCAGGGCGACGACGACAGCTGCCTTCGAAGCAGATCGAGGGCGTAGGTCGCCAGGTCGTCCCGGCGAAGTTCTCTGCCCTTCCGCACGTTGAAGCTGCGCGCGACAAAGCCCGAGTTGAGCGATCCTGCAGCGACCCAAACGCTCGACGAGCCGTCGTTGCTTTGAACCAACGGTCCGACCGCCAGCGCCCAAGCAACCCCTTCTTTCCCGGCAGTCTTCTTGGCCAATTGTAGGACACCTGGTTCATCTGCCCCCAAAAACGCGACGTTCTCCCGGTAGCCCAGCAGATGGCTCAAGGCCTTCGGACTGGCCGCGACGTAGGATCCCCGGAAAAGGTCTGAGATCTTCGACGCGCCAAGCAGGCTCGAAGAGACAGCACCCGCGCTGGCGATCTCAGACACCGCCAGCGCCTGCTTCTGCCGCTCCAGAAGCTTTGCCACCTGGTCTTCCAGGGTAGAACCGTCATCTGCATAGAAGTATTCCCCGATGTGCTTGAGCAAACCGGCTCGCAAACTGTTCAGCTGTTGAGCTTCCTCTGGGGAAGTGCCCGGAAACGAGAAGGTGATATCCACGCGGTTCGAGCGGAATGAAGACAGCACCAGGACATCTTCAGGCACCGAAAGATGATCGCGCATGATCTGATCGATGCGCGACTGGCCAATGCCCGCGAACCGCAAAGTGAGCGAATGCCCGACAGGACGGCGCCCGAATCGCGCGGCCAGGTAAGGAACAAGCTCGTTGTTGACCATCGGCTGCAGTTCCCGCGTGGGGCCAGGCAAGGCTGCAATCACGCGGCTACCGTCGTCGAAAACGAGTCCTAAAGCCGTTCCGTTCGGGTTCGGCAAGAACGTCCCTTTCACCGGGACTAACGCCTGACCGCGCAAGATCGGCCTCAGGTCGCCCTGAGCCCCAGCGTAGGCCAGCCTTAAGTCAGCCAGTCTCTGAGGACTCTCTTTCAGTTCAATTCTCGTGTAATCGGCAAGCACTTGCCGGGTAACGTCTTGGCTCGTAGGGCCAAGGCCACCCGTCGTGATCACTAGCGAGGTCTGAGCGCGGGCGAAATCGAGAGCCTTCACCAAGTCACCAGGCACGTCTCCCACAGTGACTGAGCCCAGGCAGCGATAGCCCAAAGGCATAAGTGCGCGGGTGATGAACTGGGTGTGCTCATCAGCATACAGACCCCGTAGCAGTTCGCTGCCGGTGATGATGAGGAAATAGTCGAAGTTCTGTCGCGCCGGTGCGGCCGAGCTGTTCCGCTCGTCGGCGGCGCTCGAACGCAGCGGTGAGACAGCCAGAAGCGACACTACAGCCAAGAATCGAAGGCAGCTGAGCGGCATGGTCATGACCTAACCTCCTCCGAGCCGGGCTGAGTGTGGGAGAGCTCTTCGGTCTCAGAGGGTGTTTAAAAACCCTCTGAATGCTGCGCCAGGCGGCGGAGCATCAGGTGAATCATGGCGATCTTGATGAAAGCCTCACTGGTTTCGGGCAAATACTCGTAGTCCTTGCTGAGTCGGCGATAA
>Ga0194132_10008990_pt1 | contig 14033 bp, 14 predicted proteins | sample TA2KigOf80mmetaG_FD_148612 | JGI IMG/M metagenome (GOLD analysis project Ga0194132, IMG submission 148612) | Freshwater microbial communities from Lake Tanganyika, Tanzania - TA2015054 Kigoma Offshore 80m | ecosystem: Environmental > Aquatic > Freshwater > Lake | place: Tanzania: Lake... | reverse complement strand
TTTTATGCCAAACGCAAGCAGCCGGTGCTGGAGGTGAGCGTCACCAACGGCCGCCGGCTTTCGCACTATCGCTACGCCGTGCATCGCGATGTCACCATCGACACGCCGTTTAAGCGCTTGAACACCCTGCACTTCGTGCGCCAGCACGCCGCCGATCAAGCGGGCGCCGAAGTGTGGATCGCGCCCGAGTACGGCAACGTGCCGGTGAAAGTACTCATCCTCGAAGAGGACGGCGACCGCTACGAACAAGTCGCCACGCAGGTGGACATCAAACCGTGAGACCCGCTCCTAATTTAACGCTGTGGATGGCGCTGTCGTTTTCAGTGCTGGCGCACGCGCTGACGCTTTCGGGCGCCTGGTTTGAACTGCCGCAATCCAACAACGAGGCCGCTACGTTGCCGTTAAGCGCGAGTCTGCAGTACGCGGCACCGGCGACCGTGGCGCCGGTGCCGCCACCGGTCAAAGCCACCGCCCCAGCGGCAAGGACGCGGCCCGCCAAGGTCGCGGCCGCGCCAGGCATCATACGCACCGACGCGCCGCTCGCGCGGCCGGCCGATGCCGCGGTAATGGCAGCATTGAGCGACGACGACACGTCTGAACTCGCTGCTGCCGAACCCGCTGCGCCCGAAATGACGGCGCAGGCGCAGCCCGCTGAGCCTGAAATGACCGCGCAGGCGCAGCCCGCCGAGCCTGCGCGACCAACCGAACCGATCGTCCTCGCCGAAGCCGCACCCAGCACCTTCAAGCCCGAACCCGCGCAAATGCGCTCATTGCCCAAGCGCGGACGCATCGCTTACGAATTGAGTTACTACCTCGGCGGCCGGCCCTTGCTGGTGGGCAGCGCGGTGCAAACCTGGGAAGCGAGAGAATCGAGCTACCGGCTCGAAAGCCGCTTGCAGCCGGTGGGTTTTGCGCGCTTCACGCGCTTTGGCCCGCGCGTGTATGAAAGTAGCGGCGAGATCACGGCGGGCGGGCTGCAACCGCGCGAATTCACCGCCAAAGTGGTGGTTCGCGGCAAATCCGACGATACCGCCGCGCACTTCGATTGGGGCAATCACACGCTGCAATTCGGCCGCGCGGCCGACAGCAAAAACGCCGCCCTGCCCGCGGGCAGCCAAGATCTTCAAAGCTTCATGTTCCAACTGTCGTTGGCGCCGCCGCCCAAGGGCCGCCTCACCATGCCGATTACCAACGGCACGCGCTTTGAAAACTACGATATCGACGTGCTCGACGAACAAACCATCGACACGCCGATCGGGCGGCTGCGCACGCTGCCGGTGAAGCGCGCGGCGCGCGCGGGCCGCGAAGGCATTGAAGTGTGGCTCGCCGCCGATTATCATTATTTGCCGGTGCGCATCCGCGTCACCAACCGCGACGGTTCGCCAGGCGGAGAACAAATCGCCACCGAGATCAACATCGGTGACAAATAAGCCTGCCGCGACGCCGGCACGCCACCTATCTTGAAAATCGCCGCTGCGCCCTTCGAGCACGCCGTGGCGGCTCTGGCCGCCGTGCTGCGTTTTGAGTTTCCCGCCGATGCGCTGTTAAGCCGCTATTTTCGCGAGCATCGCGAGCTGGGCGCGCACGATCGCGCGTTTGTCGCCGAGGCAGTGTTCGGCGTGCTGCGCAAAAAGCGGCTGCTCGATCACGTCACCCAACAGGGTGGGCCACGCGCGTTATTGCTGGCGTGGCTCGCGCGCGTGCAAGGTTTGAACACGCGCGAATTCGAAGCGGTTATTCGCCGCAATGACGCGCCATTGGTCGCGCGCATCAAGGCCGCGCGCACGGACGATTTGACGCTCGCCGAGCAAGCCGAACTGCCCACTTGGGTTGTAGAAAAATTTCAATTAAATCAAGGGATTGCAGATATACATCGATTAGGCGAGGCACTCGCTCGCGAAGCGCCGCTCGATTTGCGCGTGAACACCCTGAAGGCGCGGCGCGAGGACGTACTGGCGCAATTGCGCGCCGACGGTTTTGAAGTTCAAGCCACACCTTACTCACCGTGGGGCTTGCGCATGCAAGGCCGCCCCGCGATCAACCGCCACGCCCTGTTTGTGGATGGCACGCTCGAAGTGCAAGATGAAGGCAGCCAGTTGTTGTGCGTGCTGCTCGCGCCCACGCGGCATGACTTGGTGATCGATTTTTGCGCGGGCGCCGGCGGCAAAACGCTGGCGTTGGGCGCGATGATGGGCAATCGCGGGCGGCTTTACGCGTTTGACGTGTCGCCGGCGCGGCTGCGCAAACTTGCGCCGCGCCTGGCGCGCTCGGGCTTATCGAACGTGCATCCGCAAGCGATCGCCAACGAAAACGATATTCGCATCAAACGCCTCTCCGGTAAAGCCGATCGCGTGTTGATCGACTCGCCGTGCAGCGGCTTGGGCACGTTGCGGCGCAACCCGGATTTGAAATGGCGCCAATCGCCGCAGAGTGTCGCCGAACTCACGCAAAAACAAACGGCGATCCTCGCCGCCGCGGCGCGCCTGGTGAAAGCGGGCGGGCGCGTGGTGTATGCCACGTGCAGCTTGCTGGCCGAAGAAAACGAGGGCATCGTCGAGGCGTTTCTCGCCGCGCACCCGCAATTCGTGCTCACCGACTGCGGCAGCGTGCTCGCGCAGCAGCACATTGCGCTTCACACGGGAAAATGTCTAAAGCTGACCCCGCATGAACACGGCACGGACGGTTTTTTTGGGGCGGTGTTGACCCGGCGATAAACGCCGCGTCGCATGCTAGAATCATTGCCATCACAGCGATGCCATCGAGATTATTGACACCGCCGCCAGCGTAGCAATGCCGACCCTGCTTGCCGAAGCGCCACGCGCCAATTTGTTGTTGAATCTATGGGCGCATCTGCACGAACCCGCCGTGTTGTGGCAACTCGCCGTGGCCGCCGCGTGTTTGGCGCTTGCCTGGGGGTTGGGCACGCTGCTTAAGCCGCGCATCACCGCGCTCGATACCGGCTCCCGTTTCGGGCGCGAAGCCATCGGCATGTTGCGCTTGCCGCTGCTCGCGCTGGTGTTCGCGCTGCTCGCGCGCGCGGGCATGGCGGCGGCGGGCGGCGAAAAACTTTTCGTGCTCGATTTGCTGGTGACGCTGTTGACCGCGGCGATCATCATCCGTTTCGCGGTGTTGATGCTGCGCCAGGTGTTCGCGCCCAGCGGCTGGCGCGACACCTTGATCCGCATCATCGCCTGGTCGGTATGGATCGGCGTCGCGCTGCACGTGGCGGGGCTGCTGCCCGATTTGATGAAATTTCTCGACGCCATCGGCGTGAGCGTGGGCAAGACCCGCATTTCGCTGCTGTTGATCGCGCAAGCCATCTTATCGGTGCTGGCCACGGTGCTGATCGCACTGTGGATCGGGCGGTTTATCGAGGCGCGCGCGATGGCCGCCACCGATGTCGATATCAACCTGCGGGTGATGATTTCCAAGCTGGCGCAGGCGCTCCTGGTGCTGCTGGCGATTTTGCTGGCGCTGCCGGCGGTGGGCATCGATCTCACCGTGCTCTCGGTTTTCGGCGGTGCGCTCGGCGTGGGGCTCGGCTTCGGGCTGCAAAAAATCGCCAGCAATTACATCAGCGGTTTTATTATTTTGATGGACCGTTCGGTGTCGCTCGGCGATTTGGTGACGGTGGACAATCAAACCGGCAAACTGTCCAAAATGACCGCGCGTTACGTCGTGGTGCGCAGCCTCGCCGGCGTGGAGGCGATTATTCCCAATGACACGCTGATCACCTCCACCGTGGTCAATCAGTCATACACCGACAAGCGCGTGCGCCAGGCGCTCACCGTGCAGGTCGGTTACGACAGCGACATCGAGCGCGCGCTCGCCATTCTGGAGGATGCCGCCAGGCACCAGCCGCGCACCTTGGCCGAGCCCGCGCCGAAGGCGTTTGTGGTGAAATTCGCCGACAGCGGCATCGACCTCGAACTGGGCTTCTGGGTGGACGATCCGTCGCAAGGCACCAAGGCCATGCGCTCGGCCATGCACCTGGAAATCTGGCGGGAATTTCGCGCCCATGGCGTCGAAATCCCCTATCCGCAGCGGGTAGTCAGGCTGGCGGCGGGCACGCCATCCTCCACCGGCGCCGAGGCATCAAAAAAATATCAATAAAATCAAATATTTACATTATTTCCCAAATTGCAAACTTGATTTTACAAAAAGCATGGCAATTTACCAAAAACTGACCTTTCGCCGATTTATGAACTTCGGTAGACTGCGCCGGGATTTTACCTAAGAAGCAACGAGGAGGCATATGGGCAGTTTCATGGATTGGCTCAATGGCGGCTTGTTCGACATGCCCTGGTGGGGTTACGTCCTGGCGGCGCTGGCGCTGACGCACATCACCATTGCGGGGGTGACAATTTACTTGCATCGCCACTCGGCGCATCGCGCACTCGATTTGCATCCCATCGTCAGTCACTTTTTCCGCTTTTGGTTGTGGCTCACCACCGGCATGACCACCAAGGCCTGGACCGCGATTCACCGCAAGCATCACGCCAAATGCGAAACCGCCGAAGACCCGCATAGCCCGATGATCTTCGGCATCCGCAAAGTGTTGTTCCAGGGCGCGGAGCTTTATCGCATCGAAGGCAAAAAACAGGAAACACTGGATCAATACGGCCACGGCACGCCCGACGATTGGCTCGAGCGCAACATCTACGGCGTTCGCGACCGCTACGGCGTGGGCGCGATGCTGGTGATCGATTTGATTGTGTTTGGCCCCATCGGGCTTACCATCTGGGCGGTGCAAATGATGTGGATCCCGTTTCTCGCCGCGGGCGTGATCAACGGCATCGGCCACTACTGGGGTTATCGCAATTTTCAGTCGGAAGACACCAGCCGCAACGTTATTCCTTGGGGCATTTTGATCGGCGGCGAGGAACTGCACAACAATCACCACGCCTACGGTACTTCGGCCAAACTGTCCAACCGCTGGTATGAATTCGACATCGGCTGGCTCTACATCCGCACGCTGGAAACGCTGGGCTTGGCCAAGGTGCGCAAGGTCGCGCCGAAGTTAAAACTCAACACCGCCAAGACGCGCTGCGATCACGACACGCTGCAAGCCGTGATCACCCACCGCTACGATGTCGTCACCAAATACGCGCGCAGCCTGCGCGAAACCTGCGCCACCGAAATGCAGGCGTTAAAAGCGCGCGCCGTAAGCGTGGATCGCGCGCGCATGAAGCGCTGGCTGCACATCGATGCGCAAGCATTGCCCGAAACCGAGCGTGCCGAACGCGCGCAGGTGATCAGCCACAGCAACGTGCTCGCCACCGTCTACACCATGCGCGACGAACTGGCCGCGGTGTGGGCGCGCTCCACCGCCTCCAAGGAGCAACTGGTGCACAAACTCGAAGACTGGTGCCACCGCGCGGAAAACAGCGGCATCGTCGCGTTGCAGGAGTTTTCGCGGCGGCTGCGGTGTTACGCGTAGTGCCGTGAGGCGTGAGGCGTAAAACCCACGGCATTTCGCCTCACGTCTCACGCCTCACCAAAGAAAAAGCCCGCAAATTGCGGGCTTTTTCTTTATGACCGCTTCGCGGTCACTTAATCTTCGCTTCCTTGTAAATCACGTGCTTGCGCGCCACCGGATCGAATTTGAGAATTTCCATCTTCTCCGGCATGGTGCGCTTGTTCTTCGACGTGGTGTAAAAGTGGCCGGTGCCGGCGCTGGATTCGAGTTTGATTTTGTCGCGTTTGCTTGCCATCGTTGTCTCCTAGATTGGTCTGCTTAGACGGCTACACCTTGCTTGCGCAAATCGGCGAGCACCACTTCGATGCCCTTTTTGTCGATGGTGCGCAGGCCCGCTTGCGATACACGCAGGCTGACCCAGCGGTTTTCGCTTTCCACCCAAAAACGGCGGTTGTGCAAATTCGGTAAAAAGCGCCGCTTGGTTTTGTTGTTGGCGTGGGACACATTGTTCCCGATCATCGGCTTTTTACCGGTGACCTGACAAACGCGTGACATGATCAACCCTTGTTGGTTTCGTTATGCGAAGGCGGCCGGCTGACGACCGCAAAAAGAGCGCGAATTCTACACGAAAAGGCTACACCCGTTCAAGGTGAAAAATCAGCCACTTAGCCTGTCTCAGGCGCTCGGGCGACTCCTCCAACTCAAAAAAATCTTTAATAAAATTAGATACTTACAATATTCCCCGCTCGTTGAACGACATCACACTATCCGCGCCCACCACAAAGTGATCGAGCACTTTTACCTCCACCAGCGCTAGTGCGCGTTTTAACGTCGCGGTGAGCAGTTCATCGGCGTTGCTCGGCTGCGCAAGCCCAGAGGGATGGTTATGCGCAAAAATCACCGCCGCGGCGTTGTGCTTTAACGCGGCCTTCACCACCTCGCGCGGATACACGCTGGTTTGCATCAACGTGCCGGCGAATAGCTCCTCCACCGCCAGCACGCAATGGCGCGCATCGAGAAATACCGCGATGAACACTTCGCGCGCACGGTTTTGCAATCGCAGCCGCAAATAATCGCGCACCGCTTGCGGCGTGGTGAGGGCGACACCCGCTTTGAGTTGCTCGCCCAGCGCGCGCTGCGCCATTTCCAGCACCGCTTGCAGTTGCACGTATTTCGCCACGCCCAGGCCGTGCATCGCGCAAAACGTTTTCTGATCCGCGCTACACAACGCCGACAATGACCCAAACTGCGCCACCACCTCGCGCGCGAGATCGACCGCCGATTTACCCGTGACACCGGTACGCAAAAAAATCGCCACCAGCTCCGCATCGGATAGGGCCGCGGCACCTTTACTCAACAGTTTTTCGCGCGGACGGTCGTCGGCGGGCCAGTCGGTGATTGCCATAGTTTTTTTTGGTGAACAGTGAGGAACGGCGAGCAGGGGGTCGTGCTTTACTGTTCGCCGTAAACTGTTCACGGTTAACTGTTCAAGGTTGCCTGCATTTTCCCCCTGTTTACGCAATGCAACGCGTACGGTTAAACTGTAGTCCTTTCGCGCAGAAAGCGCTATATGACTGATATTTCTAGAAAAAAGGTGGTTCTGGGCGTCACCGGCGGCGTCGCGGCGTATAAGGCCGCCGAACTCGTGCGCAGGCTCGGCGAGGCCAATATCGAGGTACATGTGGTGATGACCCAAGCCGCGTGCGGTTTTATCACCCCGGCCACGATGCAAGCGCTTTCCGGCAACCCAGTTTACACCGACATGTGGGACGCGCGCATTGCCAACAGCATGGCGCACATCGAACTGTCGCGCGACAAAGCGGCGATCGTGATCGCGCCCGCCACCGCTGATTTCATGGCGAAACTTGTGCACGGCTTGGCCGATGATTTGCTGTCGACCTTGTGCCTCGCGCGCGATTGCCCGCTGCTGGTGGCGCCGGCAATGAATCGCCAAATGTGGGAACACCCCGCCACCCAACGCAACGTCAAAAAACTGGCCGAAGACGGCGTCACGATCTTAGGCCCCGCCAGCGGCGACCAAGCCTGCGGCGAAATCGGCCAAGGCCGCATGCTTGAAGCGCAAGACATCGCCGATGCGGTGGCCGCGTTTCTCGCGCCGAAAAGTTTGAGTGGCGTGCGCGTGCTGATGACCGCCGGCCCCACCTTCGAAGCCATCGACGCGGTGCGCGGCATCACCAATCGCAGCTCCGGCAAAATGGGTTACGCCATCGCGCGCGCGGCTATCGGCGCCGGCGCGAAAGTGACGCTGGTCTCCGGCCCGACGAGCCAGCAGCTGCCGGTGGGCGCCACGGTGACGCCGGTGCAAAGTGCTGCGGAAATGTTCGACGCGGTGAAACGCAACGCGAAGAACGCGGATATTTTTATCGGTGTCGCGGCGGTCGCCGATTACCGCGTCGACAAACCGCGCGAACACAAAATCAAAAAAACCGAAAAAACCGCGCTCACCTTAAAACTCGTGCCCAACCCCGACATCCTCGCTTGGGTTGCCGCGCAACCCAAACCACCCTTCACCGTCGGCTTCGCCGCGGAATCGCAGCACCTAGAAACCTACGCCGACGAAAAACGCCGCCGTAAAAAAGTGCAGCTCATTGTCGCCAATCTCGCGCAAGCGGCCATCGGCGCGGACGACAACGAAGTGATGCTGCTCGACGACAGCGGCACGCGCAAACTCATGCGCGCGCCGAAGGAGATGGTGGCGAAAGACATCGTCGCGCACATCGCCACGCTGTACCACTCGGCGAAAAAGCGGCGCTAGCAGACTGTCGGACTTAGCTTGTCGAAGCGAAAAACGACAGGTGCGGGGACAGATTTTCACGTTTTTCAAGCGAATAGTTCCCACTATTCGCGCAGGCACCCAGGGAAATATGGACCACATCCGCTCATGTTGCAGCCGGCAGGGTTAACGCCGACAGGCTGCTAGACGGCGGGCCGCCGCGCCCGGCATTCATTCATGAGTATCCGCCGCCGCTAAAACCCGCCGCCGTTTGGCGGCGCTTTTTATTCAGCGCCCTGCACGCCGTTTTCCCGCTTTAGCGCCGCCTGCGCGGGTGGCTGCCAGGCTTGCTGGCTTTCGTAACGCTTGGCATAGCGGTAAAAAGTGCCTTCGAAGCTCCCCAAGGCAATGACAAACCCCGCCCATCCATCGAGCACGCCAAGCTTGAAAACGTAGTGCCTGAGAAACGCCCACGCCGCGTGCGCCAACGCGCCGCCCATGGAAACACGCCGGTGGGCAAGCTTTTGCGCGCCGAGCGTCGAATAGCGATTCATCTTTCGAATTACTTCCTCCAGGTTACGAAACGGAATCTGCCAGATGGCATTCCGCAGGCGCCCAACCGGCCTGGCGGTGAGCAACTCGTAGCCTTCATGTACCGGGTCGCGCGTATAGCGTAAGGCGTGTTTGCGAAAGAGCTGCGGCTGCCGGAAATCGGGATGCCACCCCGAGTGCTTGATCCAGCGCCCCATGAAAAAATTTCGCCGCGGCACGAGGTAGGCATCGTGCGGCGCCTGTTTCGCGACGAGTTGCAGGATTTCGTCTCGCACCGCCTGCGTGCAGCGCTCGTCCGAGTCAAGACTGAAAATCCAATCGTGCGTGCAGTATGCGACCGCCTGGTTGCGCAGGTCGCCGAAACCCTCGAACGGAATCTGCACGACGCGCGCACCCAGCGCCGCCGCGATTTGCGCCGTGCCATCGGTGCTGCCGGAGTCGGCGAGCACCACTTCGTCGGCCCACAGCACGCTGGCGAGCGCGTCGCGTATTTTTTCGGCTTAGTTGTAGGCAATGATGTATGCGGAAATTTTCAAAATTTAACCCGTACTAAAAAAGCCCTGCGCAACGCGGAACAACCACTGGCTTTACACCCACGGTTGTGATGAAAGCCCGCAGACGAATCATCCGTTTCGCCGTCCCGGCGCGACGCACACACGGGCTTGCGCGCATGCGCCTAGACGAGCGCCGGGCGAAACCAGGAACGGGCGCGGCCGAACGGGCCGTCTCACCCTCAGCGTATGAACCGCTTAACGTAATCGGTGCCGAGTCCGACCGACTCGAAATGCTTGCGCGCCACAGCGATGCGGTCGAATACATCGGTGGAGCCGATCGTTCTGCCCTGCTCATCGCAATACAGCAGCGCGCCGGTGTTGTGAAACAGCGTGATCATTGTGTCACCCTCATCCACCACCAGCGTGTGCACGTCGCCCGGCGGCTCGAACAAATAGCTGCCCGCCGTGGCGACCCAATCGCGTTCGAGATAGCGCCAGCGGCCTTCCAGCACAAAACCGTGCACCGGCGCGGGATGGCGATGGCGCGACACCACGCCCGCCTGCGTCACCTTGGTCAAGTGCACCCAATAGCCCTGGCTCACGTTCAAACACAGCGGCCGGTTCCAGCGGCCGGGGCCGGAGGGCACCCAAAGCCGCTCGTCCTGCGGCTCGCGCGCATCCTTCCAAAAGATCTCATCGAGCATGTCCTGCGCAGCAAGCGGGGAATAGCGTGGGGTCACGGTATCGGGCATGGGGCTCACCTTAAGACGGTTGACCGGTCAGTGTAGCGAAAATCCAAACCGGATGCACCGCGGCAATACGATCATGGCGCAACACACCTACGGCACGATCTGGATCGGCGCTGCCGGCCATGGCCCATCGAGCAGCGCCGCCAGCAACAAGGCCAGCGCGCGCGGAATAAAGGTTTCGCGCGAGCGCGCGATCTCCTCGATCGACCACCAGCGCAATTCGCGAAACATCTCGCGCTCGGCGCGCGTCAACGCGGTCGGCGCCGCGGCAAAGTGCGGCACGCGCTGAATGTAAACCCGCGCCAGCGTGTCGAGCGGGCGGCCGTCGCGCATGATGCGTTTGGGCGAGGTCCACACCCAGTGACCGGGTTCATCGAGGGCGAGCCCGGTCTCCTCCAGAATCTCGCGGCGCAATGCAGCCTCGAACGTTTCACCAGGATTGAGCGAGCCGCCGGGCGTGAGCCAGCAAGTGCGCCCGGTGTTAAAAGCGAGCTTCATCAGGAGCACGCGATCCCGCGGATCAATTAGCAGCGCACGGGCGGATTCGATGATGGTCATTGACGCTTGCGGCTCGTTTGATGTTCCGGGTGAATCGGGCGGGCGGCGAACGCAATCGATGCGCCGAGCGCCCTGCCCGAAACAGCCCGCGTTCGGCGCAAAATGGTAGCGCACATTCCCACGCGCGCGCTTATAATCTTCACTGCATTTCGATGAACGATGAGGAGATGATGAAATGTTCAGTCACATCATGATTGGCAGCAACGATATCGCCCGCTCGAAAAAATTTTACGACGCGCTGTTCGCCGCCATGGGAGCCAAGCCCGGCGTCGAGGACGCCAAGGGCCGGCTGATCTATGCGCACAACGGCGGGCGTTTAATGGTAACCAAACCCATCGACGGCAAGCCGGCCAGCGCCGCCAATGGCGGCACCATCGGCTTCACCATGAGCGATGCCCAACAAGCCGAAGCTTGGCACAAGGCCGGGGTCGCCAATGGCGGCACGTCGATCGAAGACCCGCCGGGCGTGCGCCAAATGCCCAGCGGCCGCATTTATCTCGCGTACCTGCGCGATCCGGACGGCAACAAACTGTGCGGGCTGCATCGCTTGCCGGCTGCTTGAGTCTTCGCGCGGCGACCAACGCATCGCCGCGCTAAGCGCAACGCTTTGGCGCGGACATCGCGCGCCCGATGCCACCGGCGCCAGTCTTGGAGAGTGATTTGGAACGATACAGCGCCTCGTCCACGCGATCCAAAAGCGCGCCGATGGTGGTGCCGTGCGTGGGCGCTTCGCCCAGCGCGATGGTGACGCCGAAGTCGAGGTTCTCCGCGCGCGCAAACGCTTGCACGCGCGCTTGGATGCGGCGCGCGATTTGCTCGGCGTCATCGAGCGTCGCACCGTTTAATAACAGCACGAATTCGTCGCCGCCGTAGCGCGCGGCGATGTCGCCGCCGCGGATCGAATCCTGCAGTATTTCGCCTAGGGTTCGCAGCACTTGATCGCCCATGGCGTGGCCGCGTCCATCGTTCACGCTTTTAAAGCGGTCCATGTCGGCGAACATCAACACCAGCCGGCCGTTGTCGCGATGCACGCGATCGAGCAGCTCATCCGCGGCCTTCAGCAGCGCGCGCCGGTTCAACAGCCCGGTGAGGGTATCGGTATTGCTGGTGACTTCGAGTTGGCGACGCGAGCGCTCGATGCGCCCCATCAGAAAATACGCGTAGACCAAGACGATGGCGGCGATGATCACCAAAAATACCATGCCCGGCGTGAGCTCGAGCCCGCCGCCCAACTGCCGCAACGCAAGTGCAATGCTACCGCCCACAAACGCGCCGATCACCGCCTCGGCGAAAAAGCGCATGCCATAACGCATGCCGTTGCCCAGCACCACCAGTATGAATACGGTCAAACTCGGCGTAATGTCGTACGGATCGTTCAATATGCACAGCGAGACGAAGACGATATCCGCCCACATCGCCAACCGATAACGCGCCACGCAATGCAAATTGCGAACGGCATGCCACCAGCAGCCGCTGATAAACAACGCGACCAGCACAAAAAACACGTTGATCTGCGCCAGGCTCATCCACCGGGGCTCGAAATCGGGCGCGAAATTAAAAAACGCGAGCCCCAGCAGCACGAACACATAGCGCGTGATGAACTGCACCTTTTGTTCGCCCCAACTCGCGTGACGCACGCCGGCGGCGACGGCAGGCACGCCGCGACGATCGCGGATCTCGCGCCGATCAGGCGCGCCGCTGCGGCGCCCCTGCTCCCGCCTGGGTTGTGGCGTGCTCATCAAGAACCGTGTTGCGCATGGCAGCAGCGCGCGAGCGCTGCCGCGGAACTATTTTAAGTATTTGATTTTATTGACTTTTTTAAAGCACTCGGTCACACTGCCGGTCGCCATGCCAGATTCTTTTGCAGTCCATCATATCAGCGCCACAGGTGCCCACGCATGAGAAAAATCGACGTCAAAATCCTCGATCAACGGCTGCGCGATCAAATGCCGCAATACGCCACGGCGGGCTCGGCGGGCTTGGACTTGCGCGCGTGTTTACCAGCGCCGTTGACCTTAAATCCCGGCCAGGGCGAGTTGATTCCCGCGGGCCTGGCAATTCACATCGCCGACCCCGGTTACGCCGCAATGATCCTGCCGCGCTCCGGCCTGGGCCACAAACACGGCATCGTGCTGGGCAACCTGGTCGGGCTGATCGATTCCGATTACCAAGGCCAGTTGTTCGTCTCGACCTGGAACCGTGGGTGCGCACCGTTTGTGGTGAACCCGCTGGAGCGCTTGGCACAACTGGTCATCGTGCCGGTATTGCAAGTCGAGTTTAATGTCGTGGATGAATTTGCCGCGTCGAACCGCGGCGCGGGCGGCTTCGGCAGCACGGGAAAGACGTAAGGGAAACCTCACGCCCCCTCACGTCTCACGTCTCACGTTTTACGCCACCTTAATCTTAAAACTCTGCGCGTACTGCGCCGGGTTGCGGCCGTCCCACACCACGCCGTCCATCAGCTTGGAAGTGCGCATGGTTTCCTTGGGCGCGGTCGCCTTGGCCGCCGTCGCCGCTTGCCGGTAAAGATCGATTTTGTTGATCTGCCGCGCGATGCCGAGGTAATCCGGATCCTGCTTCATCAAGCCCCAGCGCTTGTGCTGCGTCAAAAACCACATGCCGTCGGACAGGTACGGAAAACTCGCAACACCGTCGTTGTAAAACTTCATGTGATTCGGATCATCCCAGGTTCTGCCCAGACCGTTCTGGTAGCGGCCGAGGATGCGCTGATTGATCACGTCGACCGAGGTATTCACATACGCCGTGGCGGCAATGACTTCCGCCATTTTCATGCGATTGGACAAAGACGCGTCGATCCAGCGCCCGGCCTCGATGATCGCCGCGGTCATGGCGCGGCAGGTGTTGGGGAACTTCTTGACGAAATCATCGGTGCAGCCGAGCACTTTTTCCGGATGATCCTTCCACACGTCCCGCGTAGTCACCGTGGTGATGCCGATGCCGTCGGCGATGGCGCGGTGATTCCACGGCTCACCCACGCAGTAACCATCCATGTTGCCGATGCGCATGTTCGCCACCATTTGCGGCGGCGGCACGGTGATGATCTTGGCGTCCCGGAACGGATTGATGCCGGCTGCCGCCAGCCAGTAGTAAAGCCACATCGCATGGGTGCCGGTGGGAAAGGTCTGCGCAAACGTCCACTCGCGCTTTTTGTCCGCGGCCATCGCCTTGGCGAGCGTAGCCCCATCCACCACGCCTTTGTCGGCGTTTCTTCGGGAGAGCGTGATCGCCTGGCCATTGTTATTCAAACTCATCAACACCGCCATGTCCTTGCGCGGCCCGGCGTTGCCCAGATGCACGCCGTAGATCAAGCCATACAACACATGCGCCGCATCGAGCTTGCCATTGACCAGTTTGTCGCGCACGCCGGCCCACGACGACTCCTTGGTCGGAATAATCTTGATGCCGTATTTTTCGTCGAACTTAAGCACCGAGGCCATCACCACCGAAGCGCAATCGGTGAGCGGAATAAAACCGATTTTGACTTCTTTTTTCTCCGGCGCGTCCGA
>Ga0194132_10008989_pt1 | contig 14038 bp, 12 predicted proteins | sample TA2KigOf80mmetaG_FD_148612 | JGI IMG/M metagenome (GOLD analysis project Ga0194132, IMG submission 148612) | Freshwater microbial communities from Lake Tanganyika, Tanzania - TA2015054 Kigoma Offshore 80m | ecosystem: Environmental > Aquatic > Freshwater > Lake | place: Tanzania: Lake... | reverse complement strand
CCGCAGCCACGGGTGCCGCCGGTGCTGCCGCAGCAGCGGGAGCCGCCGAAGCGGCCGGTGCGGCGGCTCCGGCCTTGAAGCGCGAGGGGTAGTCCTCCGGGAACGCCTGCTCCGGGTGGAGCTGGCGCGCCCGCGTCATCAGGACCTCCTCCGACTCGGGGATGTTCGGGTCGGGCACGCAGCAGTCGACGGGGCAGACCGCGGCGCAGGCCTCGTGATCGAAGAAGCCGACGCACTCCGTGCACTTCTCCGGGACGATGTAGAAGAAGTCGTTCGACAGCGCGGCGTGCTTGGCGCCGTCGAGGCCGTCGTACTCGACTCCGCCCTGGTAGATCGCGGTGTTCGGGCACTCGGGCTCGCAGGCGCCGCAGTTGATGCACTCGTCGGTGATCATGGTGGCCATGGAGCGGGAGGGTAGCGGCGGGTCTTTGGGCGTTCAATGTCCGGTTTCTTTGGTGCTTCCCGCGGAGGGAGGGGTGGGGGCGCGCTCCCGCGCGCACCTGCTCGCGACGGGCAGGTGGCTGCGCTTGGAGCCGCCGTCGAGGACGACGGCGTCTGCGGCTCACAAGGAGTCGCCGTGTCGGTCAAGTCCAGGACACGATGAGACCTCAGCGGCGCCCCATTGCAGTCGCCAGAATCGCCGTCAAGGGAAGGGCCGAGGCGCGGTCGTCAGTCGCCCGAACAGACGCCCCAGTTCGTGCCCGGCGGCTGTTCGAGGACTTGGCTCGTCCCGCAAACGGTGTTGTCGAGTCGTGGGAGCGTGTACGACCCGACGTCGCCCGCGAGGCCCCCGAGATTATTCCCGGTCACGTTGCAATCGACCAGCCTGACCCGCTCTCCCTGGATGCCGTTGTGTTGCGCACCGTGCGCCTCACAGCCGATCAGTGTGACGGCGCCGCCCGCGACGCCGGTGCCCCCGCCCGTCACGGTCAGTGCGGTGCCCTTGAGACGCCGGGAGGAGGCGACCCCGACCCAGTTGTCGGTCAAAGTGACTTCGGTCAGCTTGGCGGTTGGTCCGGCGATGCCGTGGCTCCCCGCCCCAGAAATGCTGCTGGATCGGACATCGATGAGCATGGACCCAACGGCGCGCACGCCAACCGCCGTGGATCCAGGGGGGAGATCTCGATCTCGACGTCACGCAGGACCACTTTGCCACGGCCGCTCACGGTATGGTCGATCACCGAATCGAGGCCGCTGGCGACGATACGCCCGCCCGTGGCGCTGCTCTCGACGGTGCACTTGCGATCTTCGCAGACGATCGCATCATCACCCGAACCAGGCCCGGATACCATGAGAGTGAATCCGCCCAGATCGAGCGCCGCTCCCTTTTGGATCACGACCGCGGGGGCCGCGTTGGTGCACGTGAGGTTCCCAGAGAGAACGCCTGTCTCTCCCGCTGGGACGACCGTTCCGCACGCCGTCACCGAGATGTCTGCCCGCGCCACACCGGATGGTGCGAGTGCGGCGAGAGCGATCGCGATCAGAACCGTGGACCAAACACGTTTGGCTGCCATGGCAACGTCCTCCCGATCGGAATTGAAGTGTAGCGTGAGCAAGGGCCTCTCCGCTGTCTCTTGGCTAAGCCACTCGCTTTCGACCGACGTTTCCCAGATGACCGTGGCCCGTCCACGGTACGGGGCTGGCATAGTCCGTTCGTGACCGCGAAGACAAGGACTTCTTCGGGATTTCTTCGCTTCCGTACATGCCCTGGGGCCAAGGCAAAGTTCGCGACCGGTGCCGACGTGGCCTTGGGGCATCGTCCTCGAGGCCCGTGGCTCCCTCCAGGGGGCAAAGATGTCCCGACCGCTGTCACTTCGGGAGGGTGCGGAGATAGGTGACGATGTCTTCGATTTGGGGGCGGGTGAGCTTGTGGCCGTACTTGAGCATGATCGGGGACTTGCCGAGGGGTTGGCCGCCCTTCTCGATGATCTCGATGAGGAAGGGGTCGGTGAGCTCGGACGCCACCTTGGGGTCGGACCAATCGCGCATCACGGGCTTCTCCTTCAGCATCGAGAGGAGGTAGCCGTCGCCCTTGCCGGTGTGGCCGTGGCACTGTGGGCAGCCCTGCTTGACGTAGAGGTCCTGGCCGCGTGTCGCGTCGCCTTCGGCATCCGCGCTCCCCGCACTCGCGCCCAGGAGGATCGCCGCCAAAACCGTTCGAGCGATGGCTTTCCCGGCGTGCTGGGCCCTTCGTTCCTTCATGACCTTCTCCACGTTGCGGCGCAGGTTCGGGAAGTAGGCGTAGAGGGTGGTGAAGTCGGCGCGCGCCATCGCGATCGCCTCGAGCGCCGTCCGCGCGCGCACGGTCGCCGTGCGCGGCGCATCGCTCAAGAGCGCCATCTCGCCGAAGTACTCGCCCGGGCCCATCGTCGCGAGCAGGGTCTCGCTGCCGTCGGGCTCCTCTCGGGGGACCTCGACCTCGCCCGTGACGATCACGTAGACGAGGTCGCCCGAGTCGCCCTGCCGGAACACGTTCTCGCCGGCGATGATGTGCACCTGCGACGTGCCGCGCGTGCGCAGGAAGTCGGTGGCGGCGACGAACACCGCGAGGAGCGCGCCGACGACGATGAAGGCCTGCCCGAAGATCAGGAAGAGCGACAGCGTCGTCGCCGTGAGCGCATTGACGGCGAGGAGCGTCAGCAGCGCGGCGGCGACGATGAAGACCTTCGCCGTCGTCAAGATCCGGCCGCGCAGCCGGACGCCGGGGAGGCGGACGAGCTTCGTGCGCGCCGCCGTCATCCCGCCGTCTCCGCCGCGGGCGCTCCGGCCGCTCCGGCGAGCTTGGGATGCGCCGGCCCGTGGCAGACGAGGCACGACGTGACCGGCGCGCCCGTCTCCGGTTCGACCTCGAGCAGGTTCGAGGCGATCGTCTCGTGCACGCCCTGACCGGAGGCGAGGAACTCCTTCGCGCCCGCGTGGCAGTCGAGGCACAGCAGGTTCGAGTACGGCCGGTAGGTGTGGATCTGCTCGACGCCGAGCGCCGTCGGCGAGCCGATCAGCCAGTGATAGAGGTGCGAGAAGCCGCGGAGCTTCGCGTCCGCCTCGCCCCACACGCCGTAGTCGGCGTGGCAGCGGTAGCACGGATCGCGCGGGATCCAGCGCTCGGAAGCGTGTGCGGCCGCGAGCGTCGTGCTCTTCGGGTCGCGCATGTCCTCGACGTACGGGTTCATCGCGCTGTGACACGAGTGGCAGAACTCGACCGACTTCGACTGCTCGATGCTCGCGTACGCGCCGAACAGCATCATGAAGATCGGCAGGACGACGAGCCCGAGGAAGAGGAGGGTGCTCGCCGTCGCCGAGACGCGCCGCGTCCGCTCGAGCACGCTCCCGAGCAGCACCATCACGAGGACGAGGACGGCGAGGAGCGTGGCGATCCAGCCTCCCCAGTAGGCGAAGCTCGTTCCCGTCTGGAGGGGACTCGCGAGCGTCAGCTCCACGGCTCCGGGCGTCCTCTATCACGTCGCCCCGAAACCTTGGACCCGGCGGGTCTCCGTGAAAGGCGGGCCGCGTAGTCGCCGCAGCCCCTGGAAGGAGGGATCGGATGAAGACCATCGTGCGCGTCTCCTCGGTCGCCGTCGGGCTCGTGCTCGGACTCGGCCTCTCGGGTCCGGCGTCGGCGGAGGACCCCGCCAACAAAGCGCTCTTCACCCAGTACTGCGGCTCCTGTCACGGGCCGGACGGGACGGGGAACGGCGTCATGTCGGGCTTCCTGAAGACGAAGCCCGCCGACTTGACGCAGATCGCGAAGAAGAACGGCGGAAAGTTCCCGATGAACGAGACGATCCAGTTCATCGACGGGACGAAGGACGTCCGCGCGCACGGCAACCCGGACATGCCCGTCTGGGGCGAGGTCTTCAAGGCGCAGACCAAGGACTCGCCGCGGCAGCAAGCCGAGATCCGCGGCAAGATCCTGATGATCGCGGACTACGTCAGCACGATCCAGGCGAAGTAGCGCGCCGTCCGCGCGGCTACCTCGTCGCAGGCGCGTAGTATTTTTCCAGGCCTTCTTGCTTGATCTCCCGGTTGTCTTTCAGCGCCTGCGATACCACGTCGTCCACGCCTTCCTCGGATGGACTCGGCCCCCCCGGGCCGATCGCGGCTTGGACCCTCGTCGACATGCTCGACAACGCCGAACGCGCCTGATCGGTGCCGGATAGGCCGAGGGCCAAGATCGCCACCCGAGCCATCTGCTGCTGACTCGGGCTCATCGAAGCGGCCAGTCCGCCCGTGGCTGCCGCCACGTCCATCTTCGCACGCGCGACGAGGAAGTTGAGAATCTCTGCGTCGTTCGTCTTGTTGAGGAGGTAGCCGAGGGCCTTCGTCGCTTCCGTCTGATCACGAAACGTGGCGGGCGGCGTAAGAGAGCCTGGATTCTTCACGAGCTCGAGAAGCGGATCTTTCGCGGCGGGGTCGCCGACGGCTCCAAGGGTCAAGACGATGTTCGGTCGGTAGCGCGCCATGCTCGGGTCTCTCAGCATCTCGAGTAGTGCGGGCACATCGCTGGGTTTCGCGATCTCCACGGCTTCGTTGAACTGAAATCCATCGGGGCGGATTCGCGTGACGAACTCGCGGACGCTCGTTTCTTGAGCAAGCGCCGGCGACGCCAGCGCCGCGAGGGCTGAAAGAAAAATGCCCGAGACGTGGAACAGGATCGAGCTACGCATCGGCCATCTCCTCGAGCGGGGCATCAGTTCGTGCCGACCTTCAGGGCGGCGCACTCCGCATCGTTCAAGAACTCGTTGTCCGCCTTCAGGTACGGATACATCACCGAACGGGGTACCTCGCGATGATTCAAACCCATGTTGTGGCCGTACTCGTGGAGCCACAGCAGGCCTTCGGTGTCGAAGCGAACCACTGCGAGCGAATCTCCGGGAACCGGTGCGCAGCCGAGAATTGCCCCACCGGTCTGGCCACACCAGTTGATTTGTTCGACGACCTTGATTCGGCCCGGTAGCGCGATGACTGCCTCGAAGTCCGCTTGGGTGTTGATGTACCCCGGCACGCCCGGAGGGAACTCGTTGATCGTTCCGTCGCGAGAGATCGTGAACGCGCATGGGGCGTCGTCGTTTCCGTCCTTGCTCCGAGCCGCCCTGGAAGCATCCGCCAAGATCAGATCGGCGGTGGCTTCATCGATCGGGGTCGCAGAAAACCGCGCGATCTGGACTTGGGCTGCTCTCGGCGGGCTTTCGGCGACGGTCTTGCTGCAGCCCACCGCGACGATCGCCATCAGGGACGCACCGAGAAACGATCCTGTCACCTTCGACCAGTTGCTTGTCATCGAATGAGCCCCCTCACCCCTTTCTAGAGCTAGTACTGCAGGACCTGGCTCGCCCACTTCTGTGAGCCGGGGAGCGAGGGGTCCTTCCGAGAATAGAGAAACGAGGCAACGGCTGTTTCGGTTGCACGGCGGGCAGTGACGTCGACCGTCGTCTGGATGATCTTCGCAAGCGTGTCGTTGTCGCCGATGGAGATCTTTCCGAAGATGACGAACGATCCCCCCAGGCCGCCGATGCTGCGAACGATCAAGTCCGAGAGGGTTCCGCCGGCGTCCGCCGCATACCCGGAGACCATCCGGATGAACTTGAGCTTCTTGATCGTGAGCCCCTTCGTCTTGTCGTCCTTCTGTAAGTCTTCGAGAACGCCTTCGAGCCGAACGAGCGGTTCCTTGCGGTCGCCCTCCGGGGCATCCTTTCCAGTCGCAACGTGCTGGATCACCTCTACGAGTGTCGGTTCGAGCCCGTCCTTCGTCTCGAACTTGTACGTGTAGACGCCGTTCTCCTTCTCTTCCTTGAAGACGATCGGATTCGGAGCACGGTTGCGACACGAGATGAGTGCATAGTCGTAGATCGCTTCGAGCCCGACGGTCAGAGCAGAGGTGATCGTCTCGCTCGGAATCTTGAAGCCGATGGAAGGCTTCGAAAGCTTCCCGCCGGTCCGATCGATGAACTTCCCCTCGTAGTAGGCGGAGAAGTAGGCGAAGGCGAGGCCCTCCCAGGTGAGCTTGCGGTCGGCGGTGAACGTTTGCAGCTTCGCGAGGCGAGTCTGCTCCTCCGGTCCGGTGTCTTGATAGAGCGCCATCGACGCAGAGATCATGTTCTCGCCGAGCTCTCGAAGATCGGAAGCGGATAGCGATTCTTCTTCGAGCTTCGTGCCTTTGCAGCTCGCCGCTGCCGCTTTCACGATGACGCGCGTCGCCGGGAGCTCGGCGATCTCCTTTGGTAGAGGGTCGAGATCTCGAGCATAGATCGACCCCTGGGGAGCCGCGGTGGCGGCTTGGAGGTTCATCTCCGATTGCGTTCCCAGAACTTGGTCGGCGAGATAGAACAGCCCAGGCTCCTGAGTCTCGGAGATCGGTGCTTGCGCGGCCGCCAGCGCCCCTGTTGGTGGCGCCATCAGCGCCGATTCCCAAACCGGCTTGGTGGCGAATACGTCACGGCGAAGGGCTACGCTCGGTCCGCATCCGAGCAGAGTGGAAGCGATGACGAGAAGGAAGAGTCGACGAAGGTCCACGAGGCCCCCTTTGTATTTTGTCCGTCGAGGTTCCATCGATTGTCGCGGTAGCTCTGACGATGCGGGTGCAATCGATGTGCCGGGGCAATGTGGCGGTTGAGGCTCGCGTGCTTGGCTGCGAGTCGCTTCACGCCAACGTGGGCCGCGCCGAGCCGGACGTCGAGCGTTCGAGCGAGCCGGATCGGGTCCGATTTCATGGACGAGCCGTCCGAAGAGATGGACAACCGGAGTGCGCTCGCGCCTCTCGCGCCGGTTAGGACTCCGTACGTACCGTAGGGGTCGGTGGCATCTCGGACTCGGCGACACTACCCTGCGTGCTCGTGAGACCCGTGGACGTCGTCGTGCCCGTGCACGACGCGCGCGAGCACGTCCTGGCCTGCGTCGCGAGCGTGCTCCGGCACGCGCGCGGCGACTTTCGCCTCGTGCTCGTCGACGATGCGAGCGAGGATCCCTCGCTCGTCTCGTGGCTCGACGAGCAGGCGGCGCGGAGCGAGCGCGTCCAGCTCCTGCGGAACGACGTCAACCGCGGCTTCGTCGCGAGCGCGAACCGCGGGCTCCGCAACGCGGGCGGCCGCGACGTCGTCCTGCTGAACAGCGACACGATCGTCACGCGCGGCTTCCTGCAGAAGCTCGCCGAGTGCGCGTACGCGAGCGACGACACCGGCATCGTCTCGCCCTTCACGAACAACGGTACGATCTGCAGCATCCCGCGCTTCCTCGAGGCGAACGAGATCCCCGCCTCCTTCACGGTCGACGAGTTCGCGGCGCTCGTCGCGCGCGCGAGCCGGCGCCGGCGGCCGGAGCTCGTCACCGCCGTCGGCTTCTGCATGTACGTCCGCGCGGACGTCATCGCGCGAATCGGCTTCCTCGACGAGGAGAACTTCCCGCGCGGCTACGGCGAGGAGAACGACTACAGCGAGCGCGCGAAGCAGGCGGGCTACCGGATCCGCCTCTGCGACGACCTCTTCGTCGCGCACGTCGGGCGCGCTTCGTTCGGCGACGAGGGCGACACGCGCGAGGACGCGCACAACGCCGTGATGGACCGGATGCACCCGACGTATCACGCCGACGTACAGCGCTTCATTCGCGAGAATCCGCTCGCCGAGGCGCAGGCGGACGTGCTGGCTCTCCTCGCTGCGCGCCGTCTCGGGCCGATCGCGCGCCTCCGGCGCTTCTTCGGCGAAGCGCGCTAGTCGTCCGCAAGCAAGGCCATGCGCATCCTCCAGGTCGCGAACGGCTACCCGCATCGCGCGTACGGCGGTGTCGAGCTGCACACGCAACGGCTCGCCGCAGCGCTGCGCGAGCGCGGCCACGAGCTCGCGGTCTTCACGCGCACGAGCGACCTGACGCTCGTCGACGGAACGCTCTTCGACGAGACCGTCGACGGCGTGCCCGTGCGCACGGTCGTCAACGACTTCAAGGGCGGCGCCTTCCGCGACCACTACCGGAACGAGCGCGTGCGCGAGGAGCTCGTCCGCTTCGCGCGGGAGGTGCGCCCCGACGTCGTGCACGTGCAGCACCTGATCGGGCTCTCCGCGGATCTTCCCGAAGCGGCGCGTGCTCTCTCGATTCCGGTCGTCGCGACGATCCACGAGTACTGGTACGTCTGCCAGCGCGTGATGCTGCAGCATCGCGACGGCCGGCCCTGTCGCGGTCCGTCGCACGAGAGCTGCATCGACTGCGTGCGGATGCCGAACGGTGCGGAAGCGCCGCGTCCGGTGCATCCGGACGCCGGCGCGAGCGTCGCGGTCGGGCCGGAGGAGAACCGCGATCGCTTCCGCGCTCTCGCGAGCGCGATCGCCGCGTTCGAGCGCATCGTCACGCCTTCGCAGTTCGTGATCGACGAGTACGCGCGTCAGGGCATGCCGCTGCCGCCGGAGCGCACGCGCGCCGTGTCGCTCGGTGTCGATCGCGGCGGCTTCGACAAAGTCGCGCCCGTCCCCGATCCACGCGTGCGTGCGGAGCGTCCGCTTCGGCTCGGCTTCGTCGGCCACCAGCTCCATCACAAGGGACCGCACGTCCTCGTCGAGGCGCTGCGCCGCGTTCCCGACCTTCCGATCGAGCTCTCCCTGTGGGGCACGGAGTGGCCCGACCATCCCTACGATGCGACGCTGCGGGATCTCGTCGCGCGCGAGCCGCGCGCGCGCCGCTGCGGCCGCTTCGCGGACGGCGGGCTTCCCGACGTGCTCGCTTCGTTCGACGTGCTCGTCGTTCCCTCGACGTGTCCGGAGAGCTTCGGCATCGCGACGCGCGAGGCGTTCCTCGCCGGACGGCCGGTCTTGACGAGCGACCGCGGCGCTCTTCCGGAGTCCGTTCGGGACGGCATCGATGGGCTCGTCGTCGCGGGCGAGGACCCGGACGCGCTGGCCGCGGCGCTTCTGCGTCTCGTCACGGAGCCGCGGCTCCTCGAGACGCTCGTCTTCGGCGCCGCCGCGAGCCGTGAGCGCGTGAAGACGATGGCGTCGTACGCCGCGGAGATCGAGGGCTTCCTCTACCGCCCCGTCGTCAGCGCGTGACCGCGACGTTCACCCGTCCCGGTCCCGGCTCGACCCGGAACCGGGCGTGGACGGGAACGCCCGCCTCCACCCACTCGGCGACGTAGTCGCCGTGCGTCGCCGTGAGCTCCACGGCGCCGCTCGCATCGGTCACGGCTCCGGCGCGCGTTCGCCAGCGATCGTTCAAGAGCGACAGGACCGCTTCGCCGTGGCGCGTCAGGTTGCGGTCGTCGTCCCAGAAGCCGACGTCGAACTCGTCGCGTCCCGCGACCTCGTTCCACGGTCCCCAGAAGACGATCTGCTCGACGGACGGGTGCCCCCACCAGAGGCGTAGAAGACCCTCGGCTTGCGCCGCGCGCTCCTCGGGATCCTCGGGCGCGATGAAGTTCGTCTCGGTGATGTGGATCGGAAGCCCCGTCTCCGCGAGCGTGTCGAGGGCGATCTCGTAGTCGTCGATCCGCGTGCGCGTCGTCAGGTCGACGGGCACGCCCGCGAACGCGAGGCTCGGAACGAAGTGAGCTTGCTGTCCGACCGCGTGGATCGGGACGCCGGCGGCGCGAAGCGCGAGAACGCGGTCGCGCACTTCCGCGGCGGTCGGGTGCTGCAAGCCGGTGAACACCTCGACGATCCACTCGTTGAAGACGAGCTGGACGTCCGGGTCGGCCTCGTGTGCCCAGAGGAACAGGTCGTCGACGATGCCGGGACCGAGGCGCTTGATGAACCACCGCCCGAACGCCTGCAGCGTCTCGTTCGTGACGTCCCAGATCCCGATGCGGCCGCGGTAGCGCTCCACGAGATCGAAGACGTGCCGCCGCAGGATGTCGCGCAGAGCCGCCTTGTCCGCGGGCGGAAGCGTCAGTGCGGCGAAGCGCGTGCGCGCCCACGCCGGCATGCCGCTCGACGAAAACGGCGGCTCGATGCCCCACATGAGCGCGTGGCCCTTCACGGGAAGACCGAGGTCGGTGCCGAACGCGACGTCCGCATCCGCGTCCGCGTGGTGGCGAACGCCTTCGGCGGGCTCGACGCCGGCCCATTTCAGCGTGTTCTCGACGACGACGAGGTTGAAGTGCGCCGACATCGTGCGCGCGTACCACTCGCGGTCGTCGGCGTTCGCGAAGCGTCGCACGTCGACGGGGAAGCCGAACGGGAAGCCATGCTTGACCTGCGTCACGCGCACCGGCGTTCCGGGCGTGCCGACGTGAAGCCGGAGAGGACGCGTGTGCAGCGCTTCCGCGCGTGCGTCCGCCGCCTCGATCCGCGCGCGCTCCTCCGGCTCGAGGAGCGACAGATCGGCCGGCTGTCCGGTCGGAAGGTCGGGAAGCGCCGGCGCGCCCGGCTCGATTCCGACGGCGAGAAATCCGCACCCGTTCTCCGCGCTCGCGCGTTCGCGCCGGCAGCGGTCTCGGCAGGAAGGACGGGAAGGCGGATCGAGCGCCTCGCACGCGCTCTGGCAGCTCCGGTGCTCGCGTCGTGCGTCGCGGCGACAAGCGCGGATCTCGGAGCGGCAGGCCGCGGGATCGACGTCGCTGCACGCTGCGGCGCACCCGTCGTCCTGGGCGCGACAGCGGGCTTGATCGGACTCGCGCGCCGTCTCGCAAGCCCGTGCGCAGTCGCGGTCGCCGCGGCGCTTGCACTCGGCGCGGCACGCGGCGCCGACGAGGTTCGTCGCCGCGAGACACGCCTGCCGTGCCGCCTGGCACTCGGTCGCGCCCGAAGCCGGAAGGGTTGGAAGAAGAAGCGCCGTGAGGAGAAGAGCGGACGGAAAGAGAGCCGTGGTGCGGGGGCGCATCCGCGCACGATAGGCGATCGCCCGATCGCAGGCACCCGTCTTTCTCGACCTCGTCGCCGGTACGCGCGAGGCCTCGGCACCGCGTTGACGGCAGGCAGCCGAGCTCGGCGTAAACGCGCGCAGCCGCGTCGCACGACGAGCTTGCTTCATCGGCGTGTTCTCCGCGGAGGCGGACCGCAGCCGGATCGAAGGCAGCTCGACGACCCGGCCTGCGCCGACAACCGATGGGTGGGGAGCACGTTCGGCACGGCTTTCTCCGCCTGCGTGCAATGAGTGCTATGCCGGAGACATGTCTACCACGCGCGAGGGAGTCTGCGTCGTCACGGGAGTCGGGCCGGGAACGGGAGCGGCGCTCTGCCGCCGCTTCGCGGAAACCCATCGCGTCGCCATGCTGGCGCGGTCGGCGGACGCGCTGCGCGAGCTCGCGGGGGCGATCGAGGGAACCCGCGCTTACCCCACCGACGTCACCGACGCCGAGGCGGTCCGGAGCACGTTCGCGCGCATCCGGAGCGAGCTCGGTCCGGTGCGGGTGCTCCTCCACAACGCGGGCAACGCGACTTTCGGCGACTTCTCGAGGATCACACCCGACCAGTTCGAGCAGGCATGGAAGGTGAACGCGCTCGCGCTCGTCCTCTGCGGCCAGGAAGCGGCTCGAGACATGGAGGCGCAGGGCGGCGGCGCGATCGTGATCACCGGTGCCACCGCTTCGCTCCGCGGCGGCGAGGGCTTCGCCGCCTTCGCGCCGGCGAAGGCCGCGCAGCGCTCGCTCGCGCAGTCGATGGCCCGGCACCTCGGCCCGAAGGGCATCCACGTCGCCTACGTGATCGTCGACGGCGTGATCGACATGCCGACGACCCGTCGCTTCCTGCCGGACCGCCCCGACGAGCAGTTCCTGCAGCCGGCGGCGATCGCCGAGACCTTCCACCACGTCGTCCACCAGGACCGCTCGGCCTGGACCTTCGAGGTCGACGTGCGGCCCTTCGGCGAGAAGTGGTGAGGGTCGAATGGGGGTTGACCCGTCCGCCCGGATCGCCTAGATGATTTTGAAAGTCAATTTCATTCGCACCCGCGAGAGCCCCCGCGCTCCATCAGGGTCGGACGTCGCAGATCGGCGGAGGGGAGCGCGCTCCGACACAGGGCCAAGCACGTGTTCATCCCGCGAGATCGTCGAACGTCCGCGCCCAGAGAGGATCCTACTCCATGTCGAAAGGCGCGATATTCAAACGAGGTCACGGAATCGGCGTGATGCTCGCACTGATCGGTGCGACCGCCACGCCCGCGGCGAGCGCTCCCATCGATTTCCTCTACTGCACGCCGACCACGCCGACCGGCTTCCAGTACACCTGTCAGCTCGCGGCCGCGTGCGAAGGCACGCCGTGCACGGACGACTGGGTTCCGATCGCGGGCGAGGCGACGCTCCCGGCGGACTTCTTCACTCCGGGCGGCGGCCGCGACTCGGCGATCCGCGTCACGCCGGCGATCGACGGGGTCACCTACACTCTCGTGAACAAGGACCTCGGCGGAGAGCGCTGGGCGATCATCGAGAACGGTACGACGCGCGCCGTCACCGGCAACGTCTTCGAGGGCGCGGGCGGAACCGACGTCCAGTTCCTCTACTGCATCGAGCACGCGGACGACGACGACTCGGTCCAGTACGGCCAGTGCTTCCTCGCCCCGCCGTGCGGGGCGGGCGGCTGCAACGACGGCGAGTGGCAGTCGATCGGTGCACCCTCTCCGATCCCATCTTCGTTCTTCACTCCGGCCTCGGGTCGCGGATCCGGTCTCCAGGTTACGCCGGACGGTGGGCAGATCCTGATCAGCAAGGATGTGGCTTCGCAGCGCTGGACGATCACGACGATCGCCGCCGAGACGACGAATGCGTTCCCCGTCGGCATCGGCCCGGCACTCGGCAACGTGTTCGAGGTCGCGATCGCCGAGCCGACGATCGCGAACGTCGTCCGCACGAACGGCGAGATCGCCTTCGCGGGCTACGAGGACTCGCTTGCCACGGCGCGCGTGCTGCGCGACCGCGTTCTCGATCTGATCGCGAATCCGTCGCAGCAGTCGTTCGACGCGGCGAAGCAGGCTTGGCTCGCTTCCCGTGAGCCGTACCTGCAGACGGAGGTCTACCGCTTCCGCGAGGGGCCGATCGACCACCTGCGCGAAGACGGAACCTTCGGCGAGGACGGCGACGGTCCGGAGTTCCGGATCAACGCCTGGCCGCTCGCCGAGGCCCTGATCGATTACGTCGCGCCCGAGGTGGACGGCAGCGCCGAGCCCGAGAGCGGCGGCCCGGTCGAAGGCGTGAACGGCAACGTCATCGCGGACGCGACGAACTTCCCGTCGATCACGCCCGAGGTGATCGCCAACCTGAACCAGGTCGGCGGCGACGAGCGGAACGTCGCGACCGGCTATCACGCGATCGAGTTCCTGCTCTGGGGACAGGACCTGAACGCGGACTTGACGCCCGGCTTCGGCGGCCGCGATGCGACCCCCGGCGAGCGTCCGTTCACCGATTATCTGCCGGAAGGCAACGGCTGCACGAACGGCAACTGCGCCCGTCGCGGCCAGTACCTCGCCGCCGCGGTCGACCTCTTGATCAGCGACCTCGAGCGGATGGTCGCTGCCTGGGATCCGGCCGGCACGGGCAACTTCTTCGACACGTGGGTCTCTCGCGGCGAGCTCTCGCTCGCGAAGATGCTCGAGGGCATGGGGCGTCTCGGCTTCGGCGAGCTCGCCGGCGAGCGCATGAACGTCGCACTCGTCGCGAACTCGCAAGAGGACGAGCACTCGTGCTTCAGCGACAACACGCACCGTGATCTCCTGCTCGACTCGCAGGGCATCCTGAACACCTACACGGGCCGGTACCGTCGTCCGGACGGACGTCTGGTCGCCGGCCCGGGCATCGATGCGCTCCTCGTCGCCGAGGGTCATCAGGACGTGGCGGATGCGCTCACCGCGGCGCTCGACCGCTCGCTCGACGCGCTCGAGGAGATCGACGCCCTCGCCAAGGCGGGTACCCCGTTCGACAACCTGATCCAGCAGAGCATCCAGCAGGAGCAGGTGGTCGCGGCGATCGAAGCGCTGAAGGATCAGACCGACGTGATCGAGGACGCGATCGAAGCGCTCGATCTCGAGACGGGCGACCTTCGGCAGGACACCGAAGAGTTCTAGCCTGCATTTCTCACCAGATCACGTCGCGAGGCGGTCGAGAGTGCCGAAGATTCGCGAGCCTCGGACCGGA
>Ga0194132_10008987_pt1 | contig 14038 bp, 13 predicted proteins | sample TA2KigOf80mmetaG_FD_148612 | JGI IMG/M metagenome (GOLD analysis project Ga0194132, IMG submission 148612) | Freshwater microbial communities from Lake Tanganyika, Tanzania - TA2015054 Kigoma Offshore 80m | ecosystem: Environmental > Aquatic > Freshwater > Lake | place: Tanzania: Lake... | reverse complement strand
GGCCCGAGGTCCTTGGTCAGCGGATCGATCGCCCGCCAGGCGTACTCGGCCACCTCGGTCATGCTGAGTTCGTCCTTGGCCGGCGCTCCGGACTGGCCCTGGCCGATGGTGTCGGGGGCGATCACGGTCCGGGTTCTTGCGAAGCGATCGATCACCGGCAGGATGGTGACCGAGGAGGCCGGCGAGCCGTGGAACAGCACTAGCGGACGCTTGCCCGTGAGCTTGGCCGGCCGCGAAATGCGGTAGTGAATCTGAGTCTCGTCGATGTCGACGAAGCCGCGGCGCATGGTCATGGTGCACTCCAGGAATGGCGGGGGAATGGCGATCGGGGCCCGACACTAGCATTGCGAGGCGCCCAGCCGCTGCGGTCTTCTGCCGCCGCCCTTTCGCCCCGCCCCGTCTTTTGCTAAGAGGGCGCGCGCCCTGAGCGTTGGGCGCCCGCCGGCCACGGCGATACAATGAGCGCCACCCGCAAGGGACCATTCCCCGGTAGCTCAGTGGTAGAGCAACCGGCTGTTAACCGGTTGGTCGCTGGTTCGAATCCGGCCCGGGGAGCCAGTTCTGCAAGAGCCACCGGAGCGATCCGTTGGCTCTTGTCTTTTGGCGTTCAGTCGAACCGCCACAACCAGGAGAGTGTCCGACAATGCGCGCGCAACCGTTGATCGCCTGCCACGACGTCGAGGCGAGCAGTCGCTGGTATCAGACGCTGCTCGGCTGCACGAGCGCCCATGGCGGCAAAGAGTACGACCGCCTCGTCGACCCGAAACGCCAGCGCACGCCCTATGGCAGCGAGGGACTGATCCTGCAGCTCCATGACTGGGACGTCGACCACCACCACGGCGCGATCGGCGATGCCAAGGCCAAGCCCTACGGCAACGGCGTACTTCTGTGGTTCGAGGTCGACGATTTCGACGCCGCCGTCACGCGCGACCGCGCGCTGCAGGTTCCGATCGTGCGCGATGTGCACTTCAATCCGGGGCCACAACATCGCGAGCTGTGGGTCCGCGACCCCGACGGCTACATCGTGGTACTCGCCAGTCCCGACGGCGAGGCCGCCCCGTAGAAGTCGGGCAGGCTCTTGCGGTTGATGGCCGAACCTCGACCAGGACGTAGAAATCACCATCGAACGCAAACCCGGAACACGGGCTGCGGGGCGCATCTCGGTCGTTGCAGCTTAGATTCGCCGAGCCTTGAAGGACGTTGGGAGCCGTTATCAGCAGTGCGCACGTGTCGGCTGCGCTTGGCGCGCCAACACGAGAGCCCAGCGCAGTTGCGCCCTGCCAGCGCCGATCGACATTGAATTTTCAATTGTTACGGATTATACATATCGTGACAATAGAAACATCATTCGGAGCATTGCCATGGCGTCGAGCACCGCGCCCCGCTCTCGCCGCAGTCGGGCCGGCCAATTCGGAGGAACCGCTTCTCCGGTATCGGCGACACGCCGCCGTCGATCAGGCCCGCCTCCGAGTGACGATCTCGTCGCGGCCTTTGTCGTCCGAGCGGGCAGAGCCGTCATGCGAATTGCAGAACGGATGTCGCGCGACCGCTTGAAAGCAGCCGTGGAAGCATCGACCGATACGGACGTGTTGTTCAGTTCCCTACGTGAAGCCGCAGCAATCGGCTCGGAGATCGAGTTGGACAAGCACGATCCGTTGACGGAGGCATTCCTGCGCGGATCGGAGATAAAGCGCGGGATGCTGAAGACCGAGGGTGGCGCCCTCTCGGCGCGACAGCTCGCAGACCACCTGAGCATCACCCCACAAGGGCTCGGCCGCAAGCGGACGCGCAATCAGGTTTTCTGGCTCGACGTCGGAGATGGCTACGCGTACCCGGCCTTCCAAGTTGGAAAGAGCGGCCTGCTGCCCGGCATCCGAAAGGTGCTCGATGCCTTCAAGATCAATGACCCATGGATGCGCGTCAACTTCATGCTCACGGGTGATCGGCGACTTGGCGGGAAGCGACCGATCGATCTGCTGCGCAAAGGCGAGGTCGACGACGTCGTGAGGGCGGCTGCGGCTTACGGCGAACATGGCGCCGCTTGAGACCGTTTCATTCCCACCTTCCGACTTCGCTGGCCGAGATCTCCCCCTCGAAACGATTCCTGCTGGAACTCGTCTCATTCGCATCCATCTCAACACTCGCCCGCCGCTCCACTTTGGCTCGACCGGCCGCAATCGCTTCGATGATCCGAAGAAGGCCTACGGCGTCTGCTACTTGGCGATGTCGATCGAGGGGGCGTTCGCCGAGACCTGTCTGCGTGACGTTGGCGCTCATCTTGTCGCGCTGACATTTCTCGAAGCGCGATCGTTCTCCCAAATCGAGGTGACGACGCCGCTACGCCTGGCCGCTCTTCACGGAGCCGGTTTGGCCCGGATTGGGGCGACGAGCACCGTCTCGAGCGGCGCCCATGGCGTCGCACAACGGTGGTCGCGCGCCGTGCACGAACATCCTGCGGCGCCGGGCGGGATCGCCTACCGATCCAACCTCGACAATGGCGAGATCTGTGTCGCCGTATTTGAACGCGTCGCCGGTCACCTCAAGCCCGGCGCCCCTCAACCGATCACCGCGGACCGCGCGAAATTGGCCGTGCTTCTCGCTCGCTACGATGTTGGATTGGGATAGCGCAGGATCCCTGCCAGGTCGGCTCGAAACGACCATCGGACGATTCACGTGACTGAACGGACCTCTGGTCATCGGCCAGCGAGGCCGTCAGGCCCGCTACGGGATCAACCCCGCCTCGCGTAACGGCTGGGTCACGCGCGCGCTGTCGGCCGGGTTGGCGTATTCGTCGAGATTGGCGACGAACAGGCCGAGGTCGCGGCCCTCGCGGGCGCGGGTCTCGGCCCAGAGCTTGCGTGCCTCTTCGGGTTGGCCCAGACGCACCAGCGCCGCGGCCCGATAAAGCGCGCTCGGCACGAACGTCGGACTGCGCACGAGGCTACGCTGCAACGCCTTGGCCGCGTCCTCGAAACGCTCGAGCTGGAAGTACGTGCGCCCCAAGGAATAGAGCGTGAGGTGCCCGTAATTCGGATTGAGTCGCATCGAGCGCTCGAGATACGGCAGAGCCTCACCGCCACGGCCGAGGGACGTCAGCCCCGATGACACCCCGATCAGCGAATCGGCGTCGTTGGGTGCCAGGGCGTGCCAGCGCTCGAAGGCGACCAGGGCATCTCCGTAGCGCTTCTCGAACGATCGCAAGTAGCCGAGCACGCTGAAGGCGAGCCGCAGATTCGAATCGATCGCCAACGCTTTGCCGACATGGACATCGACGAAGGACAGCGCCTTGTCGGCCGGCATGTTCCAGGCAAACCGATGTTCGGCGAGATAGACCTGGGCGATACGCGCTTCGGCCTCGGCACAGCGCGGATCGCTCGCCGCGGCCTGCTCGAACAACCCGAGCGCCGTCGCATTGCCCTTGGCGGTGAACTGGTAGAACTGCTCACGACCGCGCAAGAGCAGGTCGTAGCAATCGACGTTGTGCGTGCCCGGGTTCGCCAACGCTCGCGCTTCGCCTTGCGTCAGCTTGACCGCGAGCGCGCCCACGATCTCGTGCGTCACGTCGTCCTGGACGGCGAAGATGTCCTCGAGGTCGCGGTCGTAGCGCTCGGCCCACAGGTGACCGCCGCTCGCCGCGTCGATCAACTGCGCCGTCACGCGCACACGCTTTCCCGCCTTGCGTACGCTGCCTTCGACGACGTAGCCGACGCCGAGGGCGCGGCGCAACTTCGCGGCATCAAGGAAGCCAAGGCGATCGACGACCTGACCGTCGAGGTCACGATGGCGGTACCCGACCCGATCCTGCCGCGCCGTCTCCATATCATGCGGCCGCACGAGCCGCAGGCATGGAAGGACATGGGCGCCGAACAGTTTGGGCGCCGTCCGGTCGGCACCGGCACCTATCGCATTACGGCTTGGGAGCGCGACCGCGTGGTCGGCGTTGCGGCGGAAACCGCCTGGCGCCCGGCCAAGGTCAAGAACCTCGACATCCGCGTCATTCCGGAGAACGCGGGTCGCGTACAGGCGCTCAACTCGGGCCAGGTCGATCTCGCCTGGTCGCTCGAAGCCGACGCCATCCCGACCCTCGAACTCGCCGGCAACAAGGTCGTGCTGTCGCGCACCAACGACACGCTGAACCTGATTCTGCTGCACCAGAAGCAGGGCAGCCCGCTCGCCGATGTGCGCGTCCGTCAGGCGCTCAACTACGCCTACAACAAGGATGCGTTTATCCAAACGGTGTTGCGCTCGACGGCGCGCCCGATCGGTCAGCCGGCGGCCTCGACCATGAGCGGCCACTTCGAGGACATCAAGCCCTACCCCTATGACCCGGCGCGCGCCAAGCGTCTGCTCACTGAAGCGGGCTACCCCAACGGCTTCAAGATGACGGCCGAGATCGTAACCTCGACGGGCGAGTTCCAGCCGACGATGGAGAACATGGCCAACGACTTCAAGCAGGTCGGCGTCGCCATGGAGATTCGCAACCTGTCGATCGCCGAGTTCGTCCAGAAGGTTCTGCGGCAGAAGCAGTGGGAGGGTGAGGCGTTCAGCATGATGTACGAAGGGCACCCGTCGGCCGACATCAGCCGGATCATGGGCACCCACTCATGCTTGACGCGTCAACTCGCCAACCGGGAACCGCACACCTGCTTCGAAGAGATCATGCCGACGATCCTGGCGATGAGCAGGGAGTTCGACGAGAAGAAGCGCGACACACTCGCCAAGCAGGTGGCGCAGTTCTATCACGATCAGGCGGCGATCGTGTTCAGCCACGAGCGCGTCCTCGTCGACGGCGTGATGCCCAAGCTGCGCGGCTACAAGCTGGTCAACCGCGTCCCCTCGTATCACGAGATTTCGTTCGCGAACTAACGCAGGGGTTTCGACGCTACGTCGAGGGGCGGGGTCACTCCCCGCCCCTTTTCTCTTGGCGGAAGCCTAGGCTTTCTTGCCCCCGGTCCAGTCGACCTCTTCGGGGCGGAACTTGGGCCCCTTGAGGGCCTGGCGCAGGCGCTTGACCATGAGCAGCACGATCGATTTCATGATCGGCTCCATCGTATCGACACGCTTGCGGAATTCCTCGGCCGGCATCGCGACGACCGATGTCGGGGCGACCGCGATCGCCGTGCCCGAGCGCGGCGAGTTGTCGAACAATGCCAGCTCCCCCACGACCTCTCCCTTGCCGATGGTCGTCAGCACGCGGGGTTGCGAGGTTCGCATCCCGACGCGGATTTCGACCTTGCCGTCGACGATCAGGTAGACCGAGTCCCCGGGCTGTCCTTCCTCGAACAGGGTGTCCCCGGGGTTGTACGTCAGACGACCGGCCGGTGGCTTCGCCATATGCGACCCCTTCGCAGTGCCATCGTTGGCTCATTATAGGAGTTTGGATTCCCGGCCGCCCTGTTCATTGCGACTGCCTATTCCTGTCCCGAAGGTCCGACCGGACCGAAGCCCAGCGCCCCGAGCGGATCCTAGGCGAGGTCGCAACACCTGTCCGGCCGGTCTAGGCGTCCTTCTTCGGTGTATGTCGTTCGGCGATGCGATCCATGACCGCGAGCAGGACGCCCGAACCCACGAACGTGACGTGAATGATCACCAGCCAGAGCAAATCCTCCTTGTCCACCGACTTCACGCTCATGAAGCTCTTGAGCAGGTGAATGCCCGAGATGGCGACGATCGATGCGATCAATTTCAGTTTGAGGCCGCTGAAATCGACGTGGCCCATCCACTCGGGTCGATCCTCGTGATCGCCGGTATCGATCTTCGACACGAAGTTCTCGTACCCGGCGAAGATCACCATCAGGAGCAGGTTGCCGGCGAGGGACAGGTCGATCAGCGCCAGCACCATGACGATGATCTCCTGCTCGGAGAGCACGAGCGCATTGGGAATGAGATGCAGTAGCTCCTGGACGAACTTGACCAGGAGCACCGCGAGGGCCCCGACCAGACCGACGTAGAACGGCGCCATGATCCAGCGGCTGGCAAAAATGAACCCTTCTAGTCGTCGTTCGATCATGGCGGCCCCCTGGCTCGGCGGGCGCGAATATAGCGGAAGTTGCCCCCCGGTCGAGGTGTTGCGTCGCGCTGGCCGTTGCAAATCGTCCACGGCGACGCTTTGCTTGGAATGATCCGATCTCCCAACGCACGGTGTTCCGATGATCTCAGCCCTCCGCCTCGTTGCTATCTCGCTCGCAGCGCTCGTATTTGCCGCGCCGGCCTCGGCGCAGGGGGATCGGACCGCCACTGAACTGCGGGCGCTCGCCGAGCGGATCAAAGCGCTGGAAGACCAATTGGCTGGCCGAGCCCCGGGAGCGATCACCATAAACAACTCCACCGGATTGGCCGCCTCGGTCTGCAACAGCGGAAACATCTCGGCGTGAACGACGCCCTGCCCCGCCGTCAGCCACTGCAGGTCGCCTTCGCCGTAACGCGCCGCGGCGCCCAACGAATCGGAATGGTCGAGCAGTCCGCGCCGCACCACGGTCACCGTCTCGAAGCCGCGATGGGGATGCTGGGGAAAGCCCGGCACGGTCGTGCCGTGATACATGTTCCAGCCGTCGCGACCCGAGAAGTCCTGGCCGATCGAGCGGCCGGCGAGCATCGCGCGGGCCGGACCGTAGGCGCCATTGCCGGCGGGATATCGATCATCGTGGTGCATGCAGAACAGGAACGGGTCCAGGGTCTGCCACGGCGGCGTCAGCGGCTGGTACCCGAGAACCGCTCCGGCCCCGGCGGTGGTATCGTCCATGTCTATACCCCCTCGACGGCGATCATGCGTGAGCGACTCACGGCTTGGCGCTGTGCCTTGAGTTCTGCGAAATCGTGCGCGCGATAGAAATTCTGCAGCGCCGCCATGGTCGGAAACTCGAGCACGACGATACGGCGGGGATGCCAGTCGCCTTCGAGGTTTTCGGCCGGACCACCGCGCACGAGGTACCGGCCGCCGTATTTCTCGACGATCTCGGGAACCTCGCGCATGTAGCGCTCGTATCCCGCCTGATCGAACACGTCGATATCGCCGATCGCGTAGACCGCCATGGACGACCTCCCGATGTCGCAGCAAACCGTTACAGTCGTGGCATCGTCAGGCCGAAGCGCGACGCATCCTCGTCGACCTGGCGATCCGCCCGACGGGCCGCCTCGAGGTCACGCCGCGCTTCGCGGTCTCGTCCCTGCTTGACCGCCACGTAGGCACGCCCCCACAGGGCCTGAGCATAATCGGCGCGCACCGTGAGCGCGGCGGAAAAATCCGAATCCGCCTTCACCAAGTCGTTGGCCTTGAGGTGCAGAAAGCCGCGGGTCGAGAGCGCAAAGGGGTCGCGAGCCTGGAGGCGAACCGCCTGATTGCAGTCGGCGAGCGCCCGCGGCCGGTCGTCGCGCAGCGCATAGGCCAGGCAACGCGAGGCGAAGGCCACCGACCACTCGGGCCGGTGGGTCAAGGCCTGAGAGAAGTCCTGGATCGCCGCCGGATAGTTCTTCTGGACGCCCTGGGCGGAGCCCCGGGTCAATAGCGCCGCAGCGAGAAGATCTGCCGAGAGACCACCGGCCTGGATGACGCGCGTGCAGATCGTGACCTTCTCTGGGGCCGGCTCGGGCCCGCGCAGGCAGCGATCGAATTCCTCACCTTGGGCCAACGCGCCGCTGGACACGAGCACAAGCGCCGCCAACCCACGGCCGACCCGGAAACAGCAAAGAGCCAACCCGCTCGTCACGCCGCCTTCGTCGTTCCCTGGTTGACGATGAAGACTTCGCCTCGCTTGAAGAAGTCTTCGACCAAGCCCGCCGTCCGGGTCGCCTGATCGGTTTCCAACCCATGGCCGGCGTCGTAGACGTAGACGAAGAACGATCGTTTGATTCCGGCCTTGAGCAGGTGGCCCGCCTCAGCCGGCACGGCCTTGTCCTCGGTGCCGAGCAGGACCAGGGTGAGCGCGGTGATGTCCCCCAGGCGATCGATCAGTGCCTTGTCGTGGGGCGCATAGTACCGGCTCACGATCTGGCGATTGGCCTTGTACCGAACGCCGATCTCTTCGCCCTTGGGCATGCGCTCGGGATACTTGTAGAACGATTTGGCACGCTCGATCGGATCGTCGCTGACCTTCACCGAACCTGGCGGCGTGAAGCCACCCGGAGCCTGCAACACCAGGAGGTCGACCTTGCCCGGATGTTTGGCCGCGAGCCAAGCCGCCGCCGCGCCGCCGAAGGAATAGCCAAGAAGGTCGACCTTCTCGGCCTTGATCGCCGTGTCGATGAAAGCGGCCCACAAGTCGGCGAGGTCGGCCATCGACTTGACCGTTTCAATCACCGGTGTGCCGTCGAACCCCGGCGTCGTCGGAATGAAGACCCTGAACGACTTGGCGTAGTGCTCTTGCACCGCGCGCACCGAAGGTCCGCCACCGCCATGCAGATAGAGCAGCGGCTGGCCTTCGCCGGCCACCAGATACTTGACGGTACCGCCCTTCAGGCTGACCGATTGTTCTTTGAACGACATGACACCTCCCCTGTGGGCCAGCGGATCAGACCCCGGATGACCCTGGATTTCCAGCGCATATTCGACGATGCACGGTCGGTGGGCAACGGTCTGCACCGAGCGGCCGGCCTCACAGCACCTGAAACACCCGGTAGGTCACGGCAAACGCCTTGTCGGCCTGGATACGCACCGCCCCCATGCCCACGGCGAGCACGGCATTGAGCCAGGCGTAGGGTCCATCCATGGCCGTCTCGAAGAAGATGGCGTTGCGCATGTAATAGAGCACCGGATCGACCGTTTCACGCCGGCCCAGCGCCTTGAGCACATCCTTGGGACCGGCAACGACCCCCTGGTATGTCATCTGGATCAGGTGCCGGTCGTCGGTCTCGAGCACGATGCGCACGTCGGGGCGCGCCGAGTCGTCGCGCAACACCAGAAGATGATCCGTGGCGGTCACGACGGTGCCACGCAATTTCGCACCGTCGAAACGCCCGCGGGCAATCCGGTCGATTCGACGCCAACCACGCGGGGTCTTGCCGAGATCGAGGCCCTGCATCGCCTCCATGTCGATCGTGAACAAAGGCTCGGTACGAAGCGGCTGTTGCCGGGTGTCCATGGCCCCATGAGGGCAGAGGACCGGCCTCCGGACAAGGGGCCCGAGGTCGCGTGTACGTAAACTCCCGTATCCCCCTGATCTCGCTGGGCGACTACCTTAGCCCCCGGCAAACCACTCATGGCACGATCAGGCCCCCTGGCGAACCCGACAGACGGACGAGACCGCGCCGACGGCACGGTCCTCGACCGCACCCGCTCGAACATCATCGATGGCACGCTGGTCGGCCTCAGCATCATCGTCGTGCCCGCTGTGCTCGCGAGCCTCGCCCGGCTGCTCGACACCGGTTGGATCCCGACCATGGCACTCCATATATCGCTGGCGGTGTTGGTCCTGGCTCTCACCTTGATGCGGCGCCGCCTTCCCTACATCGTGCGGGCGGGTTTCCTCGTTGCGGCTGCGCTCGTTGCCGGGGTCGCGGCACTCCTGAACGTGGGGATCGCCGGATCCGGCGGGGCGTTCTTCGTGGCGGCCTGCATCGGAGCCATCATGTTCTTCGGCCCGACCACGGGGGCCGTCGTCGCGGGCATCTGCGTTCTGTCGTTTGTCGCGACGTTCTTGATCACGAACGGCGACCCCTTGGTCAGCGCCGGGATCCCCCCGGCCGACTACGTGCGCCGGGCCGGCACCTGGATCAGCAACGCCGCCGGCGCGATTCTCATCGCCATCGGGGCCAGAGCCGCGATCTACATCTTCGGCCTCCGTCTGTTGCGCATCGCCGACGAAGCCAATCGCGAGCGCGGCAAGCTCAAGGCCCTGATCGACGGCGCCCCGGACGGCATCCTGCTGCTCGATCAGAGCGAGCGCATTCTCGAAGCCAACGGAACGGCCCATCGCCTGTTCGGCTATGCGGACTCCGCCCTCGTCGGGCAACCCATGAACGTGCTGGTCCCGGGCCTGACCAACAACCGCGCCCGCCCAGCGCAAAGCGGCTTCCGGCGCGACGGCTCGATCTTTCCGGTGGCGGTGCGAACCTCTCCCGTTCCCGGGCAGGACATCGTCGTGGCCATCGTCCACGACATGACGGAGCAGGAGGCGACCCACGAGAAATTGACGCGTGCCGAGAAATTGCAGGCCGTCGGCCAGCTCACCAGCGGCGTCGCCCACGACTTCAACAACCTGCTCAGCGTCATCGTCGGCAACCTCGACCTGATGGAGGGGTCGTTCCGCGATCGCCCGAAGGACCACGAGCGCCTGAAGCGCGTGATGGACGCCGCCGATCGCGGTGCGGCGCTCACGCGCCATCTCCTCGCGTTCGCCCGCAAGCAGGTGCTCGTGCCGCGAACGATCGACCTCGGACACGAGGTGCGCAACGTCGTCGCGGTGCTGCAGCGGGTTCTCGGGCCCGGAATCGCCGTGTCGATCGACGAAACCACCGGCCTTTGGCCGTGCGAAGTCGACCCGGATCAATTGGGCAACGCCCTTGCCAACCTGCTGATCAACGCCCGTGACGCCATGCCCAAGGGTGGTACGGTCAGCGTGACGTGCAGCAACGTAACCCTGTCGGCCGGCGACATCGACGACGACGACGTCCGGCCCGGCCGATTCGTCCGATTGTCGGTGAAGGATCGGGGCTCCGGCATGACGCCAGAGGTCGCCGCACGCGCGATCGAACCGTTCTTCACCACCAAGGACGTGGGGCGCGGGGTCGGCCTCGGCTTGAGCTCGGTCTATGGCATGGTGAAACAGTCGGGCGGGCTGTTCCGGTTGAAGAGCACCCCGGGCCAGGGAACCGAAGTCGAGATCCATTTTCCGGCGGTGCCAGACTCGGTGCGACGCCATCGACCGAGTGGCTCGGCCAAGCCGTCACGGGTGACCGCTGGACTTACGCTTCTCCTGGTCGAAGACGACCCGTCGGTTCGCGAGGTAGCCGTCGCCATGCTGCAGGCCGCGGGCCTCACCGTCATCGAGGCGGCCAACGCCGCCGATGGCCTGGCCGCCCTCGACCAGAACCCCGACATCGGCGTGCTGCTGACCGACGTGATGCTTCCCGGCGGCGACACCGGGCTCGACCTCGCCAAGGAGGCCAAACGACGCCGGCCCGACCTCGTGATCGTCGTGACGTCGGGCTACCCCGGAGCCCCGCAACTCGTGGCGTCCACCCTGCCCGAGGCGTTGCCGCTACTCCCCAAGCCGTTCCGCAACGATCAGTTGCTGTCCCACCTCGACGAAGCGGTTCGCCGGCAGCGGACCACTCAGGTGCCGGGGTCGGTTTCGACCGGCGTATCGGGCTGAGCCGCCCACTCGCTCCACGAACCGTCGTAGAGCGCCCAATCGCGGATGCCCAAGCGTTCGAGGGCGATCGCCAACACCCCCGCGGCCACCCCGCCACCACAGGTCGTCACGATCGGTCGTCCGAGGTCGACACCGAGGCTGTCGAACGCGGCCCGCAGTTCCGCGGGCGACTGCAATCGCTTGTCCGCCGCCTCCAAAGCCTCCCACGGCAGGTTGAAGCTTCCCGGCATGTGCCCTGAGCGCAGCCCCGGCCGTCGCTCGGGCAGCCGGCCGGAGAAGCGCCCCTGATCGCGCGCATCGACGACTTGGGCTGTACCGCCCGACACGATCGAACGCATCTCGGCCAACGTGCGCAACTGCGAGGGATCGAGGCGCGCGACGAACTCGGCTGGTCGTGGCGCCACGGGAGGCGCGGTGTCGATCGGACGTCCCTCCGCCCGCCACTTGGGCAGCCCGCCGTCGAGCACGGCAATGGCCCGGTGCCCGAAGGTCCGGAACATCCACCACACACGACCCGAATTGAGCATGCCACCGGAATCGTAGACCACGACCCGATCGGCGTTGGTGATGCCCATCGCCCCGACCGCCACCGCGAACTCCGCCGCTGCGGGCAGCATCAACGGCGCCGGATTGCGGTGATCGCGGATCGTCCGAACGTCGAACAGCACCGCCCCCGGTATGCGGTTGGCCCGGAATTCCTCGGCGATGTCGCGCCGCTCGGCCACCGAGTGGTACGACCCATCGACGATCCTGAGATCGCGCTCGCCGAGGCGCGCGGCCAGCCACGCCGTCGTCACTAGCGGCGCGGTGTCGCTTGGAAAACTCAACCACCACCCTGCACTCGCCTCGAACCCGGGAACAACTGCGATCAGCCGCGGAACTCGAGCTCGTGCCAGTTGACGTACCAGTTGACCGGGTTCCAGCGCTGCACCTTGTTGGAGATGGCGTCGAGCTGATACTGCTCGTGCAGGAAAATCGAGGTCGCCTGCTCGTGGTAGAACTGCGCGATCTTGCGCAGGTGCTCGGCGCGCTTGGCCATGTCGAACTCCTCGTTCGCGGCCTTGATCGTCGGCTCGATCTCCGGGAAACACGTCCACTTGCCCTGGGTGTTGCACGAGTGCAGCGCGTTGATCGAGCGCATCATGTCCATCGTCGGGAAGGATCCCATGTCGAAGGAGAACAACTGCCCTTCGATCGCCTTCTGCGCCCGTGAACGCGCGATCAAGTCCGCCAAGGTGATCGGCCGGATTTCGAGCTCGACCCCGACCCTGGCCAGGTCCTGGCCGACCTTGAGGTAGGTGTCGTTGAGTTCGGACACGTTGTTCACCACCTCGGCCTGGAGCTTGAGCCCGGAGCCATAGCCCGCCGCGCTCAAGAGCGCCCGTGCCTTGGCCGGATCGTACGGATACGCCTTGATGTCGGGCTGATAGCCGCGCACCGTGCGGGGCGCCGGCTGGCCGGTGGCGACCGTAATGCCCTCGCCGATGATCGCCTTCAGATACTCCTCTCTGTTGACCGCGTAGTTGAGCGCCTGACGGACGCGAACGTCGGTCGAGGGTTTGATCAGGGTGCGAACCCGTTCCTCGGCCGGTCCGTTCGGATTCGATTGGAACATGAGCGTGAGGATCGACGGCGCCGAGGCCGTGTGCAGGCGCCCACCGGCGCGCGTCACCGCCTGACGCGCATCCGACGTGATCTGCATCGCGATCTCGATCTGGTTCGACTGGAAGGCCTGCAACCGGGACGGGGGCTCCGGCAGCGCCATGATCGTGAACTTGTCGATCTTGCCCGGCCGCCAGCCATCCTTGTGCGACTCGAGGGTCACGCGATCGCGCGCCCACGTGATCGGCTTGTACGGGCCGGTCCCCACCGGACGGGTGCCGTAGCCGTCGAAACCGACGTCGGCGAAGTGCTTCATGTCGACGGCCTTCGCCATGCCGACTTCCGACATCATGATCGGATTCGGCACCCGGGTTTCGATCTCGATTGTCGAGGCGTCGACTTTGCGCACCTCCTTGATCGCGCCAAGGTTGCGCACGATCGCCACCGCCTTGGCCTTGCCTTCGTCGGTGGCGTAGTAGGTGAACTGATCGACGATGTCGTCCACATTCAACGTCCGGCCGTTGTGGAACTTGACGTTGGACCGCACCTTGACGACCCAGCGGTTGCGCTCCGGGTTGGTCCAGGATTCGAGGATGCCGCCGACCGCGTTGCCCTTGTCGTCGATGTAGGTCAGGTGGTCGTAGGCCGCCTGCAACGTGTAGCCGTGCGTGTTCGAGGTGCAACACATCGGATTGCCGCTGAGCGGCAGGTCCGAGTGCCCTATCCTGAGTTCCGCCGCCGTGGCGGCGCCGGCGAGCAGCGCCGACGCCATCAATGCCATACCCATCGAACGCATGCTCGCCTCCCCTTTTTCGCTTGTCGCGCCCCTCACCCCCGACGCTACGCGTCGGCCCCCCTCTCCCCGCGGAGCGGGGAGAGGGTAGGGTGAGGGGGCCGGGCCTTACCCCTGAACGCTGATGTCGTGCCAGAAGATGTAACGGTTCTCCGGCCGGTAGTTCTGCACCCGCTTTTTCACGGCATCGATCTGCGCGTCTTCGTAGAGGAAAATGGCCGGCGCGTTGTCGTGGTAGAAGCGGTTGATCTTCTTCAGCATGTCGAGCCGCTTCGCCGGATCGAACTCTTCATTCGCGGCTTTGATTGTGGGCTCGATCTCCGGGAAGCAGATC
>Ga0194132_10008980_pt1 | contig 14047 bp, 11 predicted proteins | sample TA2KigOf80mmetaG_FD_148612 | JGI IMG/M metagenome (GOLD analysis project Ga0194132, IMG submission 148612) | Freshwater microbial communities from Lake Tanganyika, Tanzania - TA2015054 Kigoma Offshore 80m | ecosystem: Environmental > Aquatic > Freshwater > Lake | place: Tanzania: Lake... | reverse complement strand
TAACTGGCTGCGAGTCGCCCATCTGCGTATCCGAAGAGAAAATCCGGATGAATGAGAAGGCCCCTGTGGCAGCTCTGGGAGTCCGCAGAAATCTGCCACCCTCCGGGCTGATTGCCCGAGTCCAGGAGCATCACCGAGCATCCTGTGGGCTCTGGCACCGGGTACCGCCGGTGGGCACATAATTCTCCCTTTCGTGCTCCGAAAGGTATCTCCAAAGGTATCTCCGCGCCGCAGATAACAGAAAAGGGATCACGCCACATCGTGACGCAATCCCTTTTCCTGAAAACGCTTACAATAAGTGGAGCGGAGGGGAGTCGAACCCCCGACCTCTGCATTGCGAACGCAGCGCTCTCCCAACTGAGCTACCGCCCCGGCAAACAGCGCATTTTAACGAGTGGCTGTGTTGCCCGACAAGTCGGCATCCCCTCTCCCCGCGCCGTGCAATACGCAGCGGAGCGGCCGCTTAGGGTGCAGCCGGTTCTCCCGTCAGGAAACTCAAGGCGATCCCGCCAGCAATCAGCAGGATCACAATGATCACTCCCAACATCACGAGCCAGGTTTTTTTCCGTTGACGCTCGCGCATGTCGGCCATCAATTGGCTGCCGGTGTGACCCTCCGTGGCATGCAAACCCTGCAGCGCCTTTTCATCCGCCTGCCGGCTGCTGAGAAATTGATCCAGATCAGAATCGGCCGGTTTGTCGGCTTTCGGTTCAGTGCTCATCGATCGTCTCGCTGGGGTGCGGGGGTGACCACATCAAACCGTCCCGTTGCCTCTTCTACAACTAGCATACTCAGGGAGTCCACCAGGCGTCGAGCCGTCTTTTCAGTTCTTCAACCCGCCGTTTACACCGTGGCGCTCGGCCTGCCAGGTTCGCTTTCTCAAAGGGGTTTTCAGCCCGAGAATCCAACTCCTCGCGCGGCGGCGCGTGAGGCGGCGAAAAGGAGACCCATTTCCAATTCCCGCGCAACCATCGCCAACGCGTCCTTTTCGGCGCCCGGGTCAAAGATTGACGCTGGGCATGCTATAATGCTTAACATTGGCTTCGATGAGAAACGCTGATTGGGACTCTCCTGAAACTCGGCCATGCACTCGATCCTTGTCACCGGCGGAGCAGGCTTTATTGGCGGAGCGCTCGTTCGCCAGTATCTGGCCGAAGAACGGGGAAGGCTCATTAACCTGGATCTGCTGACCTACGCCGGCAACCTCGATTCGCTGGCCGCAGTCCGCAACGATCCCCGGCACATCTTCGTTCAGGGAGATATTGGCGATCGCCAGCTTGTTGCCAGGCTGCTAAACGAGCATCGGCCGGCTGCCATAGTCAATCTGGCTGCGGAGTCGCATGTAGACCGTTCGATCGACGGGCCCCGCGCGTTTCTGGACACCAACGTCGTTGGCACGTTCGAATTGCTCACTGCGGCATTGGTTTATTGGCGCAGCCTGGAAGGAGAGCAGCGCGACCAGTTTCGGTTTCTGCACGTCTCAACCGACGAGGTCTTCGGCTCCCTGGGGCCAACCGGCCGGTTTACAGAGGAGACACCGTACGCACCCAATTCTCCCTACTCCGCCTCCAAAGCCGCGGCCGACCATTTTGTCCGGGCATTTCATCACACCTTCGGCCTGCCGACGCTGACGACCAACTGCTCGAACAATTATGGGCCCTATCAGTTCCCCGAGAAATTGATCCCTTTGATGATCCTCAACGCCCTGGAAGGAAAACGCCTGCCGGTCTACGGAGACGGCCAGAACATCCGCGATTGGCTCTTTGTGGAGGACCACTGCCGGGCCATTCGCCGCGTCCTTCAAGACGGGAAACCGGGAGAAACCTACAACATCGGCGGCAATTGTGAACGCGCCAACCTCGATATCGTCCACCAAATCTGCGATCTAGTGGACGAGCTGCGTCCCGGCTTGCCCCACGCACCCTGCCGCTCGTTGATCGAGTTCGTTCGCGACCGGCCCGGCCACGATCGCCGCTATGCCATCGATTCCACCAAGATCGCGCAACAGCTTGGATGGCAGCCAACCGTCAACTTTGAAACAGGTTTGCGCCGCACCGTGGCGTGGTATCTGGAAAACCCTGCCTGGGTTCAGCGGGTGACCAGCGGCAAGTACCGCCGCGAGCGCCTGGGTTTGACGGGTGAGTGAACCATTTGGCCCACAGGAGGCTCGTTTTGAAATGACATCGCCATACCGTGGAATCGTCCTGGCAGGGGGGGCCGGATCGCGGCTGTACCCCTGCACTCGGGCCGTCAGCAAGCAGTTGCTGCCGGTCTACGACAAGCCGATGATTTACTATCCTCTGTCCACGCTGATGCTGGCGGGCATCCGCCAGATTCTGCTGATCTCCACGCCCCACGACATTGGTCTTTATGAGCGCCTGCTGGGAGACGGACGCCCTTTGGGACTGGAAATCGAGTACGCCGTCCAAGAGCGGCCGGAGGGGCTCCCCCAGGCGCTGGTGATCGGCCGGGATTTTATCGGCGATGGAAACGTGGCCCTGATCTTGGGAGATAATGTCTTTTACGGCCACAGTTTTCAGCCCATGCTGACGCAGGCAGCGGAACGCGATCGCGGCGCGACCATCTTCAGCTACCTGGTGAAAGATCCGGAACGGTTTGGCGTCGTGGAACTGGATGCCCAGCGGCGGGCGGTTTCGTTGGAAGAGAAGCCGGCCCAACCCCGGTCCAACCAGGCGGTCACCGGACTGTATTTCTTCGATCACCGCGCGGTCGCGATTGCCGCCGGATTGAAGCCATCGGCCCGCGGTGAAACCGAGATCCTGGATGTGCTGCGTCCCTATCTCGCCGCAGGCGAGTTGTACGTGCAACAACTGGGGCGCGGGTTTGCCTGGCTCGATACCGGGACGCATGAATCGCTGATGCTGGCCGGGACGTTTATCCAGACGATCGAGCAGCGGCAGGGCTTAAAGATCGCCTGCCTGGAAGAAGTTGCCTTTCAAAAAGGCTTTATCGACGCCCGGCAATTGGCCGCCCTGGCAGAGCCGCTTAAGAACGAATACGGGGACTATCTGCGCTCAGTGGTCCGCGGAGCGCCCTGACGCCCTCGGTTGGTGCTACCGCACAACCAGCTGTTCGATCAACTCCGTTTCATCGGGCGTCAGCACGAAATCGAACGCCTTCAGATCGCTCCGCATGTGTTGCGGATCCGACGTGCCGGTCAACGGCAGCATCCCCACCTGCAAAGCGAAACAAAAAACGGCCTGGGCAGGTGTCATCGCCTGACGCTTCGCGATCCGGTTCAACTCCGGATGAGCTAGCGCCTCCGGGTTGGCCGTAAGCAGCGAAAACCCCTGGTACACGATTTCGTTTTCGGCACAAAACTGCCGCACTTGCCGGTCCCAGCCGAGCACGGCGAAGCAGCGGTTTTGCACGAAACTGGGCCGGACGCGGGCTTCCCGGCACAGCAATAGAAGCTGTTCCAGGCTCACGTTGCTTATGCCCAGTAAACGTGCGCGGCCGCTGGCGTGGACCGCTTCCATCGCCCGCCATGCTGTCCAATCGTCCGGCCCCAGGCCGCGCCGCACGCTGGGGCCATGCAGCACGTACGAGTCGATCCGCTCCACACCCAGGTGTGCCAGCGAACTGGCGAAGGACTGCTCTACCTGAACTTCAATCGGCGCGTCGGGCTCATACGGCAGACGATGGTCCTGCCCAGGCTGAAACGTGAACTTGGTTTGGATAAACAGTTCGTCGCGCTGAACCAAGCCGGCGGCGATGGATGCAGCGATCGCCTGGCCCACCGCCGCTTCATGGTAATGTCGGCGCTGGTTGGCCGTGTCGATGCCGCGGAAGCCCTGCTGGATCGCCAGTTCGGTCAGCCGCTGGGTCGCCTCCTCTTTCCAGGCGGTGCCGTAGAGGAATCGGGGAATCTGCACGCCGGCCACCGAAAGATATCGCTCGGCCATGGATTGTCTCCGTTATGCAGCTAAACCATCCCCATGGTGGTCACAGTATCGGTCCCAGCATGGCCAGGATGTTGTTCCAGATGCGCCGTCGCACGGGCCAGGACGCCACCATTTCCCGCGTGACGGCAGCGGAGCTGGCCATATATTGACTTTGGCGCTCCCTGACGGCCGCCGTCAGTTCCGCGTCGTAGAACAGGATATTGTTTTCGTAGTTGAGATCAAAACTTCTGCGGTCCATGTTTGCGGAACCGATGAGCGTGACTTCCCCATCCAAAGTGAGCGACTTGGTGTGCAACAAGCCGCCGACGTACTCATGGATCTTCACGCCGGCGTCCAGCAAGTCCGCATAGTAGCTCCGGCTGGCCCCCGCGACGATCCAGGAATCGTTGCGGGCGGGAAAAATAATCGTCGTGTCCACACCCCGATAGGCTGAAGCGCACAGGGCGTTCTGCATCGACTCGTCCGGCACATAGTACGGCGTGGAGATCACCACCTCGCGGCGGGCCGCGTAGATCAGCGACTCGAACATCTCCGGCATGGCCGAGTGGCGGGCCGTCGGCCCGGTGCCAATCACCTGAGCCGGCAAACCGGACCGCGGCGCGGGTATCGGCTGCCGCAGCAAGCCGTCAATATTTTCATTGGCGTAGGTAATCCAGTCGCTGGCAAACAGGTGCTGGTTCTGCCGGGCGATCGGCCCCTCGAAGCGGATCACCGCATCCACCCAGGGGGCGAACCGGGCCTTCACGCGGAACTCCGGATCGGCACAGTTCTGACTTCCGCAGTAGGTGATGCGCCCATCGATCACCACAATCTTGCGGTGGTTGCGCAAGTCCACGCGTCCAATCAGCGATCGCAACAACACATTACCAATGGGGAGCGCCACGGCCACGCGGACCCCGGCGTCACGCATAGCCTCCCAATACTGCGAACGGATCATGCCGCGCGAACCCAGGCCGTCCGCCATCGCCCGGCATTTCACTCCCCGTCGCGCCGCCCGCGTCAGCGCCTCGACGATTTTTGTGCCACTGTTGTCCGCCAGCCAGATGTAAAACAGTAGATGAACGTGCTCCGTGGCGGCATCGATGTCCGCCACCAGGGCGTCGATCGTGGCATTGGAGTCCGCCAGCAAGCGCCCGGTGTTCCCCCCAATCGGTTCGAATCCACTGATCGAATGGCCGACGCGGAACAGATGCTCATAACACGGCGGCACAGCCGGTTTCAGGTTCACCTCCTGCCCAGGGAAGGCGGCAGCGACTGGCGGCATGCTGCTGAGCACTTCCCGCAGACGGGCCACGCGGCGGCGGCCGATATTCACCTCGCCGAACAGGAGATACATCACCATGCCCAGCACCGGCAGCGACAAGATCACGACCACCCAGGCAATGCGGGAGGCCGGCTCCCGGTGCGGCCGCAAGAGAACACGCACCAGGATCGCCACTTCGAGCGTCACATGGATGACGAGAAACAGAGTGATGCCGCTCATGATGCTCTTTGATGCTGTTCCGCTGACCCCTCGTCAATACGGTGACACTACGTCCCCAACGCAGTTGCTAGACGTCTCGCTTTATTGGTGATCGGCTTGGCGACCGGAAGGGGGGGGAAAAATTCAGTCGTGGTCACGTTTTTTGATTCCCTGGTTGACTCCATCAAATTGGCGATTCATGGCCTCTTGAGTCGTTGAATCGTGACGTCGGAGACGAGAATCCGCATTTGCTCAATTGCGATCGCGTTGAGCTTGCGCAGCCGTTCGTCCTGCGGGAGTTTCTGCTTGATCAGCTCCGCGTTCAGGCTTTCCATGTTCGAGAGACACACCAGTTGCGCGCCGTTGGCCTGGTCGCGGATGTTCCCACTTTCGCCCGGGTTCGCGTCGCGCCACTGTTTGGCGGTCATTCCGAAGAGCGCCACGTTCAGCACATCCGCCTCACTCGCGTAGGTGAAATTGGCCTGCGCCTTGCTCACTTCCTCGGGGATCAGGTTCGTCCTGATCGCATCGGTGTGAATGCGGTAGTTGATTTTCGCCAGATTCCGCCGCACGTCCCAGTCGAGGCTCTTGCGCTCGTCCTCCTTGAGGCGTTGGAACTCCTTGATGAGGTAGAGCTTGAACTCGACAGAAATCCAAGACGCGAACTCCAACGCGATGTCGATGTGGGCGAACGTGCCGCCGTAGCGTCCGGGCTTGGATTCGATGCCGATGGCGCCGGTCCTTTCCACCCACGATTTCACCGTCAAAATGAAGCTGTTAAGTCCGGACTGTTTTTTAATCCCATCGAATTCGATGGGATTAAAATCGGGGTTGTTCAACTGCTCCCAGATGCCCAGAAATTCGATGGTGTTCCGGTTTCGTAGCCAATTCATGATCAGATAGTCGGTTCGGTCGGCGTCTTTGTAGCGCGCGATGTCCGTCAGGCTGATGTAATCCCGATCTCTCGCCCGCGTCACTGTCACGGACTGGCTAAGCACCGTGATCCTACTCGACTTGGCCATGTCGATCCTTCCCGCCTTTTGCGACATCGGCGATAAACGCCTCGTAAGTCGCACCCCCCATGTGCAAGACCACGATTCGCATAGATTCGCAGATGTCGATCAGATAAGCCTTATCCTTGTGCAAAGACCGGCCTCGCGTGTTTCAAGATGTGCCCGCGCCGAACCGGGTTGGTGCTCTGTTCGATGCCGCGCCAACTGACCACGTCCACCTTACGGCCTAGCAGTTGGCCCAGTTCCTCCTCCATTTCCAGGTATTTGTGCCCCCAAGTCACCCGCGTTATTGATGATGAACCGCACGAGAAAATTGACATCGCTGCGAAGCCGGGTCGAAGTCGTCGCGCAACACCGACCCGAGGATGGCCAGCTCACTGACCCCATACTTCCGGCACACGCGGGAGATCGCCTCCAGCGGCAGGTCGATGCGAAGTTGTTCCGGACGGGTCAAAAGCATCGCTTTATCGTACCAGTTGGCGCGATCCATGACATGCCGTCGCTGCTCGCGAAGCCAGGGTTCTGGTTGGCGAGAAAGGCGGAACGGGAGGCGGCGCTCGTGGAGACTTCCTCGCTGGCGCTTTGGGCTGATGTGAACGGTGCAATATTGCGGCCCAAAACAGGCCACAGCCTGCCACGGCTTGAATTTTCCCGCCCACACTGGCATCCTGCCAAGTGTGGAAATGCACACATTCCAGCCCAGGCACAAGCTCAGCAGCACGGCCGTAAAGCATGGCCAGTAAGCACGTTAGCACAAAGAACCGACAGGCACTGGACGAAGTGCTGGGTTATCTGAACTTTTCCACAGGCGCGGCCGACCGCCAGTTCCTTTTCAACCTGAATGGCCTGTTTCGCGACCTGGCTGTTGACGAGGCCGGCGGCCAGGAACTGCCGAACTGTGTTGCCGCGCTGCTGCAGAAGCGGCTGGACGAACTGTCACGCCAGGGGGGCACCTTTGCCAACGTGACGCAGGCCAAACGGGCGATCGAACTGCTTACGCAAAACGTCCTGCCGGGCTATCGGACTTTTCATCGCGATCTGCTGCTGCACCAGGACGAGGAAACCCTGTTTGGCCCGCTATTCTGCGGACGGGTATTCGAGGTCATCTTGCAGGAAATCACCACTAGTACAGCCGATGCGTCCCCGGAGGCAGTCTCCGCGGCCGTCATCGCCCGGCTGAACGATTATGTGGGACACCGCCCCTTAGCGACGCTGGAAACCCGGCAGACGGAGCCGTACCCGCACGAGTGGCATCGGCCGGTGCCGCTGTGGATCCGGGGCGTGGGGGCCGCGCCAGGGCGCTACGAAACGCTCCTCACCCGGGCGGTGGAGATTCTGGAGGCCGCGGATGCGGACCTGCTCTCCGCTGCGGATTTCGATCCGCGCCAGATGGAAGAACTGGCGATGGACGCTCGGGGCTACGATTTCGATCATCCCGCGAACAAGCGGCCCAACTATCATTTTGGCCACTGGGATCCCCACTGCATTGACTCCCGCGGGCACTATCGCCGCTACGTGGTGCGGCAGGAGATACTCGACGCGCTTACGGCGCGTGTCGAGCAGGGCCAGGCTGCGGAGGCAGAAGGCCTGATGTTTGAGTCGGCGGCAGCCCTGGCCGGCACAATGTTGATGTCCGCCGAACTGACCGGTTCCGGGCCGACGGCGCACACTTCGGACGCAACGCTCGGGACGTTGATGCCGCGCATCGCCGCCCATCGCGACCGGTTCTACGAAGAATTGATCAGGCGTTCGGGGCGGGAACGCGGGCGGCTGCAGGCGGAAGCGCGCCAGCGGAGGCAGCCTTTCGGCGGCGTGCGGCAGTATCTCAATGCCGATCTGGCCCGTCGCCGTGCCGCACAGTTGGAGCACGTCCATCTGGCCCGGTTGCTGGCCCGCATCGGCCAGACCGAGGCCGCCCAGGGGCAGGCAGCCGCCGTTTCCACCGCGCGGGCCCGCATGGTCTGCCAGATGCAGTGCCTGCTCGCCTCCGCGGATCGGTCGCTGGACCAGGGGGACCTCGAATCGGCCGCCACCCTGGCGGCGAAGACGATTGAGTTGCTGCATCGCGCCATTCAGTGCGGCGCCGTGGTCGATCCGTGGAACCTTCTGGGATGCGATGCTCAGTTTCCCCTTTTTCCCGCCCTGGAAAACAGCGTCTACGACCATCGGGTCGATGAGCTGCTGGAAGTGATGGCGGAAATCCTTCAGGTCCTGGCGCGGGGGTGGACGCTGGCGGCCGCCGCCGGGCAGGACCAGTCGCGGCAGCGGATACAGGAAGAGATGACGAGCCTGGCCGCGTGGTGGGACCAGTTTGCCTCGACCAGCGTCAGCAGCGTGGAAGGAATCGACGCCGGATCGCTCCGGGAAGCTGCTGCCGCCGTGGCCGATGCCCTGTCGGCCTGGCATCGTGGAGGTACGACGGCGGGGGACATCGCGTTCTGGCGGCCGTTCGTCGCCCGCTTCGATTCCCCCAAGGCTTTTGTGCTGGTGGTCGAGGCGCTGCTGGACCGGGGAGACTTCGTGGCCTCGATGGCGCTCTTGATGCAGTGGCTCAGCGAAGCGGATCGCGTGCCGCTGCAGGAAGTGGATGCCTCGTTTCACGCCATGGCGGGGCGCTGGCTGCGAGAATTGTTTTCGGGCCCGGCCGCGGCGCCCCTCTCCAGCCAGCAGCAGTGGCGGCTGGTCACCCGTTTTTTCGATTCCATCGAGGCTAATGCCGAGCAATGGGGACAAGCGCCGACGCTGGAGATGGCCCAGCGCGAACCGGCGGCGGGTCCCTCCGGCAGCGAACTGCTGGACGATCTGCCCGCCGGCGTGGAAGAAGAGCGGGACGACGAGGAAGAGGATGAACTGTTTGCCGCGGCCTACGATGGAATGGTCTATCGGGACAGCACCGACGACGGCGTCAGCGAGGACCTGCTCGGCGCGCCCGGCGAAGGGAAGGCCACCGATCACGAACTGGAGCATGAGTCGCGCCGTGTCAGTGCCCGATTGGCGTTTCTGGTCACGCTGGCTACGCTGTGGCGATACACGGCCGAGCAGGTGGCCGCTGGAAAACTGCGGGAGCCCGATGCGCCCGAACGGCTGGCTGGATGGGCGGAACAATTGCAGCGGCTGCACAAGCAACTGGGAGACTTGCTGACCGCCGCGGCCCGCTTGCCAATACCCCGTCCCAGCGGTTCGTCCGAGTCGCTGCTGCAATACGATCGGCTCCGCACCGTCAAGGACGCCTTGCTGGAACAGGTGATCGCCGCCGCGGCACGCTGCAAGGAAGCGGAATGGATGGTGATCGCGGCCGGGGGAGGCGAACCCAAGGACGTCAAAGCCAGGACCGCCGCCCGCGTGCTGGCGGCCTTGATCCGGGCCGATGCGGCGGCCGTCCGGCAGGTCTGGTCAGAAATGCTCGAGGATTTGTCCGGGCAGCCCTTGTTATATGTGCCGCTGGCCAAAGGAGGCGATCCGCACAAGATCCTGGCTGCACGGTCGTTCCAGCGGCTGGTCCGTTTGCTGCTGGGCCTGCTGCCGCGGGTTGGCCTGTTGGTCGAAACCGGCGAGCTGCTTCACGCCGCTGGAGAGTGGGAACGGCAGCAGGGAGCCTCCGCCGGGTCCGTGACCGAATACGATGATCTCGTCAAAATCGCCAATCAGGCCATGGCCGAATGCATTGTGGCCTCGCATGCTGGAGGACCGGCTGTGGCCAGCCGGGACCCAGACAGCCGCCAGGCTGCACGCCAACGACAGCACGAATCGGCAGCGAGCGTGGAACACCGCGATGCGTCCCTGATCGACGATCTTGACGCTCTGGTCCGCTCCCTGTTGCCGGATTGGCTCCGCCATAGCCGCAATCTGCGACTGTCGGTGTTGGAAAAAGTGCTCAGTGAGCCGCGCTGGCAGCAACTGGTGGACTTGATTCAGCGCTATGGGAGCGACCTGTTCGTCCAGCAATTTCTCCACATGGGGCATCTGCGCGCCATCCTGCACCGGGGAGTCGAAGGCTGGGTGGAGGACGTGGACGAGCAGGACAGCGACTATCGCCATCTACGTCTGGTGGAGGCCATCCGTGAAGGAACGGCGCCCAAGCGGGCGATTGAATTACTGCAACTGGTTTTGGAGGCCATCGTCGAAAATTATGTTGAGTACCGAGACTATAACAGCACGACCACGCAGTCCGACCGGGGCGATTTGATCTATATGCTGCTCGATCTACTCCGGTTACGGGTGCAATACGACCGGATCGATTGGAATGTCGCCCCTATCGTGCAGGTCCACGAGGTGCTCCTGCGGCACGGACGGGCTTCCGCCGCCGCCCTGTGGCGGACCGAGCTGGCGCAGCGCACGGACACCTTGGCGGACGATTTGCAAGCCCGGCTGGAGGAATTGCAGCGCAACTACGGCATGCGGCTGCCGACCGTGGCGGACCGGATTCGCGAACGGTTTGTCCGGCCGCTTTTGGTCGATCGTGCCCAGGCGCTGTTGCGCGGCGCGATCGGCGAAGTCCGGGGCGGCGAACCGGGCGCCGCCTGCACGGAGTTCCAGCAGGAGTTGGAGGAACTCTCGCGCGAGCCGACCGGCGTGGGGCTGGATGTGCCGCAGTGGCTGGAGACCCTGGAGAACGAGGCGGAGCGCATTCTGGCGGAGGACCCCCGCTATGGCCTGGCGGAATCGGCCGTACCCGGCGTCCCGCAGCGGACCCTTTCGCGGGACGAAATCCGCGAACAACTCGAGCGCATGGAGCGAACGGAAGAGTAGGCCGCGAGGGACCGTCCCCATTTTTGCCGCCAGCACGCGTTATTGGAGTGAGCGGCCCATCGGCAAAAATGCAACGGTCCCTTGGCTGGGTGTGCAGGTGCCAGGCGTCCCCCTACGCCAGTACAATCCGCCGCACTTCCGCCGCGATGAAGAACGAGCCGGTAACCACGATCAAATCGTCGGATCGAGCGTCTGCCGACGCAATCTGCCAGGCCGCGGGCGGATCGGCGGCCAGATGGTGGTTTGTGCTTCCCAGGTCGCGGGCCAGCGAGTCCAATTCCTCCAGCGGCATGCCACGCGGATTGTCCCGATAGCGCGTCAGCGTCACCTCGTCAAACGCGGGCAGCAGCAGCCGCAACATGCCGCGAGCATCCTTGTCGCGGCTGGTGGCAAAGATGAGCTTCTGACGCGCAGCTGAAAAGCTCTCGCGCAGCACGTCCAGCAGAGCGGCGATCGACGCCACGTTGTGGGCTGCATCGACCACCAACGCGGGCGCGCGGCCAATCACCTCCACGCGCACCCGGCAGCGGGTCGCCGCCAGGCCGCGCCGGATGGCCTCGTCGGGCACGCTCCAACCCAGCCGCCGCAGTTGCTCGACGGCGGCGATGGCCACCGCCGCATTCGCCCCCTGGTGGCGCCCCAGCATCGCCAACGCCACATCGCGAAGCTGTAGTCCGGATTGCGATCGGTAGTTGATCCCGCCGCGGCTATCCGCATTCGGCCCAGGCGAGGCGGGGCGGTTTTTCCGGGCCGGATGATAGTCGAACCTGAAATCCGTCCCAAGTTCGACCAGCGGCGCGCCACGGTCCGCCGCCACTTCGCGGATGACGCTTTGCGCCCCTGCATGGAGAACTCCACTGACAACGGGTATTCCCGGCTTGATAATACCGGCCTTTTCCCGGGCAATTTTTTCCTCCGTGTCTCCCAACTGCTGCGTGTGGTCGAGGCTGATGCTGGTGATGACCGCCACGTGCGAGGTGCAGACGTTGGTTGAATCGAGCCGTCCCCCCATGCCCACCTCCAGAACCGCCGCATCCACCCCGGCGGTGGCAAAATGCATCAGCGCCAGCGCCGTGGTCAACTCAAAAAATGTCGGTCCGGTTTCGTCTTCCGTTCGCGCGGCGGCGGCGTCCATGGCGTCCACGACCAGCCGCAACTCGGCCACCAGCTCAGCCAGTCGCGGGGTTGGACACGCCGCCGCGTCGATCGCCAGCCGCTCTTCCACCCGGTCCAGATGCGGCGACGAAAACAGGCCTGTTTTCAATCCCGCATGCGTGAGGATGCCGGCGATCATGGCTGCGGTCGAACCTTTGCCTTTCGTGCCGCCGACGTGAACGATCGACAACCGGTCCTGGGGGTTACCAAGTCGGGACAGCAGATCGCGCATGCGATCCAGCTTGTACTCGCGGGTCCGGTACGGAACGGAAAGCATCCGCTCATAGTCGATCCGTCCCAGCAGATAGGATACGGCATCCTCAGCGGGCGCAGCGCAGACCACGGTCTCAGAGGGTCCAGCGAAAGGGTCGGACATGGCAGCCAAATTTACAGGTTCCTGGCGGCGCGACCAGCCTAGCGCCGCGCCCGAACCGGTATTTTCGCCTGTTCTGCCCGTTTGTAAACCGCTTGGATGTACTGGCGGCTGACACGGAATTCGGCCGCCAGATGCGTGAACGACTCGTTGCTGATGCAAAGCCGGCCGACGATGGCGAAAAGGTTGGGACGCCCTTTCTTCGGCTTGCGGGGCATTCCGCTGCGAGAAGCCTGATAGACGGTATGCGTGCTGACGCCGAATTGACGGGTGACGTCCGGGACCGATTCGCCGCTGCGGACGGCTGCTGCAATCGCAAGGCGGCGCCTGTGGCGCTGCTTCTGGTCCATGTGCACCCCGTCGCGATCCCCGTTCCTGTCCACCCCGTCCTTGCTCGCGCCAACTAATCGCGGCATGACATGCCCTCCTTCTTTCTTAGATACCCCATTTATTCTCCTGACTCTGCAGGCTGGATTTTAGCCCCCGATCAAATAACTCGCAAGGGTGGTGTACAAATGCTGCCCTAACAGGCATCGTTCGCCCAGCCGCGCGTTTCAGGGGACGGGCGACAAACTCTCCTTTCCGTTTCGCGTCGAAAGGGCCCGCCACGTCACCAATTCAATGTCGTTGGAAATCGACCGCACCGAGGCCTCCATCATCACGACTTGCACCATCCCCGGGTGGTGACTGCGCGCTGTGACGGCCCCGTACGATTTATGGTTGCTGGGATTGGGCGTCTTGCCTTCCTGCCAGCTATTGAAATCGACCGCTTCATGGCCATTGCACGGCACGTCCGTGTTGGGCGCAAATACCGTGGTGAAACCGGTTTGATGCACCCGTCCGTCGGTCCATTCCGTATGACCCGAATCGGGCTTGAATTCGGCGGTACCCAGTGTGCAGATTTCGCTAACGGACCCGGGCATGGTTTCTGGTGAAGGCGTGCCGCTATTGCGGTAATAAGGGGAATACGTTTTGACTTCCGCGGCACAGATCGTATTACTCAAGCCATCGCCGATCTGATGGACGGTCGTCCCTCGGAGCGGATGAAAAACGCCGTCTCCACCCGCTCCTTTTCCTCCATTTCCGGCCGGATCCCACACCAGCCATGTCCCCTGATTGTTGGCATAGTTGATCGGAATATATTGATTAACGCCGTCCACTCGCACCTGCGTCTGCGGCTCGGAAGGGCAAAGATAAACAGGTACTCGGTGAGCAGACAAAGGCTTGCCGTTAATGCTGATGGCTTTGTACGACTGGTTGAAGTCCATTTTCTCGTATAGGGCATCCTGCTCAAGATAAGGTGTAATCAGCGCCTGTGCCGACCAGCCTCCGGTGCCAAAGCGGGAGGGAGGAAAATAGCCCCGGCTGG
>Ga0194132_10008977_pt1 | contig 14049 bp, 12 predicted proteins | sample TA2KigOf80mmetaG_FD_148612 | JGI IMG/M metagenome (GOLD analysis project Ga0194132, IMG submission 148612) | Freshwater microbial communities from Lake Tanganyika, Tanzania - TA2015054 Kigoma Offshore 80m | ecosystem: Environmental > Aquatic > Freshwater > Lake | place: Tanzania: Lake... | reverse complement strand
CGTTTCGCGACAGAAACTAGCTAGGCAACCAGGCAAGAGCTACGCTGTTGATATCCCGGAAGCACTCGCATGCTTCACTATGAGCGTGTCAATCCTCGCAGCCACCCGGTCCCGGCCTGGCCAGCCCGTGTGCTATACTACCACCCTTCAAGCAGTCGTTCGTTTCCAGAGGTGAAGCAATGGGGAAGGAAGACAGCGGGTTTAAGGTAGCCGATCGACGGCTTTTTACCGCCGAAGGCGATCTACGGGATTCGGTGCCACCTGGGCGCCCGTCGGGAGACGACGGCTTACCCACTTTGGAGGCGCTGCCCGAGTCGGCATCCGCTGGCGAAGCAGATCCAGCGATGACGTTTGAGGCGCTGGTGTTCTCCTTCAGCACCACGGCGCTTCTTCAGCTGGGAATGGCCGTGCATCCCGAAACCGGAAGACCCGAGAAAGACCTGCCCGGCGCCAAGCAGACCATCGACATCCTGGAGATTCTCAAAGAAAAGACCCGCGGCAATCTGACGGCAGACGAAGGGAAGCTGCTCGAAGAATGCCTCTACGACTTGAAGCTGGCGTACGTACGGGCGATTGAATCAGCCAAATCCTGATTTGCGATCTTTCGGATGAGAAGGTCGAGCCTCAAGGTGTCGCGTCTTGAGGCGGAAGAGGGCAGGTTTGGAGCGTGGACACGAACCGATTCTCGAATCTCGCTGCCCGCAGTTGGAATCAGTGCTCGTGCAGCCGCCCTCTGAATCGATGAAGATTCTGCATGCCCACCGGGACTTTCCTGCTTCGCGACGAAGCTCGGTCACGATCGGCAACTTTGACGGCCTGCACCTGGGCCATCGCCAGATTCTCGCGGAGCTGGTTCGAACGGCGGCAGCTTCGGATAACGCTTCCGTCGTGATGACGTTTTCGCCTCATCCCTTGCAGATCCTCCAGCCTGACAAAGCTCCAGGCTTGATTGTTCCCAGCTCAGAGAAGTTCGCCCAGATCGAATCGCTGGGAATCGAGTATCTCCTGCTGGCGAAGTTCGACGAGGAGCTTTCACGTCTCAGCGGTCAGGATTTCGTCCGGCAGATTCTCGTCGATTCTTTGCGGGCCAAGCATATTCTCGTGGGACACAATTTCGTGTTCGGCCACAAACGATCGGGCAACGTCAGTTTGTTGGAGGCCCTGGGCCGCGAGTGCGATTATTCGGTTCACGTCGTTCCGCCGGTTCAGGTGCGTGGCAGCCGGGTCAGCAGCACCTGGATTCGAGAGTTGATTCGGTCGGGCCGCGTCAGCCAGGCCAATCGCCTCTTAGGACGCTACTACACGCTTCAGGGGCGCACCGTTTCCGGCCAGAGTCTGGGCAAGACGCTTCTCTTCCCTACCTTGAACCTCGAAGCCCAGAATGAAATCCTGCCCGGAAAGGGTGTGTACGCCACGCGGGCTCTGTTTGATGGCAAGGGTTACCCGGGAGTGACGAACGTGGGTACCCGGCCTACCCTTTCAGGAACGAACCTGTCCGTCGAGACCCACCTGTTGGAATACGCGCCAGAAACGCCACCGGTCGCCTTTCAGTTGCAATTCCTCCACCGCCTGCGAGATGAGCAACAGTTTCCGTCGATTGAAGCGCTGAAGCAGCAAATAGCGAAAGATATCCAGCGCGCACGACGTTTCTTTGGACTACTGGAAAGGCTGCAGCGCAAGTGATCGGAGGAGCCCAGAGTTACAACCGCCGATAGCGTGGAGGCCGCGTTTAGCGCGTCCGTCGCGGCAAGACGATGGCGCGCCATAGGCGAAGTTGAGCTCTCTGCCGCACAGGTGCTGCGAAAGAACCGGAAGCGAGCCGTCACCGCCCGGGACTACGCGGCGAGAACTCTTGCTCCCCGCTTCGAGGGCTCAACCGCCTGGAAATGGCTGTTGTCAGATCCAATCGAACTACTGTATTTTCCGCCACGCAGCGCCAAGGTCTCGAAGCGAGTCTTCTTGCATGAGCGAGGTTATCAATGAACCAGCGTCCCGAGTTTCAGTTTGAGAACGTCCCTTCCGGTAGCAAAGGTGTCTACAAGCTGAGCCTTCCGGCTCCAGAGCCGCTGGGCGATCTGGTCGCACAGACGTGGCTTTCTTCCTGTGGTTTGCAGCCGGAGGAGAGCATCGCTTCCGCCCTTTCAGCGCACTGGCAGGATGGTGCTTTGTCCACGCCGGTGCTGGTCGTTCGCGGCAAAGGCTCCGGCAAAACGCTTGTCGCGACCGCGGGCGTCCATGGAGACGAATACGAGGGAATGGAGGCGATCTTTCGGATCTTCAACGCCCTCGATCCGCAGAGCGTCAGCGGCACATTTGTGGCCGTGCCGGTCGTCACGCTCCCCGCGTTTTGGCTAGGCGTTCGTTCCAATCCCATCGATCAAAAAAACATGGCCCGCGTGTTTCCCGGATCGAACAACGGAACTCTCAGCGAACGCATCGCGGCCACGCTGCTGCATCGGGTGTTGCGGCACGCCAGTCTCTATGTCGATTTGCACAGTTCTGGGCGGAACTATCACATGTTGACGCTGTGCGGCTATTCGACGATTGGAAGCCAGGCCGGGATAGCGCGGTCGGCTGCGCTGGAATTCGGAGCTCCGATCGTCTGGGCTCACGACACCGTTTCCCCGGGACGGACGCTATCCGCAACGCTCGAGCTCGGTATCCCATCGCTCTACACGGAGGCCTACGGTGGGGGCGAGGTTCGTCCAGAAGACGTCGATTGCTACACGCAAGGGATTGCCAATCTCCTGAAGTTTCTCGATATTGCGACGCTCGACGAAGCCAGGCTGCCTTCTGACTACCGGCCGAGAATTCTGGGCGGATCGGGAAACGTCGACCTGGGAATCAAGAACAGCCGCGGTGGTTTGTTTTTTCCCAAAGCCACGATCGGCTCGACCGTTCGCGCTGGGGAAGTTTTGGGGATCGTTTACAGTTTAGAGGGAAACGTCGAAGAACAGATCACGGCTCCACAGGATGCTGTCCTCGTGATGATCCGGGCAACCAATCGAATCTACGCAGGCGAGTTAATCGCGGCGCTGGCTTCGGAGAACTGACGGGCTTCTGCCATGAAGATTGAATCGGTTCAAGCGACGCCGGTAACCATCGCTTTCACCGAGCCAGAGATCTGGTCACAAGGAGTCCGTCACGGTGTCACCGCCATCGTCGTCGAGGTGGCCACGAATGCCGGGATCACCGGCGTTGGCGAGTCGGTGCCAGCGCCCTCGCCCGAGGTCACGCTGGCTGCAATCGACTCAGCGGCCAAGACGATTCTTGGGAAAGATCCGCGTCAGATCCAACGTCGATGGCTCGACATGCAGAGCTTGGGAGGCTGGTGCAGCTTCCCTTATGTGGGAAACTCGGCGCTGGCCGGTATCGAGATCGCTCTTTGGGACATTCTTGGGCAGTCGCTGAAGGCCCCGATTCATGCTTTGTTGGGCGGGCCTGTCCGTGACCGCGTTCCGATTATGGGTTTCGTCCAGCACACGACCCCGGAACGCATCGAGCGCGACGCTGAAAGGATGGCGTCTGCAGGCTTCACGACGCTGTACACCAAGGTAGGCCTCGATCGGGAACGCGACCTGGCCGCAACGGCGGCGCTTCGCCGGGGTGGAGGTCCCCAAGCACAGCTGCGGGTTGACGCCAATGAGGCCTGGACTCCGGGAACGGCCCTCCGGATGGCTCATGCTCTGCGTGAGTACGATTTGCAGTACATCGAGCAACCGATCCGGATGCGGAATATTCGCGAACTGGCCGAACTGCGGCGGCGCTCTCCGATTCCGATCGCCGCCAATCAGAGCAGCTGGCTTAACTGGGATATTGCCGACATCCTGGCCGCTGGCGCCGCCGATGTCATCATGAGTGACCCCTGGCAGGCGGGAGGGATCGCCAATTTTCAGCGCGCTGCCGCAATGTGCGAGACGGCCGGTCTGCCTCTCGTCTATCACAGCTTCGCTCCCTTATCGATTGCCACACGAGCTGCCATGCAGGTGCTCTGCACCAGCCCAGCATGCGTATTCGCCAACCAGACTTACAACCATATGTTGGCCGACGACGTGGTGAGAGAACCCGTCCGGATCGAACAGGGGCACATCGCGGTGAGCTCTGAAGCCGGCTTGGGGGTCGAACTCGACCGCACGAAGCTGGCTCGATATCACGAAGCCTATCGGCAGCAGGGCTACGCGAGCGCCTACGATAACGAAGCGACTAGAGCTGGAAAAGCTTTCTTCCTTCCGAATCAGTAAGACACCTGCAGCCCACGACCCCGCATAAACACTGAGTGCCGCCATTCGTCGGTTCGCCAACGTATTCTGCCGTCGCGGTGGCTCTGTCATGCCCAAAAACCAGAACGCGGCGATTCTTCTCACTGCAAGTATGGCTGCGCTGGACTCGATGCCTGTCTGCGCGGGTATGACGACCCAGCTCGACGCGCGATCGCACCGTGACACCGTCGCGATGACGAAACGAATTGCTGGCCTTGAGTATCCGCAAGGTTGCCGCTGGGTCCAGCCGCCAGAAATCCGTTGTCAGCAGCGCGCAGACTACTGTATTTTCCGCTCCTGATTAGGCTGGCGCGTCTGCCCGCCAAGTGAGGACTTATCCATGAAAACCTTGGACTTCTCTCGTTCCTTTGTGACCTTTCGCATCGACACACTGAAAAAACCGCCCGTCACAGTGAGCCACAAGCCGCCGTTCTCCTTGAACAACGCCCGCATCCAGATGGACTGCCGCTGCCGTATTACCGAAAAGGGGAGCGGAGAACTATTTGACTTCTTCTTAGGAGCCAGCTGCAAGACGGAGCGCGTTGGTGTCGAGCGCGACATCTGGCTCGAACCCAACGCGGATTTCGTTCCGGTTTTTTCCAAGACCCAGTTCATGCACATCAAAACCTACGACCGAGCCGACCGCTCGGTCTCGCTATACCCACCCTCGTTGGGCACACAGCCTGAACGTCTAGTGGCGAATACCCAGGAAGCCTTCGACAGCTTGAGAATCGAACCTTGGGAGTGCGAAGGACAGCTTTTGGAAACCAAGGACCGGATTATTGAAAGTACGCTGGCCGGCCACCCGTTGATCGCGAGGACCGAGATCGAGAACCAACGTTACACAGCCGTCATCGACTATCCCATCAAGACCATGAACGCCAATGAGCGCGAGAAGGTTTACCAGACGGACACAGGACCCATGATCCTTCCTAATCTGGCTGTGGAACCCGCTGGTTTGATCGAAGGGATAGAGCTGGCCTTTTCGGCGTTTAACTGTCCCGAATGGACGGAGTTCATCGTGCGCGCAAAAACTCCCGTTGCAGAGGGTGTGAGCGTTTATCACTACAGCCAGCCCGTGCGCATCGACTGCAAGAACCAGGTGATTTGCTTGGCCTGATCCCTGGTTCTGCCCGCGTGTCGAATCGCCAAGCGAGAACAATTGGCCAGACGAGCCACAGCTCAATTCCACGAGGATCGCATATGAGGGCGAATCGCGCTCGGAAGAAGCTTTTGGAAGGAGGGCTGATTTCTGGTCCTTCCCTCTACTTTCCAGCACCTGAAATCGCCGAGGAGGCAGCCCAGTACGGTTTCGACTTTGTCTGGATCGACTGGCAACACGGCGGTTGGTCCGAAGCGACCATTTCTGCGGCCATGGCTGCCTTCACGAACGTGTCAACCGTTCCCCTGGTGCGAACCCTTGGGCCTGACCCGGCCTGGATCGGCCGAGTCCTGGACCTTGGGGCGTTGGGAGTCATTGTGCCGATGGTCGAAACTCCCGCGCAGTGCGAGGCGATCGTGCGGGCCGCCAAGTTCCCTCCCCGAGGAAGCCGGTCGGCCACTGGCCTGCGCACGCCCTACCATGCCAAACAAGAGCGATACGACTATCTGCAGGGCGCGTTCGACTACACCCAGCGCTCCAATGAGCAGATTCTAACGATTGTGATGGTAGAGACCGCGACCGGGGTGCAGAACGTTAGGGAGATGATGGCGGTGCCAGACATCGACTGTGTGCTCATCGGGCCGTACGACCTTTCGCGCTCCCTAGGCGCCGAACGGATGAGCGACCGGCAAGTGGAAGACTTGGTACAGGAAGTCCTGTCCGCATCGAGAGCCACCGGCGTTGCAGCAGGCTATGTCACCAACTCGCCGGCTGAAGCGGAAAGCCGGGCAGCACAGGGATTTCGCATGGTTTGCCCGGGCCACGACATCACGCAGCTCGTCGAGGCGTTCAACGAAATGCGAAAGTGCGCCGAGCGCCTGGTAGAAAAGAATCGTACGATGCCCGAATCGGGAAAGAACTAGCGGTGGCCATTCATCGCCGTGCAAGCACTCTCTGTTGTCTCCGCCCACCATCCTCAGGAAATCATCCATGCAACGAATGATTGATTGGAATCCTGCTCTGGCGGCTCTGCCGCTCTCTGGCATTCGGCGGATGTTCAATCTCGCCGCAACGATGAAGGATGTGATTCACCTCTCGATTGGCCAGCCGGACTTTCCAACACCGAAGCACATCATCGAAGCGCACGTCGCAGCTCTGAACGAGGACAAGACCCACTACACCATGGATGCCGGGCTGCCTGAGCTTCTCTCCGCTTTGTCCGAATACTACTCAGCGCGCACAGGACGGCGGCTGAAACCGGAGAACTTCGTCGAAACGACCGGTGGCAGCGAAGCCATGTTTCTGGCCATCACCAGTGTGGCCGCTCCAGGCAAAGAGGTCATTGTCATCGAGCCCTCCTTCGTGCTGTTTCAGCCCCTGGCTCGGATGGCGGGTGCCAGCGTCCGGCGCATTGTCACGACCGCGCAGAACGGTTACCAGGTAGATCCACAGGAAGTGATCGACGCGATTGGGCCCAAGACCTGCGCCATTATTCTGAATTCTCCGGGCAATCCTACCGGGACGTTGTACCCGCGGTCGGCCATCCAGGCGATCTGCGTCGAGGCGCAACGGCGTGGCGTCACCGTGATCAGCGATGAAGTCTACGACCGCCTCATTCTGGACGAGGTAGAACCCTGCAGCGTCCTGGATTGCAACCCCGATCTCGACAACGTCATTGTGGCCAGTTGCGTTTCCAAAACCTACAGCATGCCCGGCTTGCGCATCGGCTGGCTCATTTCCAGCGAAGCCAATATCCAGACGCTGCGCCGTTATCACATGTTTACGACGACGGTTGGCAACACTCCGGGCCAATGGGCGGCAGCTGCTGCGCTGCAGGGAAGCCAACAGTGCGTTGCCGAGATGGTGGCCGAATACCGGCGGCGTCGCGACCATATCGTGAGCTGGATCGATGCGGCTCCTCACCTGAGTGGATACTGTCCCCAGGGTGCCTTCTACATCATGCCTTCCTTGCCCGCCGGGACGGATGGCTCAGCGTTTGCGCTGAAGATGCTGGAAGAAACCGGCGTCTGCACGATTCCCGGCGATACCTTTGGCGAGTCGTGCCGGAACGCCCTCCGAATCAGCTATGCCACGGCTCTGGAAACAATCGAGCAGGCGTTTGAGAGGATCACACCATGGTTAGAACAACAATCGTTCTGACCCGAGCGGACGTTGCGGGCCAGATCGACATTCGCGAGGTCATACCCGCCATCGAGCGATGCCTGGCAGACCACGAAAAAGGCGAAGACCTGTTGCCGCCCAAGTACATCATCGATATGCCGGGCGGAATCGGCATCTCCGCCTGCATGGCAGGTTACACGAAAGCGGCGAACATGTTGACGATGAAGCTGGGCCAGGAGCGCAAAGCCAACGTCGACCAAAGCTTGCCCACTATCATGGGAACCCTCCAGTTGTACGACCCCGAAACCGGCGAGCTGCTCATGATCGTCGAATCGGTTCTGGCAACGATGTACCGCACTGCAGCTGCGGCGGCGGTAGCGGCGAAACACCTCGCACGGCAGAACAGCGAAGTCCTGGCCGTCATTGGGGCCGGACAGCTGGGACGGCAGTGCGTGCGCGCCGTCGCCAGCGTACGGCCGTTCAGAAGAATTGACCTCTTCGACATCCGCCAGCCCCAGGCCGAACAAGTCGCCAGAGATCTGGCAGCCGAGCTTTGCGTTCCCATTCGCGTGGCCACGGCGGAAGAAGCCTGCCGCGAAGCTGATGTCATCTGTACGGCGACGAACAGCACCGAGCCCATCGTGATGAACCGCTGGGTCCGGCCAGGCACCCACCTCTCCTGCATGGGTGCAGACCTGCACAGCAAGATTGAATGTGAGATGACGCTTCTACCTCGCTGCCGCATTTTCGCCGACAAGATGGAGCAGTGTGTCGAACGCGGCGAAGTCAGCCAGGCAATCGAGAAGAAGATTCTGGGCCGGGACTGTTATGCTGGAAATCTGGGCCAGGTGATTACGGGCCAAGTGCCAGGACGAACGAGTGAAGACCAGGTGACACTATTCGATGGCATCGGCCTTGGCGTACAAGACACGACGGTGGCCAAGAGCATCTACGAGCAGGCAACCGCCAAAGGCTTAGGAACCACCATCGCCTTTTGCTGAGGCCAATGATCCGTTGCGCGGAAAGCGCCAAAGCATCCTACAAAAAAGGCTATCGTGCGGCTGGTCATGGCTTACCTGCACCGAATGGATCTACCAATCAATCATCGTAGGATGCGTTAGCGTTTTTTGCGTAACGCATCTTCCATGTCTTGCTGAAGCACCAACACGTTCTCGAAAAACCAACCTCCCGCTGACAAGTCACCGTCCCTTGAGCCAACGATCCACAAATGCGTAGGCAGCCCTGCGGAGCTCCAGCGGAAACTCATGTCCCACGTTGGGATGTTGCCAGACCAGATGTTCGCGTGCCTGAAAAATCTTGTCGTAGACAGGCAAAGCCGCTTCGATGCAGTCTCGCACTCCCGAAACTTCGAAATTGGAATCGCCCAACGGCGCTGCGACGAAAACAGCACGCGGTGCCAGAACGGCGAGCACTTCGGTGAAATCGAACGGCATCAGAAGGGCGTCCGCTCGATAGAGGTCCAGAATCCTCGGCATATAGCCTTTGTGGCTCCAGCCGGTCAGGTTGCCTTTTTCGTACTTCCGAAACGAGTTAAACCCGCAGCTTGTCACGACGACCTTGATGCGTGAATCGAACGCCGCGACAAACAGCGCGTTGTGTCCACCGAGAGAATGCCCAATGACGCCGATGCGCTGGGGATCGACTTCGCGAAGCGACTGCAACAGGTCGACGGCGCGACTGTGGTTGACAATACCTTTCATCGTGGCGCTGGCGTAGCCATTCGCATACACGTCGATCGTGTAGTCTCCGAAGTTCGGATAATCGGGAGCGAGAGTCACATAACCCGCTTCCGCCAGCTCCCGGGCGTAGTGCAGATCGGATTTGCCGCCAAACCCGGCTGGTTCGGCTTTTCCGATGCGGGTGGTTTGATGAAGGCAGAGCATCGCCGGAGCCTTGGCGCCTGCTTTCAGTTTCGTCGGGAGGAACAAATAGGCTGGTACGCGGTCTGGCCTGCCATCCAGCGACTCGCTCGCATAGGCAATTCGCTGTCGTCGATACCCAGAAAACTCTTGAGTTTCCAGGACCTCAAGTTCCAGGGGGAACCGGTTTCTTCGAGGCCGTTGGCCCATGGCTTCCTGCATGTTTTCCAGAATGTGACGGCGCCGGATCTCCCAGTCGGTTTTGTTGCGCACGGGCCGCGCAAACGGCCCGTCGATATAGAACAACAGGTCCTGTTTGTCGTGGTAAGTAGGCGCCGGAATCAGCTGGGCTGGCGCTACGAATCCTGCGGCGCACAGCAACAGCAATCGCGACAGCGCTCGAATGCGCTTCTTCATATTCGTCTCCCTCTGACTTGATGTAGAGTTGCAGCTTCGGTCGTCGCGTCCTTAACACCTTTTTCGATCTGGCCGGAGTTCGAAACCTCTGAAGGCGATTCTTCGCTCATTCGATCCAGGTCGTCAATGCCTGCAGAAGGAAGAACGGTCGCACATGGACGCTGCGATGCGTGTGGCGCCGGGAATCTCAAAGAATGTCGTCGCACCTGGGCCCAACTCGCGTTAGGAGGCACCGATGGAAATCGCATTACTTTCGGCCAGCATGCTGGACCGATCGTGGGAGGAAACGCTGGATGCGGCCAGCAAGCATGGCATCCGACTAATTGAGGCCTGTGCGGGAGGGCATATTCCGAAGGTGCACTACGACCCGGTGCAGCTTGCTGCCAACGATTCCGCCCTGGCAGCCTTCAGGCGAACCCTGGAATTGCGCGGCCAACAGATTTGTTCGTTTTCCTGTCACGGGAACCCGCTGCACCCCAATCCTTCGATCGCGCAAGCGGCTCACGATGACTTCGTGGCCACCTGCCAGATCGCGCAAAGGCTCGGCGTCAAAACCCTCAGTCTGCTTGCCGGCACACCAGGAGGGAGCCCAGACGACCAGACACCTAACTGGATCATCAATTCGGCTTTTGTCATGTTCAAGGAAGCTTACAAATGGCAATGGCGCGAAAGGGTGATTCCCTACTGGAAGAGCGCTGCCGAGATCGCAGATCGATACGACGTGAAGCTCTGCATCGAACCGCACACCGGTGATGTGGTGTACAACACCCAAACGTTCTTGCGACTCCGCGAGGCCGTCGGGCCCACGATGGGGATGAATCTTGACCCTTCGCACCTGTGGTGGCAGGGCATCGATCCGGTCGTGTTGATTCAAACCATCGGCAAAGCGATCTACACGTGCCACGTCAAAGATGTCTCGATGGATGCACAGTTGGTGGCCCGCGATGGCGTGGCCTCGTCAGCCGACTATGACGACTGGGAAGCTCGATCCTGGAGCTATCGCACGCTGGGCTATGGCCACTCTGAATCGTTTTGGCGCGACTTCCTGATTGCGCTGCGACGGGTCGGCTACGACGGGCCGCTGAGCATCGAGTGCGAAGAACCCTACCTGACGGTGAACGATTCGCTGGCGAAATCGGTCCAGTTGTTGCGCTGTGTAATGCCGGAAGAACCACCGCCCACGGCCAACTGGATGGAGGCTTACCAGCTGGGCGATTACGACAAGAAGCTTTCCCGAAGTTGAGTTGCGCTCGCAGATTCCCGCGAAAGCTGGAATTCAGCCCGGCAATCAAGATTTGACCGAACTGTGAACATGGTGGCCGCCAAGGAAGACTAGCGATCCAATGCGGCTTTCGGACTCTTCCGCAAAAGGTTGAGAGCGTTTTCATAGACTGCCAACACCCGCTGCCGCTCTTCTGAACTCGCAAACACGGCCTTGGCAGCAACCAAGTCGCGCGCCTGCTCAGTCTCTTTGACCAGGAAATCGACTTCCTGAGGCATCCGCAGGCCCTTCCTGCCAACCTCGAGGTAGACGGCCGAGGTGTGCGCGAACAACCGCCGCCCGTACTCGTTGCTCTTGCCACTCGAAATCCGCAAGGCCAGCCATGCAGAACTCTCGATTCTGACTTTTTGCCGGATAGACGCAACGTAGTGATTTCTCGATGGCTCCGTCCTGACTGCGCTCACGATTTTTCCGTTCTGCACCAGTTCCAGCGTCTCGAAGTCAACCCGGCCCGTGGCTCTGCCCTCCACGGCCACGTCGCCAGCAGCGCCTAGGCGGACGATCTCGCCAATATCTTTGCCACCGACTTTCAAATCGAGTAACGGCCCATTCGTGATGAATGTCCGCCCAGCCTCCAAAGCATCGAGCCACGACTGAATACCCAAGCTGCCACGCACCCTAGCGTAAACCCGGGACAGATCGTAGAGAAACCAGTCCGTGCCGGTGGAAAACGGAACGCGCAAACCCGCATTCAGATAGTGGTAAAAGGTGTCTTCGTATCTCTCTTGAGCGTTGCCGTCGAAGATGTTCTGGGCATCGACCTTGCCACTCACAAAGTTAGGCACTCTCTCCGTACCGGCGCCGTTGTGGCACCAAATCGTCGTACCTCCTTGCCGGTGGGCCTCGTCGATTCCTTGCTGCAACGGCACGCCATCGGTTCCTTTTCCCGTAATGCCAGGGCCGATGCTTACGGGCTGAACCAGCTGCTTGATGTTCAGGAACATCACGTGGCCGTAACCAGGCCCATACGCCTTAAAGTTGTTGCGATGCTCTTCACCGTTGTTCATCAAGACTCGGGTGCCTCCAAGGCCTTTGAGGTCACCGATTGGATATTGGTTCGAGACATAAGAAGCGTCCTCCGACGGCCTGAGCAAATGCGACGTGAAGAGCACATCCAGCCGGTCAGCCTGCGGAACCTCGGCCAGGTAGCGGTCAGCCTCCGGGCGCGTGAGCCCATAGAGGTGCAAATGGGTGTTGCCGGCAAACCAGGCCCGCTGTTGGGTCTGGGAAAACGAACGTAGCGCCAGCGCCTGGGAGTCTCGGGTCTTTGCCGAGAGATCGATCGACACTTCGGTCCGTTCGGTTTCCAGGCCAGAAAACGCCTCCAGCTTGACGGGTTGGCGTGGCAGATCGATCTCGGCAGAACCAGGCAGCACATACCAGTCTCTGATCGGAATCTTCTCTGGCGTTGTTCGGCCTTGGAGACGGTCCACTACGCCCACACCCTGTCCACGATTGAGCAACCCAGGGATCGGAATGACCTCCCCTGTTGCCTGCAGCGTGCATCGAATGACGCCGGACAAGGGTTTTTTGGTGTTGGCATCGATCAGCGAAACAGCCACGCGACAATTCCGCTCCTGTCCCAAGCTGTGGAGGTAGAGGCAACCCAGCGACAGAAGCAGAACTATCAGAAACGCGCGCCGCAGCCGCCTTTCCGGTGAATGGGTGTTGCGAGCCTCTCGGTCGACACTCGTCATAGGTTGAACCTCCAGATCTATGTAGTTTGCTCTCGGCATCAGAGGCGATGCGCCAAGACCATGGCACCAGCAGAACGCAACACCTGAACGCTCGCAGGATATCAAGGGCAGTGAAGCTTGCCTAGCCTGGTTCGGCCACGGGCTAAAGCAGAGACAACTCCCGGTGCCATTCGACCAGAATGTCCCATCAGCCGCGTGTGCTTCCGCCTTGTTTGAATCACCCATCGCTTCGACGACGAACCACCAAAGCAAGCACTTTCGATTGCGCAAAGTGGATCGCGCAAGGATGACCGATTCGGTGGCGGATCAGCTTCCAGTGTTCGCCGTTCGGCCAGGACGGAAGGGCAAGCCGGAGGCTTGCTAAGCACTCACGTGCTTCACTGCACGCCCTTCCAGCTCGTGGCCGGAGATTGGACATTTTTCAAGGTATGAGGTTCACCAAGAGATGCATCGCTATGGCTCCTTGCTCTTGGGACTTGGGACGGGTCAAGCTCCACGCTTCGTCGCCAACGATTCACAGCTATGCAACGAAGCGGCAGATTGTGAACGTGGGAACGGACCTTTGGTCGGCGACCATTGCTGGACGGGGATTCTGGTCGCCGTTCGGAGGCCGGCTCCCACATTCAAATGTCCAATCTCCAGGCCCCTCGAATTATCGAGGGGTTGGAAGACCTTCAGACCCCAACAACCGCTTCAGCGGTTTTTCGACATCCGGGAACACGAAACGCCGCTTACGGACGCCTTCCGTTTGCGTTAGTGCCTCAGCTTGCTTTCTGCCGCCTGAAGGCGGGACACCCAACAAGTTGCGAATGCACGCTTCCCCGGAATGGACCCATTTGAGCATGCCCGGCACCGGCCGATCATTGCGGCTGTTGTGTCGAGTAGTTCCACCTCACGGGCTTTTCTCTCAAGCTATTCAACAATGGCAAAACGATGAGCGAGGCAAAAGGTTTCGCCAGAAATCCTGGCTGGCGAAGGGTTAGCGACGGCCCTCCGGCCGCCATCGCCTCAAACGAACCCAGTCCGGAGTAGCGAAACTCCTTGTCGACGTAGTGCTCAATTACGTAGAAGGCATAGTATACATAGCGTCATAAATAATGCCGCATAGTGTTCTTGCTTTCAAAGCCTCTCCTTGCCATAGTCGAAGGGCAAGGAGGGCTTTGCCCATGCGAAAACTTACGATTTCGGACAAAGAAGTCATGCGCCTGGCCGTGCAGCAAGAGATCACGCGCTCGGAAGAATCGCGATACGACCACCGTCTGCACGGCATTTTGCTGGTGAGTCAAGGGCT
>Ga0194132_10008974_pt1 | contig 14052 bp, 9 predicted proteins | sample TA2KigOf80mmetaG_FD_148612 | JGI IMG/M metagenome (GOLD analysis project Ga0194132, IMG submission 148612) | Freshwater microbial communities from Lake Tanganyika, Tanzania - TA2015054 Kigoma Offshore 80m | ecosystem: Environmental > Aquatic > Freshwater > Lake | place: Tanzania: Lake Tanganyika... | reverse complement strand
CCCCGCCCCTATTTTCTCAACCCTGTTTTCGACCGTGTTCCGGCGTAGCTCAGCTGGCAGAGCGGGTGGCTGTTAACCACCATGTCGTAGGTTCGAGCCCTACCGCCGGAGCCAGAAACACCAAAGCGCAACTCCCCAGCATCGAGGGGGTTGCGCTTTTCGTTTTCCCGTTGGGGCAGGGGGCTTACTCCCCGGTCTGCTCCTCGTGTTTCTTGCGCAGGTAGGCCTCGAATCCGCTCAGTTTGAACAGCATTTCCCGGAAATGCTTGTTGCCCCTGCCCTTGGGTACCACCCGCCACAACACCACCTCGTCCTTGGCCAACTGGAACATCTGGGTATCGTAGTCGAACTGGATGCTGTGGCACATCTGCCCCCGGATGCGCTCGGTGCGGACGATGCGGCCGAGCATCTTGATCTTGTAGGGCAGTTCGGGGATGAAGCGGTCGATCAACTGGGCTTCGTGCTTGCGGAAGTGGATCTCGTAGGTGTCGCGCTTCACCTCGGGGTAGATGGCGAAGAAGAGGACGTAGGACTTGAGATCCTCAAGCACGTTTTTCTGGTAAGGGGTGAGGTGGTGGAAGTCGAAGTCCTCCAGGTTCTCGCCGGTCAGGTAGCGGATGAACTCCATGTCCGAAGTGACCATCACTCCGTTGCCGCGGAAGTTCATCACCTGTAGCCTGAAGCCCGAGTCGTGGATGATGGTGGTGTTGGGACGGACCAGGTCGTTGCCCAGGCGCTGGCGCTGACCTGGCACCACCTTGCAGATGAAGCTCTTCATCTGGCCGTCGAACATGAAGCTGAGCACCAGGGTGTCGTTGCCGGACAGGTTGTACTTGTTGGTCCGGTCGCGGTCCGATTTACCCGACTTCTTGAGGTAGATGCCGCGCACCCGGTTGAGCAACTCCTCGTTCTCCACGCTCAGCACGCTGACGGGTCCGTGGTTGTACTGGATATCGGCTGAGAGGCCCCGCTCGGTGGTGCGCTCGATCTTGGTGAGATTGACCAAGCGCTCCTTGGGGGGGAGGATGCGCATGGAGGTGTAGAACTCGCGCAGGGTCTGATCGAGGTCGAAGGGCACCTCCTCCGGAGAGGAGTAGGGGGTGAAGACCACCTCGGTGAGGCGGTCTTCCAAGGGGGTGTCCGGGGGGATGACCAAGTTGGTCTTCTGGATGAAGACCTCCATGGTCACCTGGTGGACGATAGTTTTCTTGTCATCCCCGACGTAGTTGAACTGGAGGAATTGCCGCTTGTTCTGGTTGCGGGGCATGCCGGTAGGCACGATCCGGAAGGCCGACTTGATGCCGGCGAAATCCAGCAGGTCGATCTGCTCCTGCTTCAGGCGCACCCGCTGGACGATGGTGCAGGGAACCTCGTACGGCATACCGGTCTTGATGAACCTGAGTATTGCCCGCTGATTGTTGAACAGGATCGGCTTGGGGGCGCTCTCCGCGGGAGGGGGCGCGCCGTTCTCCAAGTCCGCCAAGGTGGAATTTTCGGGGGAAGGGGCCTTGGTGGCTTCCTGGTTGACGGCCTGGGTCTTGAGTTTGTCGGGGGTGGTCAGAAAGAGGGATTCACCATCGTGGTAGATCTTGCCGTCCGAGCGCAGAAGCTGGGTCCGGCCCAGGTCCTCCTCGTCGCCCTTGGCGTCCACCAGGGAGACGGTGACGTGCCTGAGATCGAGGTCCCTGATGGCCTCGATCAACTGCATCTGCTCGTTGTTGGTTTTCTTGGATCTGCCGAACAGATTCATGGCGTGCCCAGGGCGACAGGTGGGCGAGGAGGGCGCTGGGTATTTATATAATTATAACCACAGGATCGGATTTCCACCATCGGGGACTGGTCCCAGCCTCAGTGGGTGTATTCGAGCCACTCCGGCGCTCCACCAGGTCCGGGGCTGAGGCTGGAGACCCTGAAGGATTCCAGGTCCATACCGAAGCGGATCTGGGCCTCGCCGATCTGCACCCCGACCCCCCCTGGCCCGTCGAGGAGCCCGACTGCGGGCAGGAGGTCCTCCTGCCCGACGCGGCCGATCTGCACCACCGAGAGCAAGCAGCGGTGCCCGGAGGTGGCGGCAAAGTCGGCCTCCAGGTGCCACTGCCGGGGGCTGGACTGGGCCAGGCCCAATTCGGGCTGTGCGGGGAATTGGTCGGTCTGTGAGAGGGCCATCGGATCGGTGCCGGGGAAGCGGATCCTGGCCAGGGCCTCGCCGTTGACCACCTGCACCTGCCGGTGTTCCGGGTCCAGTGCAAAGGGATGGAGGGCGTGCAACAGGAACTGGACCCTGGCCGGGAAGCGGGTCTGGACCTCGTCGAGGATGACCAAGGCATGGGGCCGGACAAAGACCAGGTGCCGGCGCATGCGCTCCACACCCTCGTAATAGGCGCACAACTCTATGGGGGCGTGGATGTCCTGACGCAGGTGGTAGGAGGTGGTATCGGTGGTGAGGGAGGGGTGCTGGTAGGCCGGGGTGGCGTCGCCTGCCACGTAGTCGAAAGAGGGACTGCTGGCAAAGGCGGTAATGCGGCCGCAAGCGGCCCGATTCCACACCCCCTGGCCTTTGTAGTTGACCAGCAGGGCGTTGTGGGCCCGGGTCTGGCGGGTCCAACGTATGTCGTGGGGGCTGCCGTACCAGGGGTAGTAGCCGCTGTCGATGAGCAGGGGCCGGCCAAATGCTTCCAGGACAAAGGAGTTCTGGTCGGCGTGGCTGTGGCTGAAGGAGCCGAAGGAACTGCTCTTGAACTGCACCATGACGTTGTTTTTCCCCTCGGCCAGGTCGCTGTGCAGGGCCACCCAGCCGATGTCGCGCTGGTGCAGGGACTGGGGCAGGTCCCGGGGCGGGCGGGCCGGCGGGGGCAAGGGCCACTTCAGGTGCAGACTCAGTTGATAGGCACCAGGCGGGGCAAGAGGCACCTCGATCCCCTCGGCGTGCCACTGGTAGTGCGGATTCTGGTGGATGCGGGCGTACGCACCCATGACCTGCTTTTGCAGGCTTTTGGGCCGGCTGTATCCGGCGTCGCCAAAGTTGGGGCAGGAGCCGTAGGGGGGCTGGAAGTACATCATGAAGCGGCCGTTGTTTCGGCCCCAGGGCGTATCGAAGAGGTTGATCCCAGTGCCCACAAACAGGGTGTGGAGCGTCTGCTGATGGACCCCGTCCCCGTAGCCAAAACCCTGACCCCAGCCCCCATCGTCCCCTCCGTACCCAGGGAAAGCCTCGGTGAAATAGCGCAAGATGTCCATCAGCCAGCGCTCAGCTTCGGGGCGGTGGTGATACAGGGCCAGGGCCGCCTGGAGTATGCCGGGCGGGCCATACATGATGGCGTGGCTGTCGAGGGGATCGCGCAGGGCCTGCTGCACCGAGAGGGCGTGGAACTCCAGAGCGCGGGCCACCAGGGCCTCGACCAGGGGCTCCCGCTGTGCCGGAGGAAGGGCATCCCACAGATAATCCAAGCCTGTCGCCATGGCCCCGGTGGCGCCGTGGAAGGTGTGGGTGTTGGCGTACCCGGTGGCGGGAAGGGGCAGGGCGGCCAGGGCACCGAGGCATAGAAGCCCCCGCTCCTTATACCGGGGATCGCCCAGCAGCCAGTGGGCCAGGCTCTGGCGCTGCAACTGGGCGCAGACCACGCCGTAGGGCTGGCCCATGGCCCGGGCCCGCTGCAGGCCGACCTCACCCTCCAACAGGTAGCGCACCTCCCAGATATCCCCCCCCGGTACCAGCAGGTCATCGCACAAGGCGATGGGGGGCAGCGGGGCTTCGAGATCCTTGTCCACCTGCTGCCGCAGGGCAGCGAAGAACTCGCGGTACACCGGCTCGTTCCGGTGGTCCTGCAGGGTCTGCCGGTCCTCGGCCAGGAAGAGGATGCGGGGATGGGCTGCGGGCACCTGGGGCTGGAGTGTCATGGGGCTTCCTCAGGGAAGGGCATAGCCGTCCTGGTTGTTCTTGCGCCAGTCGGGCAGATAACCCTCCTTGCAGCCAAATCCGTACGAGGGGCCGATCTGGTTGACGCTGGACCAGGGCCAGGCCTGGCCGCCGATGATCCGGTACTGGTCGGCCTGGCCGCACAGCCAGTAGAACATGTGGGCCGCATAGCGCGCCGCGTTGTGGCCCCCGTAATAGGCCCGGCGAAAATCGAAATCAGGTTCGAGGACCCAGTCCCGCTGCGGGGGGGCGGTGCGCCAGTAGTTGTACTTCAGCATGTGGCGCAGACCCGTGGCTGTGGACTGGCCCCGGCGGTGGAGGATGCTCTGGTGGTGGATGCCCAGGGTTCCGGCCGGCCCCTCGGCCAGCACCCCTTTGTCCCCTGGCTCGCGCCGGCTGGGGAAGAGGTGGGTGCCGGGGACCAGTTCGGTGGGGCCCAGTTCCGGCGGGGTATCCTGAGGAAAATAGAACACCTCGACGAAGTGGAGTTCAGGCCCGAAGAGGTGGTCGGCGTCGTGGTGCCAGCCCTGGGGTTGGGCCGGGCATTCGACCCGGTGGTGGCTGGCCAGCACCGGCAGGCCCACGTTGGGACCCAACAGGGAGCGCATGACCCCGGTCAGGGCGGGGTTGAGCAGCACCTGCTCGATGAACCAGTCTTCGAGGAAGATGGTGCTGGGCTCGTGGGTGACCCGGATGCGCTCCAGGTCGGCGCGGGTCAGACCCTCAGGGATATAACTGGGGTTGATGGGGATCTTGCCCTCCAGATAGGCGCAGGTGCGCCGGTTGATCTCGTCGGGCACGGCGCCGGGCAGGAGCAGGAAGCCCTGGCGACAGAAGTCGAGCACCTGAGAGTCGGTCAGGGTGGGGGCACAGTCGAAGGTGCGCTGGGCGGCGTTGTATACCAAGATGTATTCCTCCGGCTTTGGGCATCGGCGAACCACCAATATAGCCAACGCCACCTGACGCCACGAGACCCCTAAGCAGGAGGCCGGGGAATAGGCCACTCACAGGTGGCCGAGGCGAGGGAGAGCGGGAAAACCCCCCGGGACAATCTGACTGCGCTGGTGGCGGTACTGGGCAGTTGAAGCGACAGAAGGCAAGTGGATCAGGCCCGGCAGGATGTGCTGCCGGGCTTTTTTTTGCCTCAGAAGTACTGCCCCAGTCCCAGGGAGAGCAACCAGACCCCGCCAAACCCCCGGGCCAGGTCGGCGCGCAGGACCGGGCTGTTGTACAGGCGGGGCAGCCCCAGGCGCAGTCCCATCCCTGCCGCGGCCTTGGGCCGGGGGAGGGGGCCGTTCCAGGCCATACCCGCGTCGGCGAAGAAGGCCCCGGCCAGCACCCACCAGGGCCGTCGGCAGAAGGTGGGCCTGAATTCTATGTTGCCCAACAGGCGCCGCTGGCCCCCGTACAGGCGGGGCAGCACCCCGCGCAGGCCGTTGTCGACCCCCAACAGAAGCTGGCTGTGCACCTCGGGCCGCGACAGGGTCTCGGCCCGGAACCGCAGGGCCAGGGAGTGGCTGGCCCCCAGGCGGCGGTATCCCAGGAACTCGGCCAGGAGGCTCAATTCGCGGTACTGCCCGCCGTGCAACTGGACCCCGCCCCACAGGGCGGCAAAGAGGTAGGTGCCCCGGCCCAGGGCCGTCCGGGGGGAGAGTTGCAGAGACAGGGAGGTGAAGTTGCGGTCATTGCCCAGGCTGCGCCGGGAAAGCCCCGCCCGCAGCGTCAGCCAACTGCCCACCTGTAAATCCTCGGTGCGGCCCAACTGCTGGAGGAAGTGATCCTGTGCGTACCGGGGCCTCCAGAGGGTCAGGCTCAGACTGGGCAGCACCCGCCGCTGGTCGGCGGGGGCGTAGTCGTAGCCCGGCGAGGCGGCGTAGCGGCGGTTGCTGAAACTGAGCCGGAATCCCGGCCGCAGCTTGGTGGCCCCACCCAGGGAGCGGGTCAGCCACAGGGCGCCGCCCTGGGCCTGCTCGCGGTACCGGCCCTGGACCGCGCCGGCCTGGTAGAGTCGGTGGACCTGCTCGGTGTCAAAGGCGCTCGCCCCGTACGACCAGGGCTGGCCCAGGGCGCGGAAGGGTTGGGAGAAGGAGGCTGCCAGGTCGTGGCCCTCGGCCGACCAGCGGGCCTCGGCTCCCAGGGCGCGGGACGAACTGCCCAGGCGGGGGTTTTCAAAGGACAGGGAGATCTCGTCCCCTTCGATGGGGCGGTGGTGCAGGCTGAGCTGGGCCAGATGCCCCCGCCCGCCCAGATTGTAGTCGAGGGCCACCAGGCCGTAGCTGAGTTCGTCGGGCTGGCCGGCCAGCAGGGGGGAGAGGACGCGGGCGTGCAGATCCTCTACCTCCACCACCAGCTCAACGCCTCCGGGGCTGGTCCGGGTGTGGAACCACACCTGGCCCAGGAAAGGAAGCCGGCGCAGGTTGCGGCCGCTTTCGGCCACCAGAGCGCTGTCCAGGGGCTGGCCCACCCCCACCAGCACCTCGCGCAGGATGGTCTCGGGCCGGGTGCGGGTCTGGCCCTCGACGCGGATGGCGGTGATCAGGGGGGGGGCCGCCAGGCAGATGGAGCAGAGGGACAGCCAGCAGAGCAGGGCGAGGCGCATGAGCCTCAAGATGGGCGGCCCCGGAGCAGGGCGCAAGGGCGGCTGACCCAGGGCTTGCCCCCCAAACCGGGTCGGGCCTACCTTCCTGAAAGAGTTGCGCCCGCGACCCCCTGTCCCCTGTCAGAACAAAGGAGAACCCATGCCCCGCTTCGAGCACATGAAAGGTCTATTCGGCCTCTTGCCCACCCCCTATACCGAGGACCTGGAGATCCACACCCTGGACCTGCGCGCTGCCGCCGACTTCTGTTGCCGCAGCGGCCAGCACGGCATCGTCTGGCCGGTGATGGTGGGGGAGTTCTACTTCCTGGGCGAGGAGGAGCGCATCCGCAACCTCGACGCGGTGCTGGAGGAGGTGAACGGCCGCCTGCCGGTGGTATTCGGCTGCTCCGGCATCTCGGTGCCGCAGGTAGTGCAGTACGCCCGCGCCGCGGAAAGGGCCGGGGCCGATTCGGTGATCGCCATGGCCCCCTCGCGCACCAACCAGGCCGTGGCCGTCGCGATGTACAAACGCATGGCCGAGGTGTATTCCGGGCCGATCATGGTCCAGAACGCCGATGGGTACGCCCCGCTTAAAGGGGACCAGCTGGCCAAACTGGTGGAGGAGGTGCCCAGCATCGAGTACATCAAGGAGGAAAGGCAGCCGGGCCCCAAACACATCGCCGAGGTCCAGGCGGCCCTGGGTGGCCGGCTCAAGGCCATCTTCGGCGGGGCGGCCGGCAAGTTCCTGCCCGACGAGATGCGCCGGGGGGCCCAGGGCTGCATGCCGGCCTGCGAGTTGGGGGACGTGCTGGCCCGGATCACCGAGCTGTGGTGGGCCGGCAAGGAGGAGGAGGCCAGAGCCCTGCACCGCCGTCTCCTGCCCCTGCTCCTGCTGGAGACCCATCCCTTCATGCGCTACATCCTGAAGCGACGCGGGGTGTTCACCAGCCTGGTGGAACGCGCCCCCGCCGGGGTGGTGGCCCTGGACGCGGCGGACAAACGCGAGATCAGCAAGTTGCTCGAAGCCGTCGCCGACCAACTCAACGGTTTTCCCTTCGGGCCCGAATAGCGGGTCTGGATGCTCTATCTCCAGTACGCCCGCTTCATCGCCCCCCTGGCCCTGACCCTGATCGCCCAGGGATTCAGCAGCCAGTTCCTCAGCGGGGGCATGGCCCGCCTGCCCCAGGCCACCTCGGTGCTGGCCGCGTACGGAGTAGCCTGGGGGCTGGCCGATTTCCTCGCCAGCCCCCTTTCCCAGCTCAACCAACTCAGCCTGGTCCTGGCCGCCAACCACCGGGCCCGACGGCGTATTCAGGGCTTCGCCCTGATGGGAGGGGCCTGCCTGGCCCTGGTGCTTGCCCTCCTTGCCCTCACCTCGGCGGGGGACTGGGTCATCCTCCGGGGCCATGGCCTGAGCCAGTCGGTGGGGGATTCGGTGCGCCTGGCCCTGATCTGGTTGGTGCCCATCCCCCTGTGCGAGGGCCTCAACCGCAGCCTGGCCGGCCTGCTGATGCGGGCCCGGCGCACCGAGGTGGTCAGCTACGCCACCCTGGCCAGCATCGGGGCCAGCATCGGGGCGGTATTCGTCCTGGTTCCCAGCGGGCTGGTGCGCCGGGAACCCATGTGCCTGCCCCTGCTGGTGGCTTATACCGGCATCCTGGTGTACTTGGGGGTGCTGTTGTGGGGGTACCGGCGCTGGGTGGCCCCCACCCTGCCCCCAGACGGGGAGGTGCCGGGCATGAGGTATCTCTTTCATTTTTTTTGGCCCCTGGCCCTGGTGATGGCCATCCAGGGGCTGAGCCGGCCCCTGATCAACTTCTTCGTCGCCCGCGGGCCGGAGGGCCAGGAATCCCTGGCGGCCCTGGCCGTGGTCTACTCCCTGGCCCACCTCCCCTATGGCTGGGTCAACGAGGTGCGCAGCCTGGCTCCGGCCTTCCGTGCCGAGCCCCAGGGCCTGCCCCCCATCCGCCGCTTTGCCGCCGGCTGCGGGTTGCTCTCCTTCGGGATCATGGCCCTGGCCTTCTGGACCCCGGTGCGCGGATATCTACTTAACCACCTACTGGGCCTCGACCCGGTCCTGGCGGGTCGTTGCCAGTGGCCGCTCTTCCTGTTTTCTTTCTTTCCGCTGGCCGTGGCCCTGCGGGCTTACTTCCACGGGGTTGCCCTGGTCCAGCACCGCACCCGGGCCCTGGCGCCCAGTGCACCGGCGCGCATCGGCATCATCTGGGCAGTGATGCTCCTGCTGCCCGAGAGTATCCCCGGCGCCACCCGCGGGGTGGGGGCGCTGCTGTGCGGCTTTTTCCTGGAGGCGGGTGTGGTGTGGTGGGGGGTGCGGGGCCGCCCCATCCTCAACCAGCAAAAGGAGGGTCCATGAAAACCTGGGGTGTGGTCTGGCCGGGTCCGGGCCAGGTGGCCATCGAGGAACGCCAACTGCCTGACCCCGGCCCCGGCGAACTGCTGCTGGCGGCCGAGCGCACCCTGATCAGCCCGGGTACGGAGCGGGCCTTTCTGCTGAACCTGCCCAATACCTCCGACAGGTACCCGCAGCGGCCGGGATACAATTTCGCCGGCCGGGTCGAAGAGGTGGGCGCTGGGGTGGAGGGATTCAGCCCCGGGCAGCGGGTGGTGGCCGCCGGCCCCCACGCAGCCCACGCCCTGGTGCGGGCCAGCCAGGTATGCCCTCTTCCAGTTGCCGTGCCCTTCGAGGTCGCCGCCTTCTTCAACATGGGCACCATCGCCCTGCAAGGTGTGCGCCGGGCCCGCATCGAGCTGGGAGAAGCCACGGCGGTGATCGGCCAGGGATTGGTCGGGTTATTGGCCCTCAAGTTCGCACGCCTGCAGGGTGCGGCGCCCCTCATCGCCGTGGACCAGGAGCAAAGCCGCCTGGCCCACAGCCGCTCCTGCGGGGCAGACCTGGCCCTTACCCCGGCCCAGGCCGGGGAGTTGGCCGAGGCCCCGGCGGTGGTGATCGAGGCTACCGGCGCCCCGGAACCCATCAACAGCGCCTTCCAACTGGCCCGCCCCGGTGGCCGGGTGGTGCTCCTGGCCAGCACCCGGGGCGAGACCCAGGTGAACTTCTACCGCGAGGTCCACCGCAAGGGCCTCAGCGTGATCGGCGCCCACAACAGCGCCAGGCCCTCACTGGAGTCCCAGCCGGGGGTGTGGACCTGGATGGACGATGTCGGGGCGGTGCTGCGCCTGCTCGAACTGGGCCGGCTGGAGGTGGCGGACCTGATCTCCCACCGCCTGCCTGCCCGTCGGGCCGAGGAGGCGTACGGGCTCTTGGCCCAGTGGCATCCCTCCCTGTTAGGGGTGTTGCTCGAATGGCGATGAGGGCTTGCGCGATCCGTCGAGGGCAATAGATTAGCTGCGGTATCTGTAGGGGTGCTTATCCGCTGCCCAGCCAGCGGAGGCTGAGATCACACCCTATGAACCTGATCTGGATAATGCCAGCGCAGGGAACGGATCGGGCGAAGGCAAGAGCGCCTTTCGCCGGCACCGAGGTGAGTCATCGGGAATTGCCGCCGTTCTCCCTGCATTGGGAAACGGCCTTTTTTTTGCGCAAAGGAGAAGACCATGCGCGTTTTCCTGATGATGGCGCTGCTCGCCTCGGCCCTGGCGGAAGCCCAGATTCCGGCCAGCCTGGAAGGGGTGGTGGTGGACGGCCAGAGCGGCGAACCCCTGGCCGGGGTGAATCTGCGCCTGGAGGGCCAGGGGCTGGAGGCGGCCAGCGACAGCCTGGGGCGCTTCGGGTTTAGGGGGGTGGTCGGGGCAGAGGTGTTGCTCAGCGCCAGCCACGTTGGTTATTGGCCCTTCAGGCAGCGGGTGGCGCGGGGGGGGGTGCAGGGGCTGCGGGTGGCGTTGCAGGCCCGGCTGCTGCCAGGGCAGGAGGTGGTGGTCAGGGCCGACCGGGCCCGGGAGCGGGAAACCCCCACCGCCTTTTCCGACCTGGCCCGGCCGGCCATCGAGGCCAGGTACCATACCCAGGATCTGCCCCTGCTGCTGGGGGAGTTGCCCGGGGTGTACTCCTATGCGGATGCTGGCAATGGCATGGGGTACAGCTATCTCAAGGTGCGCGGCTTCGACCAGACCGGGGTGGGGGTGATGATCAACGGGGTGCCCCTCAACGACCCAGAGGACCACCAGGTCTACTGGGTGGACCTGCCCGATCTGGTCACCAGCCTGGAGGATATCCAGCTCCAGCGCGGGGTGACTACCTCCCTCTACGGGGCCAGCGCCATCGGCGGGGCCGTCAACCTGGTCGCATCTGCCCAGGCCGGCGAGCCAGGGGTCCGGGCCTCACTGGGGACGGGCAGCTACGGGACCAGAAAACTCTCCCTGGACATGAATTCTGGCCTGATCGAGAAGGGGCTGGCCCTGCACGGGCGTTTCTCCAGGCTGGTCAGCGACGGGTACCGCGACCGGTCCGGGGTGGAGCAGTGGGCCTATTTTCTCGGCGCATCCCGGTACGGCGAGGGCAGCAGCCTCCAGGTAAACCTCTTCGGCGGTCCCGTGGAGGTGGAGGCTTCCTGGGACGCGGTGGCCGCATCAGTGCTGGCCCAGGACCGGCGGGCCAACTTCACCCAGGACGCCGACCACTTCAACCAGCCCCAGTACCAACTGATCCACGAATGGCAGCCCAGGGCCGGACTCAGGCTGAGCAACACCCTCTTCCACGTACACGGGGAGGGGTACTACGAGGGCTATCGGGACCAGCGGAGCCTGCGGGCATTTGGCTTGCCCCTCATCCAGACCCGGGAGGAGGGGCTGTTCGGGGCTGATTCCCTGGATTATTACCTGAATGCCGAGGCCGGCGGCAAGCCGGTGCTGGCCCGCGACGGGCAGGGCCGCCTCACCTTGTTGAACACGGACCTGATTCGCCGCAAATGGGTGGACAAGGATCAGTACGGCTGGCTGGGCCGGCTGGAATGGCAACACGGCCGGGGGCAGCTCAGCGCCGGGGCTCAGGTCTATGATTTTGCCAGCAAACACCGCGGCTGGGTGAAGTGGGCCGCGGCGCTGCCGGGCGGGGTGAGCCCAGACCAGCCCTATTACGCCTACAGGGGAACCCAGCGGGCCGGGGCCTTCTACCTGCGCGAGCTGTGGCAGGTGGACTCGCGTCTCAGCCTCACCGGGGAGGTGCAGACCCAGTACAAACGCTATCGCTTCCGCCACCAGGAGGCCGGGAACTTCACCGGCGAGGAGCGCAACACCTACCGGGTGGCCCAGTTCTTCCTCAACCCCAAACTCGGCCTCAACTACAACCTGAGCGAGACCCTCAACCTCTACCTCAGCGCAGCCCAGGCCAGCCAGGAGCCGGCCGATACCGAGTACTACGACGCCTTTGCCGGGCCCGATGACCTGGGGGCAGACCCACTCTTTGCCCTGGCCGATACGGTGGTGGCGGGGGGCGCGGTGCAGCATCTGGTCTGGCGCGATCCACTCATCGACCCGGAAAAGGTCTGGGATTTCGAGTCTGGGGCCGGGTACCGGCGCGGGGACCGAAGCGCCAGGCTCAACCTCTACTGGATGGATTTCCGCAACGAGATCATCCCCTACGGGCAGGTGGACGACGACAATGTGCCGGTGCGCGGCAACGCCGACCGCACCGTACACCGCGGCCTGGAACTGTCCCTGGCCGGCCCGGTGGCCGGAGGGTGGACTTTGGACGGGAACCTGACCCTGAGCCAGAATTACTACGCCGATTTCAGTTCCCCCTACTGGGACGAGGCGGGCAAGGTGGTGACCTACGACTACAGCGGTAACACCCTGCCCCTCTTCCCCGGCCGGCTGGCCAACCTGCGTCTGGGCTACCAGTACCGGGGTGCGGGGCTGGGGCTGCAACTCCAGCACGTGGGCAAACAGCACCTCGACAACACCGAGGAGGAGGCCCGCACCATCGACCCGTACAACGCGCTCAACGCCGTCCTGTCCCAGGAGGTGGGGTGGACCGGGACCAGGGCCCGGGTGGCCCTGCACCTGAACAACCTGCTGGGGGAGGAGTACGAGACCTCGGGGTATTTCTACGGCGAGCGCTATCTGTACGCCGCAGCGGGCCGCCACTACTATCTCGGCCTGACTCTGGCCTGGTGAGTCGTTGACATCCTGCGGGGCCGTGGGCTATCCTTTGAAAAAAAGGAGGGTCATGGACCTGCCCAGACCTGCCCGCCGCGCCGAATACGCCGAGGCCCTGGACTTCATCGACCGGGTCTTCAGGCCCTGTCAGCCGGGCCGGTTCATCCTGGCCGGTAACTATCCCCACGCATACCGGCCCGAATATGCCGGCCGCATCCTGCTCCAACGCGATCGGGGCGCCATCGCCGGCTGCCTGGCTGTCCACCCCCTGATCCTGCGGCTGGAGGAGGCCAGGCTGAAGGCCGGCGGCATCGGGGCGGTGGGCACGGACCCGGCCCGCCGGGGGGAGGGGGTCATGGGCCGGCTCCTGGAGGCGGCTACCATGCAGATGAAGAGGGCGGGGTGCCCACTTTCCATCCTCTGGGGCGACCGTCGCCGGTACGGCTGGTTCGGGTGGGAAAGGGGCGGGGTGCGCAACACCTTCACCCTCACCAGCCGCCAGCTCGGCGCCCCCACCCCAGCCGAACGCCGCCTGCGGCTGGAGCCCTTTGTCCCCGGCCCGGCCCTGTGCCGTCGGCTGAGGGATCTCGACCTGGAGCATCCCTACGGGGTGGAGCGGCCCCTGCGCGATATCGCCCCGCTTTTCCGCCGGGTGGGCAAGCAGACCCTCATTTGCCGCGAGGGAGGGCGCCTGGCCTACCTGGTCCTCCAAAGGGAGGGCAGGCAGCGGCGCGGGCAGTACGAAGCACTCGACGAGGCCGGCGGAGACCCAGAACTGATCCAGTCCATGCTGCGCCTGTTGCTGGCCCGCATGGACCTGGAGCGGCTGCCGGCCAGCGCCGGCCCCAATCCCAAACAGGTGCAGGCACTGCTGCCGGCCAGTTCCCACTGGAGCCGCGACAGCGCCTGCATGATCAAGATACTCGACCTGCAACTGCTCCTCGATCACCTCGGGCCGCTCCTGTGCCGGCGGGCGTCGGCGGCAGGGGTGCGGGGCCGTTTTGTCCTGTGCTCCCCCTCGCACAGGGGCACCCTCGACCTTGGTGCGGGCCGCCAGCAGCGGCTCGAACTGAGCGAGGAGGCCCTGGTTGGCCTCCTCTTTGGCCTCCACCCCCTGGCAGAGTGCCGGGAAGGATCGCCGGGGTTGGCAGCCCTGGGGCGCATACTCCCACTGCCCTTGTACGTCCCAGCACTCAATTATATATAAGCTTGCCAGCGGCCTGAGGCTTTTGTACCATTCAGTTGTTCCTTTGGCCCAATCCCTTTCTCTGACCTGGAGAGTATCTATGTTCAGGAGCAAGTGGTTCTGTACGGTGGTCGCCGGCCTGCTCGGCCTCGGCACGGCCTCCGCCGCCCGCGCCGATTTGTCGGCGTACCTCAGCAGCGTCGGTTTCGACGAGAGCGCCAACCTCGACCGGAGCATGGGCATGGGGGTGCGGTGGGGCAAGTCGAGCCGGATCATCGGCGGGGAGACCTCCCTGCT
>Ga0194132_10008973_pt1 | contig 14052 bp, 23 predicted proteins | sample TA2KigOf80mmetaG_FD_148612 | JGI IMG/M metagenome (GOLD analysis project Ga0194132, IMG submission 148612) | Freshwater microbial communities from Lake Tanganyika, Tanzania - TA2015054 Kigoma Offshore 80m | ecosystem: Environmental > Aquatic > Freshwater > Lake | place: Tanzania: Lake... | reverse complement strand
CACCATCTTTAGATTTTGCTCCGGTAATCTGACATCCAATTAACTCCCCAGTATCATCTTGTGAGACGATCGGTCTAAGTGTGTGTTCTGGTCTAATCAGTCTAAGTTGTCGTGGTAAATCATATGTACCCTCCTCATTCCGGTTAAGCGGTAGCATGGCAATAACCGATCTTCCCTGCTCCATTGTAGTTGTGTAGGCATTAAACACATTGGTTTGAAGATCCAATTTTAAAGCGAGCTTGTCGATAAAATCCTTAATTTCTTCCAATGACATCATGCGGTTAAAATATGGTACAAAGATTAATTGTTTGGAAATTGCTTCGCGTTGCTCCTCTGGGATCTCTTCTTCATTCCTTGGAACAATTACAGTTGTATACCCCTGACCTAAAACTAATGTTGCGGTGGTTCTGATTGCCTTGTAAACGTAGGGGTTTTCTGTTGCAGTGCGAAAATCTTTTCTTTCGGTTGAGGAGTATGGATCGACTGGGACAAAAACATGTATTCCATCATAAACGCTATCGGTTCCACGAATTGACCTCCATGATGATGCCACCCGAAATTTTCTGGTGGAATCCAAACCATAACTTGTTGGTACAATATGTTCACGTTTTGCAATTTTTACGCGTTTTGACGGCAATATTACTATTCACTTTACATAGTATTTAATATTTTATGGGTTTGACAGTAAACATATGATGTGTGCTCACCAACAAGATTACATTCTTTACCGCATATGATACAGCTGAGGTTTTTCATTATTTTACAGGATGGTGAATTCGTCATTCCACCCAGCACCCCTCCACTGAGAATCAAAAGCTCGTACTTTCAGAGTTGCTTTACCTTTAATAGATATGCCTTTTCTTTTGAGAATAATATCCACGGTATCATCGCCAGCTTCAGTCTGAAACGCCAGTAATGCGACTCCACATTGATACACTCCCCCACTGATAAAATAAGCACCCTCCACCTTAATCGTTAGAACTGTGCCTTCGTCTGCCGCGTTACCATTCTTATGTTTTTTAAAATTAGTAGAGTATTTCATATTTATTCCTGAGGTAAAATAATTAAATAACGATCATTAAACTCGTTCGCGATACTTTTAAGTTCAGATGCTTCATGTAAAAATCCCTGCTCCGCGAATTTTTTTTGTAGCCTAACTATTTCTTTTAACAGTTCGTATTCCCTATCCCATGTTGGTGCCATGAGGAGTATTACTCTTCGCCAGTATTAAAGTGTATTGTTTTTCGTAATGATATAGGCATAATCTACCTTCACCACAATTACACATTTTCCCACTTTACCCCGCATATAATTTTGTGGTAATGAGTGTCACAGAGCCAACCAATAGCATAAAATCTCCATGCCTCCCCTCGGCACTTGCAACACTTCAATCTAAAAGTAAATCCTTAACGATCAATGATGATTCAGGTAGTAATTTACAGAATGGGCATTTTTTGGTATTATCGTGCTTGCAATCGGGTGTTTTCATGAAATATGTTTATCGGGTGCGCTATAATAATCTTCCGGTAGTATTAATATAAAAACATGATCCGTTAGTAATTGATCCCTAATTTTTTTTAGATCGTTAAGGATTTTCATGTTTATCTTTTCATCGGATGGTTCTTGGCAGAGAAGGAATGCGATTATAGACTCAATATCTTTACTGTCCCAGCGGTATATCATTGGTAATCTCCATTTGAACGTAATATTGATCTATCGTGTGTTTCAAATCGGAAACAAAATCGTCTCGATTTTTAACATGAACTTGTACGTCACCGGATTCACAACTCACAAGGATGACTATTTGGCGAATTATTGCGTGTGCACGTTCTTCATACATGAGAGAATATGCGGTCGCTTGCTGAAAATAGTTTTGAATATCTGACTCATCCTTTGGTTTTGATGCGGTTTTAAAGTCTATTACAGATGGCACGCCATCAAAATCCGCGATGCAATCAACTCTTCCGGCTATTTTTAATTCGTCTGACCATAGTATCTCCTCCTGTAGTCTAATGTTAGTTATTTTGTCAATGGTGTCTTTCGCCTGAAAGAATAACGCCTTTGGAAGAACTCTTCTATATTTATCGAGTGGCTGAAGTTTGAGATAATCTTCCACTATGGAATGAAATTCCTCTCCTCTCCGTGCGCCCTGAACGCGCACATATGTGGCTACCTGTTCGCCAACAGCCTTAATCCATTCTGTCAGTTTAGAGTTGGGAATAATCGACAACACCGTGGTAACACTGGGGTAAATTCCTCCAGATGGTACCTGATAATGTCTCTTCCCCTTTATTCTTCTTTCTTTGATTATTGCATAGTTTTCCATACTTTATTTAGTATTACTAGCCGTAATTAAATGATTCGGTATTACTAATATTATCAAATTCTAAAAAGATCTTCCTCTTTATGAGAGGAAACAAATGCAGCCATTGGTCTTTTTGCTCCCTTAAGAAAATTCTCCGCGCCATCACACGCAAAACCTAACGCCCAAAACCTATCATCATGGAATCCTTGTGGATGTCTGTAAAGCATATTACCGGCATCTGACTTGTGCCATTCTTGCTCCATAATCTCACGGTATAATTCTCTGGAGTGTATTACGAGTCTTTTTTGACTAAACAGTAATCTCATTAACCCAATAATATCGAGTTTTTTTTGCTGGGTGGATATTACTTCTCTCATAGGGAGTTCTTTTGTCAACACTCTGACTGCTTCTCCCGAACCAAGCCTATCAAAACTAATTGAAACCATTCGGAGTTTTTGTTGAATTTTTAGTAAATCTTGGGCGATTATGTCATAATCTATATGTTTCCATATACGTAATCCCACTTCTTCTAAAATATTTCCATCAAGTTTCAAAACTACCAGTGCTGCATTATCGACTCTTAATGCCGGATCAAGTCCACCGAAATAAACTACCAATATTACTGTTAGTGGCAAACACATTAATAGTCTTTTGGTGTAACTAAGTTCTATGTTCTTTAAGGTTTCTTGGAAAGATGGTGAAAAACCGTATGAACAGATCTGTGATTTAAAAATGGCGAGTAAGCTCCTGTATGAGTTAGAGGTCAAACGGGGAATCAAAGCCGCGTTCACAGTCACTCAATAATTTTTTTTTTGTGTAATTTACCACGTACTGCCCTTATCCGAGCAGTCGTAGTTAGCCCCACAATTCTCACAAATTAGATGGCATGGGGTTATTTTTTTCATTGTGCTACCACATCTTTCGCATTTTTCCAAGATGATACACTAAATCCAATCTAATGTTAAATCTGTCGTAAACATAATCTATAATGAACAGGCGAACGGCTGAAGTTATGGCAAATGGTATCGCTATGATTATGGAGACCGCCGCGTATTGAAATTGAGTGGATAAATCCACAATCCATCCTAAAATCATCATGTTAACCCCAAAGGAAATAGGTAAACCTAAAAATGATGATACCACGGATTTTAAAGCGAGGTTTTTAATGCTGTATTTCATATACCTTGCATGAGTGGCATGTGGAACATTGTGTTTCCACAACATCTCCAAGCGTGACTGATTTTGAAAGGTAAACTCTTACAAGAAAAATGTTAATACCACATTTTTTAGCTATTTGAACCGCACTAAGTGGTTTTGATGCGGTTGTAAGAACTTTTAGGACCATCGCTTTCTGACTAAGTTTTTCCGATTGCGTTGGTAGTTCGATTGAGACTGTTTTTCTCATATGTGAAAAACTTCCTGTTTAATTTTTAATTCTGACATATGTTCTATAATTTCTACATGTCCGTTGGTTTCACAGATTATCTCCACACCCCCAATATCTGGGAAAATACCACCAAGTCCACCTCGTGTGAGGTGACCGTCTGGATATTTCCAAGCAGGTGTGGTAAGGGCAACAGTGTGTGCTGTTTTTAACTGCAGATAGTAATGAACGTGTGAGCGAATAATAACATCATATTTTAATGATCTTCCTTTATCCAGAGCCATTAATGCCATCTCTTTTGCGAGTGGTGTAGCCCTATAGGCAAAGAATTTTGCATATGGTAGATGGTGTGTGAAGGAAAACATTTTGCCATTAACCTCCAAATTTGCCCAATACCAACTGTTAGATTTAATCCCAGAAAGACTAGAAAATTCTACACCGCCCATCATTTTTGAAATGAATGATTCTATAGGCGTTCCGTCTATTTGAACGTGATAACCTGATCCTCGTACGAAAAGAAAGTTTTTAGCCGGTATTTTTTTGAACAGTGTAACAGAATCAATGGCTTGGTCGTATGTAGAAGTAGACCAGCTTTGGTTTCCAGCTTGCTTGGAATTTGGTCCGTCAATAGGCTCACCATTTACCACGCATATGTCTGGTTTCTTGGAAAGATCGTCTATTGCTTCCTCCCAAATTTTGAATAATGCTTTTTGAAGCTTATTAGGTCGATATACCTCGCCACGCTCTTGAATAATTGGAGCGGGTGAACATACTGCTGTTACTGCACCCACATGGACATCACTAACAACATAAAGTGATTTTGAGGAGTTTTTCTTGGTCAAGCTAACACACCTGATTTTATTTCGGCTGCTCTGATATGTTTGCATTTGATTCCCCGAAATTGGTAATCTGGGCATTCACAGGTGGATTCACGTAAATCTACGTGATAAATTTTATTTGGTATACTGCTAGGAACTATTGCGCGGATAGGTGTCGTAAAAACTACCAAATTTACGAGTTTAAAGGCTTTCTCACAACGAGGAATGTTTTGCATACAAACATATAACTTATGGATAATATAAACTAAATGTTACATTTTTTTGGAATTAAAACAAGCCTTTCATGTGTTGCATTTTTAATTTTTGCCACAGAATACCCACCACATTGAGGACTTGGTAAAGCCGAACCGTAGTTTTCAGTGGATAAGGTAGTTTTAGGGGGGACCACTTTTTCCGGTGGGTGGGGTGGTAGACAGACAATGACAATACAGCAGATTATAACAATCGTTATAAATAAAATGTCAAAGAATGTCAGAAAAATCTGTCACCTGTGATTCAGCGTATGTAGATATATCAGCATCGGTAAATACCGAACCACTACTCGTGGTAAACTTACAACAATATTCCTGTTCAAAGTCAATTTCTGGGTTGTTTCGCTCTGAGTCGATAAAATCAGTTGTAAACAAATTTCCAACAGCAACCTCGTGAGAATATTGAAGTTTTACGTATTCGTTTTCAGATGTAAATAAGTTATAAAAAAACCCTCTTTTACCATTTGGTGTGCTTTCCATCATAAAATCAGCCGTGTCATCGTTTGCCACTAATGGGTGGGCAGCAGTGTAAACTTTAGCATCAGATAACCTATTAATGTGTGCAGCCTCAGAAAACAAGACAAATTTTACGTTTGCCGGTCCACGGAGTGCTGTCGGTTCTGCTGGATACGTTTCTATTGTTACACCGGAGTATAATTCCATCTTGTTGGATTTTTTTGACATGACTAGATCGCCATATCTCCATTTTTTACCATCTAAGTCAGTCCAAGTGGTATGAAATAGGTTCTCAAATTCCTCTAGTTTTCGGTTTGCTTCATTTTGTCGGTTTCCAAATATAATTATACCATTATGATTCATGTATTGATTGTAACACCCCTCTGCTATGACACGGAGGTGTAATTCGGTACTGCCTATTTTTCTTGATTTATTAACTAATGTTCTATGGTATTTTCTTATTGCGTTGCGAATCTCTAATTGATGGGGAAGTAATTTACTGGGAATAAGCGTTGCTGGGTGTTTAGGAAGTCCTATAATTTCGTTAAACTTTACAAAGTCATTTACGGGTAAATTTGGTATGTCCTTTCGAGATATAGATTTTTTTCGATTGAGGATTCGTTGAAGCTCAATATTTTGTTTTTTCAGATTCGTTGCCACTATTGATGCTCTCATCTTGCATTCTCTCCTCCACGAGTTTTTCTAGTGAAACATCTAAAGTAGGTGCCATTTCTATGTCTGCGATCTGTTGTTTTAAATTGGCTTTTGCAACAGTGATGGCAAGAAGTAATGAACGGAGTGTGGTGTTTTCTAAGTCATCATTAATTGCCATTTTGGTTTGAATTAATTGCTCATTTAGTTCGTCAAGTTCTTCTTCCAAAGAAGAAACTACCAATGCTTTTTTAATTTTTTGTTTCTCCACAAAACTCTCAGTCATGTCTTGAATTAAGCGTTCGCCAAATACTCGATAGTAACTACTAACTGTGTTTCGATTTAGATTTAAGATCTTGCTTGCCCGCAGAGCTGATATACCACGTTCAAACATTTCCAGTATTCTAGCTTCGTTTGCTGCCTGTTTACCTTTTGTTGGGCGAGCCATAAAAATAAAAAATGGGTTTAACCCCTTTTTGCTTTCTTTAAAGCGAGAAGCTTTGCTTCTCTTTCTAAGTTCAGTTTACGGATTGTTTCTATTGAGTGCATATTATTGTATACGGAATGAGGTTTATAACTGTTTGCTTTAAAACCAATCTAAGTCAATTCTACCCAGAATAAAATGATCTGCTTTTTCGCTGGTGCAAACTTTTAAAACGTTGAGAACGGTGTGAAAAACCTCATGGTGAATCGTGTCTAAAAGTTCATCATGGTTACAAATTTTTGCACAATTAATATATATAGTGCTATCTATTGCCCACCCACTGTATCTAATTCTGGGGTTGCAGAGAAAGACAAACCTCATTTTAAATCCTCATATAGTTGGTCTTCTACCCTAGAAGAAAAATCGACTATAGACCCACATTTGCAAACAGCCGTAAGTCTTCTGCCCCCATAAATTCGCATGACTTCGGAACAAAAAGAACAAAACTCTGTGCGTTTTCTGATTTTAACCACATCATAAATACACATGTTACGTTTAATTAAGTTTTGTATGGGTAACGCGGGTTAAACGGTTCAATCGTGTATGAAACGGTTAAGTTTTCTGGGTTAGTCGTGGGTGAACATGAAACCACCACATATGTTTTCCCTCTGAATGTAATTTGTTGGTTTAGTTGAGGTCTTGCCCAAGGTTCCTGTTCAAAATAACCTAAAACTATGGGGGGTTTATCGCCATAATTTCCCGCTAGAACTAATGTGTAATTCATCTGGTTATAAAAAACGCTGGTCGCCTGTACTTATTTTGGAAGTATTCACCCCATATTCTCTCAGCGTGTTCAGCGGTAAGGGAATCACCGGACTCAAATTTATAGAAGTATGCAACTGCCAGTAAGGTGGCTATTTTTGTTAGTTGTGTGGGTGGTGTTACAATCGGAATAACATCTTCCACATTTACTAAAAATGAATTAATATAAGAATCAGCCATATCACCATACAGTAATACTTTGGCATCATTTGTGGTACCATTCTCACCCATTATTGTTTTAACGCTTGAAGCATCATAGTATGGCATACTAGTAAAAGTAGCCTCATAGTTTATAATCTTTCCATGAGTCTATGCCAGTCATCTCCCTAAATTTTAGCTTGCCGTAACAGTGAAGAATTATGTCAATTCTTAACGTGATTGATGTTATTTTGGAGTTGCGCGTATCCCAATAGGAAATTGTGTAATCTCTGTTCTGAAAAACATGTGCTAGTTTCGCTCTGTCGGATGGTGGAAGGTATGATTTTTCAGTGTTTTTACATTGAATCCCAAAAACACTACTTTGTCGGATTGCTACTAAATCTAAAGCACCTTTACTCCCATAGGACCTGTAAACCGTAAACCCTTTTTCTCTAAGTCTATCTCTAACCTTCCACTCGTATTTTCTTCCTTTGGCATAGTGACTAGTCCCTAACTTTCCGGTACCCTTACACCTAGGGCAAATTCTCATTTTATTTCTGTGCCTCAAATAATTTTTTGGCTATTTCAGTTACTTCCGGTTCACAATTTGGGCAAATAATAGTATTGGCATCTCCAATATAGCCGCACTTGGTGCATATTCTGGTGGGGGTGCTGATATGTCTTTGCGAGCAACGTTGTTGTAAGGAATCAGAGCCAATCATGTGGGTTGTTTTAGATCCACATATTTTGCAGACCCAGTTATAACGCATTTTATATGTTTTGTTGCGAACTTGTGTTCTAAAATAAAGTAAATCATCCATATATTAAAAAAAGAAAAACTCAGTTAAAAGGATAACTGGGTTCCCAATCTATGGTGATTTCTTGAGTCATATTGAAGATATGAGCACATTTTGGGCACTCAATATCCACAATTTCTACATCTCGTGTTATTTCAGGCATGTATAATATTAGTTAGTTCCATATTTATACGTATCCCTTTGCGAGATAATACTTTCCATCACGGTTTCGGAGTATTTTAACTCCTATCCACCGGTTAAACTCTTGCATCGCGGCACGCCTATTTTCAAAGTATTTTGTTTTCATCCATTCATTGACAACCGGCTCCTCGTCTACAAGTCCCTCAACCGTCAGAGATTTAAACAAGTGAAGAAGAAGGTGTTCTTTCCCCATTTTCTCGTCTGTGACTATTGTTCCCTGTTTCGTGGTTTCAATATCAATTCCCCATGATTTCAGCTGCGACTGAAATAAAGAAATCACATGTTGCACATCAGACACATCAGCCTCGTCTTTCAATAAAATTTTGGCTCTAGCCGTACTCAGTCGGATGAGATCGTTTAGCTGCCGAATTTCCATTGGGATTGTGTTGCTGTCGGTTTTTTTCGATACACGCATAAAAAACTGTTTGATGAGTTCTTTACCAGCGGTAGAGATTGTTGGTGTAAGGTTTTTAACACTATTGATGTATAAGCGAAGTTCTCTTTGCGAGAAAAGTGGTTGTTCCCCTGCACGTAAACCTAAAACACTATCAGCTATGTTTTGCACCTCTACATCAGAATATTCAAGTATGCGCCAAAGCATCGCGAATCGGGATAAAAGTGCAGGGTAAATGTTGATATTTTCCATGGTTGAAAGGTTTGCATCCCAATCACCAAATTTGAAATTCATAGCTGCCAATATGGTTGTATCCGCGATAAGCCGTTCTTCGCCCACTATGCTTGCCTTGGCAGAAGTAACAATTCCTTGCTCCATGCAATCGTATAAGGCTTTTTGATCATCTCCATCCATCTTATCAAATTCGTCTAATGAGACTGATTTGCCTGAATAGATGACTAATGGACCAGCCTTACTAATACTGGTGCCATCTGGAAGTTTTACCATACCGGTTCCTAATCCTGCTTTAGTAGTAGAAATACCTACCAAGTATGTACCCCCCGTAATCTTGGCAAACTCCTCTGCTAATTCTGACTTACCTTTTGATTTATTCCCAATCAATGCGATGTGTATCCTAGTACGTTTTGAGGTATTTTTAGAGCCACTAACGGCAGCATAAAGCAAACTTTCTTTTATCTCAAGATGCCCCTGTATGTGTGCCGCTAATGAAGAAAAAAGTCGTTTCTCATTGTCTGGATTTTTCAATAACTCTGAAATTTCCTCCAATTTATCAGGTGGAAGGGTAATCTCAACGTTTTCCTCCATTTCTTCAACCGAAGAAATTAGGATTATGACTTCATTTTGTTTTTTCTCTGTGTTAAATGAAGTGTATATCCCTCTAAATTTTTTTCTTTGAGCCGTTCCAACATTATTAATGTTTTTACCAATCACCCGCGCCTTAAAAATAATCGGATTGTTGTAATTTGCCTCCTCTTGTAATTCCTGTAAGTAAATCTCTTTCATATCCACAGTGTCGATAATTTTTGTTTGCTCTGTTTTCCCCCTACATCTACTACATCTAGGCATTTTGGGATTTACAAACCCCTCGCTCGTAGTTTGGTAGTCTACTTGACACTTAGCACATCGCGCTTCTGCCAAAGTGGTAACAGTGACTTGTTCTCCTACACGAGCCACCATAGCAGCGAATTCCACCTCAACCCCCTCTAAATTAGCACCCAATTCCCGCAGTTTGTAAAGTTTTTCTGGATTATATTCTACATCCGTCTCTGTTGGTCTCTGAACTCTAGTTTTTGCAGATTTGAAAACGGTAAGAATCTCATCATATGGTAATGGTCGTGTTAAATATGAATTCCACCGTTGAATTTCAGCCCACACCATTTCTTCTGGTAAATTTAGTCTGCCGATAAGATGTGCACAGTATTTAAATGCTGAGTTGTTTCTGTTACCCTCTGTGACCCCAGAAATTATTTCGGTTATTGACGGTAACCCAGAATTCACCCCTTGAAATCCTAAACTCTGTAAATGTTTTAGCAGACCATCTATTGATGACTGAAGTATTTGAGTTGTTGATGAAATTATTTCATATTTTCTTCCCGTATCTGGGTGAATACTGTCTGGTGCTATTACGTATGACCCCTGAGACTGTATGTCTACATGTCTTCCATCAGCTAAACTTAACCGCATTGTTTTTGGGAGAACACCCGTGGTTCTAAAATATACGTGGTATCCTTTTTTCCCCGTAGCAACCACCAACGTCTGAGTTTTTAATTCGTCAAATTTTTGAAAAACAAGGTTTGCTAATGATGGATCATCCAAATCAATTACTAATAGATTGCCGGAAGTCACGCCACAAATAATAGCATTATTTTGTGCCAAACCACCACCATATTTAACATTTTGAAACTCTTTCCAAGCAATAGCTGGGATTTTGGAGTTGTCTTTACAAGGGATAACGTTAAGTCCCATATCACGAAAATTCATTATTTTTCCACCAGTTTCTTTGCCGACTGGACCAACTTGGTTAAATTGTATAATCGTGACGTCTCACAAATGTAAAACTCCAATTCTTTAGCCGACATCTGATGAAGTTTCTCCTCAAAAAATCTCGGATTTGGTAAAATTGTTGGGGTCCACTGTTTACCCCGTTGTAAATGCTCATAATAAAACTTTAACGCGTCACGAATTACGGTTGATTTTGGTTGTCTGCCAACCAAAGACAAAATATCTTCCATAAGTGTATCGGTAATACAAAAAGAATGAATGTGGCGCATGTTAGATACTGTGTCGATGGGTAATATAAATTATGTATTTTTGTATTACATTAATACTTTAATACAAAATTTTACCATAACCAATTCCATTCCCAACTATCTTTGTCACAGTTTATCACTTTCCACTCAGTGTTTTTTTCGATTAAATCTTTGTTTAGGATGTCTCGTAACACACTATGACTTTCACCATTTAAAAAATAAGCTATTTTATTTGTTCGATCAGCCAAATCTGCTATTTTTACATATTCTTGGTTTTCTACATTAAATCTAATTACATATTCCATTTCAATGTGTAATCGCGGAGCATAAATCATAAAAAAAGACTGAAGGCGAAACTGTTCCGGTCTGTATTTGGTTTTTGCGGCTACGCGCATATTACGCCTAGCAAAATTAGGTTTCAACTTTGACCTTCTCTGAATCCCACACGCCAGCCTCAGTTAACCAAAACTCACAATCGTATTGTGGGTCTTTGTTTGATTTTACTAATCTAGCGGTTCTATGAGTTTTAGAACCTTTGTTGAGTTTCAAAATATACCTAGCAGTGTGTCCAAAAATATGACCGCCTATCGGTTTCATTGGGTCTGCACCCCATCCTCCATCAGGGTTAGCGGTTACTTGATTGGTAACAATCACTGCCACATTCATATACTCTGCTATGCGTTTTAGATGTCTAAGTGGGTACTTTATGTGATTTTGTCTGTCATTTAACTCTCCCCTCCCCTGATCAAACTCAAACCTAAATATTCCTACCATACCATCAACTACTATCATTTTAACATCAAATTTCTGGATTAATGTCGGGAGAGTTTTTACGATTTTTCGTATTGTGTGAGTGTCTTGTGTAGCCATTACTTCTAACTTATCCGTTTTTAATTCATACCCACGACTTTTGGCAATTTCAGATAACCTGCTCAATTCAAAAGTTCCCTCACAATCCATATAAAGTACACCCTCCCCCCGTTGAAGAGCCTCCACTGTCAGACTTAAAACATATTGTGTTTTACCTGTGCCCTCCTGACCATATACTTCGGTTATTGCCTGAGTAGGTAATCCCCCACCAAGCAACAAATCTAAACTATTACACCCAGATTTTAGATATTGAGTTTTAGCTTTATGTGCTGAAATATCTTCAAGTGTTGATTGTTTGTCAATTATTTTTTTTTCTTCCAAATACGTAACAAGTTCATCATATTTCTGTTCTGCATCCTCATACTTTAAACCCGTAATTTGTGCGAGTTCTTGCGGTCCAATCACAAGTAAGTCCAATGCCGAAAAAACACCCGCTGACTCTAATTTTGCTGCTGTGATTGGTCCAAATTTTATTCCATATTGATTTACCATAAAAAAATATAGGTGATTGGATATTTATTTGTTGGCTTTTAGAATTACCAACAATTGGTCTACCAATCTTGATCTTATTTGTCCTCTAACATTTTCGTTTGTCAGTTTGGGGTAATGAGTTCGGACTATTGCGTCTGCTGCTGCCATCACCGACTTTACTGTTTTTACAGCAGCAGTAATTTCTGGGGTTGTTTCAGCCTGTGGCACAACAAACTCGTACTCGTTTACCTGAGGGGAAACTGTGTCTTCCTTACGACACCTGTCTAATGTATGGCGTGTTCCGTCTTTTTCCAAATACCACCCCATTTTACCGTCTTTGGCTCGTTGTGTACCTTCTGGTGGTTTAACATCATTGTTCCACACGATTTCCATGTTGCATTTTTTGCAGTTAGCCATTGTAAATAATAGTGTTGCTCCGTTATTTAATTGTTGGTATTTTTTAAAAAAAAAAACTAGGCGTGATTTACATGCATTTATATTGGACAGAACCTGATAGATATTAATGACACCAGAAAAACTAAACCGACTCTCTGACCTTGGATTAACAACCCAAGACCTAAAGAACCTTCTAGGCATTGCCAAAGACTACAGGGACTATGTAGAAGCACATGGAGAATATCTCGAAGAGATATTTTTTAATGCGACTCGACAAGAAAAACAAGGTAGTAAATTCATTGACTTTGCTAACTTGGGTGCTGTAATAGATTACGCAGAATACATAATCCACGACATAAGGACACTGCAAGGGTTAGCAAGTAGGCTAGAAGAGTCTATAGATGACTTAGAAGATTCTAAACAACTCGCAACATTATAAAGCGAGTTTCAATTTTTTTTGTGAATAACTAAAAGGTAGGGGTAAAACTAGGCGTGATTTACATGAGATCTAGCGAGTGTGTATGCAGAGTTTATTTTCTCCCAGAAATAATCACTGCGTAATGGATCGTACTTTCCTTGCCACCGTAAAATTTCCAAGACACAACACAATAAATCTCGCGTCACATACATGGAATCATTATCTTTTATGTTCTGCTCTCCCCGTTTAATTAGGTTGTGTATCTCATCCTCCTGAATTTTTCCCATGGGTAATTCTGTAGACATTATTACTACTATGTTTGTTTGTAATATAAGTCTACGGAGTTTCTTCTACATTACTCTGAGATATTTTGTCCCGCAAAGCTTGATTTTCTTGCCTCAGTTGTTGTACTATGACTTCTAGTTGCATTATATATTCTTCTAATTTTGCCAGTAAACTCATGTTATATGTATGTTAATCTCTTCCTTTTAAGTGTATCTAAATTTGCATCCAAAGAGTACCGTTGGATATAATCCTTAAAACGCTATATGCTGAGGTAAGTGCTACATTTGCACTGCCATTAATTGTTTGGCTTGCATATCCATCAATTGTTACTGTACCGGTTCCAGTTTCCTTCCAAAATATATACATTAACCCTGTTACTAATGTTGCATCGGGTAATGTAACAGTAAATGTAGATGTGCCATGTAATCTGATTATAGAGGCTGATGAACTATTTGGGCTGTTATCTGTTAAACTTGTAGTAGTGCTAATGTTTCTTTTAGAGAATTTGACTATACTATTAAAAGTGAATGGGATGAAAGAAGTTGCAGTCTGATCAGAAGCTGAATTACCAAATACAACTTCTCCAGAAACTAAACTAATTTGACCATTATTTCCAGTGGATAGATTAATAGATCCACCACTGTTTGTACTATTGTTAACTAAATTAAGCGATTCATTTA
>Ga0194132_10008972_pt1 | contig 14053 bp, 17 predicted proteins | sample TA2KigOf80mmetaG_FD_148612 | JGI IMG/M metagenome (GOLD analysis project Ga0194132, IMG submission 148612) | Freshwater microbial communities from Lake Tanganyika, Tanzania - TA2015054 Kigoma Offshore 80m | ecosystem: Environmental > Aquatic > Freshwater > Lake | place: Tanzania: Lake... | reverse complement strand
AGCGCTGAAACGAGGCGAGGCTGAACGCACCGCGGCGGCCGCGGCGCGCGAACGCGAGGCCCGTGAGCAAGAGGCGGCTGACGCGGCGCGCGAGCATGAAGCGCGCGAACGTGAAGCCGCGCGAGCGTGCCGCGGCCGAAGCCGATGCGCAACGCGCGGCGCAAGAACGCCAGCGCGCCGAGGAACACGCCGCGGCGCAAGCGCGAGTCTTGGCCGAACAAGAAGCGCAAGTGCGGCGCGCCGCACAACAACGCACCGATGCCGAAAACGCGCTCGCCGCGTCCGCAGCCGAAAAACTAAAAGTCGAGCAAGCCCTGCAGGCGCAGGCACGCGCGCGCGCCGACAGCGAAACCGCCGCCGCCGAAGCCGCCAAACGCCGGGCCGCGGCGGAAACCGCCGCGCACGCCGCCGCCGAGGCGCGCTCGCAAGCGCAACAAGAAGCAGCGCGCCGCGCAGAGAAACACGCGGCCTCGCAACACGCCTTACGTTTGCAAATCGAGGATCGAACACGCGAGGAAGAAGCCGCCGCCAAGGCCGAGCGCCAAGCCAAAATCGCCCAGGATCGCGCTGATAGCGAAGCGCAAGCGCGTCTGCACGCCGAACAAGCGCTTGCGCTCGCCGCGAAAGATCGCGACGACGCGCAGCAAGCGTTGCAAGCAGATACGGCCGATATCGCAACGCCGCCGCGCGCGGGCGCCCTATTAAAACCGGCTTTAGCGTTCGCCACGCTGCTCGCGATGCTCGGTGGTGTTGCCTATTTTGCCGGCACACGGCAGGCGCCACCGCCGGTTGCCGCGGCGAGCCCGGCGATGCCGCCGGCTGTGGCGGCAACGCCACCGGCTGCCCTGCCCGATACGCCATCCGTACCGATCGCGCTACGCCTGGATCACCATTGGCCGCACGAGAGCGCAGCGAAGCGCGCGCGTTAATCGTCCACGGCTGCGGATGATTTACGTAAATAATTGATTTAATTTATATTTTTATTGGGCAAGCCAACGCATCAGGGCAATCCCCGCGAGCGTCATCACAATCGAGCCGAGCAGATGCGCGAGCATCAACGTCGCCGCCCAGCCGTACTCGCCACGCTGCAGCAGCGCCACCGTCTCGAACGAAAAGGTCGAGAAGGTGGTGAGCCCGCCGAGCAAACCGGTAATTACGAACAAGCGTATCTCCGGCGCCAGCACCGGGTGGGCGGTAAACCACTCGATCGCCACACCGATCAAAAACCCGCCGATCAAATTGGCGAGCAAAGTGCCCAGCGGCAGGTGCGGCAGCGCGGCGTTGTAGCCAAGCGCGAGCGCCCAGCGCAACCACGCGCCCAGCGCCGCGCCCACCCCCACGGCGATGAAGCCCACCGCGTTCACTGCCGCCAGCGCTGTGCCGCCGCGTCGTCGCTCGCGCGCGCATCGACCCAGCGCGCGCCGTTGGATGTTTGTTCTTTTTTCCAGAACGGCGCGCGCGTTTTCAGATAATCCATGATGAACTCGCACGCCGCGAACGCGTCCCCACGATGGCCGCTGCTCACCACCACCAGCACGATTTGATCCAGCGGTTTTAAGGTGCCGATGCGGTGTATCACCAGCGCGTCCATCACCTGCCAGCGGCCGCGCGCCTGGGTAATGATGTCTTCGATGGATTTTTCGGTCATGCCCGGATAGTGCTCGAGCGTCAGGGTGCTGACGGCGTCACCCTCGTTTAAATCGCGCACCACGCCGATGAAACTCGCGATCGCACCGATTTTCGGATTACCGGCGCGCAACGCCGCGATCTCGGCTGAGATGTCGAAATCCGATTCTTGAACGCGTACGGTCATATCAACCACCCGTCACCGGCGGAAAAAACGCCACTTCATCGCCATCTTTCACCGGCGTCTCGCCACTCGCCACCGCTTGATTCACCGCCGCGCGAAACGCACGTCCCGTCGCGAGCTCATGCGCCCACGCACCGCCACGCGCAGCCAGCAGCGCGCGCACGCCGTCGAGCGTGGCCACGCCATTGGGCAGCGCCAGTAGTTCGGAGGATTGACCCAGCGCTTCGCGCAGCCGGGCGAAATAAAGCAACGTAATCATGTGCCTATTATGCAGCGCCGTCGCGGCGAAACCAAGCCGTGGTTATTTCGCCAGTCCCAAATGCTTGAGGACAAATTCCGCAATCAGCGGCGGGTTATTCAAATCCAGTTGCGGCAATGCCGTGTCTAACGGCGCATCGCTCGCTATCGTTGCTATGGCGACGATGTGTTTATCCCGCGGATGCAGCGTCGACTCGCCCATCGCCGCGCGATACACCTCTAGTTTGGGGATCGCCTCGTGTTTAAACCCTTCCACCAGCAGCAGATCGCACGGCGACAAATGCATCAACTGCTCGGTGAGATCGGGCTCCCGCCCGCCGCACAACTCGTGCATCAACACCCAGCGCCGCGATGATGTGACCAGCACTTCGCTGGCGCCGGCGTGGCGATGGCGGTACGAATCCTTGCCCGGCGTATCCACGTCAAACGTGTGATGCGCGCGTTTGATCAGCGAGACTTTCAATCCGCGTGCCGTGAACAACGGTATCAGTTGTTCGATCAGCGTGGTTTTGCCGCTGCCGCTGTAGCCGGCGAAGCCGAAGATTTTCATGGTCCGGCATTTTAGCAGCGTGCGGCGGCTGTGTTATCATCGCGCCATGGATTTAAACACCACCCTGCTCGTATGCGGGCTTTTTTTTGTCGTCGCCACGCTCTATACCACGGTGGGCCACGCCGGCGCCTCGGGTTACCTCGCGGTGATGGCCTTGATCGGCATGGCGCCCGCGAGCATGCGCCCCACCGCGCTGGTGTTGAACATCCTGGTGGCCACGCTCACCGTTTACCGCTTTCGCAAAGCGCGGTTTTTTTCGTGGCAAGGCTTGTGGCCGTTTTTGCTGGGCTCGGTGCCCTTTGCCGCGCTGGGCGGCATGAGGTCCCTCGCCACGGGTACTTATTATGCCCTCGTCGGTTCGATACTGCTGTTTGCCGCCGTGTTCATCGCCTGGCGTGCGTGGGCGCATCCGCGCCACATCGAGGAGCACGTGGTGCGCGTAAAACGGTTGCCCGCGGTGGCGCTCGGCGCGGCAATCGGATTTATCTCGGGCCTGAGCGGCACCGGCGGCGGCATTTTTTTAAGCCCGCTGCTGTTACTGCTTGCGTGGGCGGGGCCCAAAACCACCGCCGGCATTTCCGCGCCATTTATTCTGGTGAACTCCAGCGTCGCGCTGGTGGCGGGTTGGCATGTCACGCGTGCGTTGCCCGCCGAGCTGCCCTGGCTTGCGATAAGCGCGATCGCCGGTGCGCTGCTCGGCACTTGGGCAGGGTTGCAGTGGCTCAATCAACGCGCGCTGCTCACCACGCTGGCGGCCGTGATGAGCATCGCCGCGCTCAAGCTGCTGGGTTCGGGATAATCACGCAGCGCTATTTGCGCGCGGATTTTTTTAACGACTGCTTGAATCGGTTCAATTCAGCCGCGATCGCCGACGAGGCCTTGTCCTCCATGTCGCGATAAAGCCGCGCCACTTCGCGTCCAAAGCCGGTGACCTCGGCCCCGCCGCCGCGCTTACCGCCCACCGCGGTCAACACCACCGGTTCGCTGAAACTTTGATTGAGCGCGTCCACCAGTTGCCAGGCGCGGCGATACGACATATCCATGGCTCGCGCAGCGGCCGAAATCGAACCGGTCTTGTCGATCAATTCGATCAAGCGTGCCTTACCCGGCCCGATCGCCGGCACGTCGGTGGTCAGTACACGCAGGGTCAAGCCGGGATATCGCGCCATGCGCGGATTCTAGCGCCTCTTGACGCGGCGCGGCCAATAGGGGGAACCTATCGCCTCAGGGTCGGCAGCACGCCGCCACATCAACCGCAACCCGCGCCAGCCGCCAGCGCAACAAAAAGGGGAAACTTATGCCGTCTATGATTCCAGGCCTCGAACGCCCGGCCCCAGTGCCCAACGAGCTCACCAAGCCCTTCTGGGATGCCTGCAACGAGCAGCGATTGGTGCTGCAAAACTGCACCGCCTGCAACCGGCTGCACTACCCGCCCGCACAAAAATGCAGCCAATGCGGCGCGGCCGATAAGTTCATTTGGAAAGCGGTGCAGGGCAAAGGCCACATCGACGTTTACTTTGTCATACGCGATTCGCGCATTCGCGGCTTTCGTTCGGCGCAGCCGATCAACTTCGCGGTGATCACGCTCGACGAAGACCCCGGCATCAACTTTCTTTCCAACCTGCCGGGCACGCCGCCGGGCAAAGTGCCGGTGGGCGCCGCGGTGGAACTGATGTTCGAACAAACCAGCAGCGGGCAAATGGTGCCCGAGTGGCGCGCCATCTAACGCTAACGCCAACACAACAACCAAGGAACGCACATGGCGAACAGTACCAATTGGATGAGAGATCGCGAAGGCCTGGGGCTGTGGGAGCATCGCGGCAAAGTGGCGGTGGTCGGTTGGGGGCAATCGCATATCGACCGGCGCTGGGACGGCGTGACCATGGATCGCAGTTGCGGCGGCCTCACCAAGGAAGCTTGTCTTAAGGCCATCGCCGATGCGGGCCTGTCGCCGGACGACATCGACGGGCTGATCACCAGCCCGGACACGCGCGCCGAACAAACTTGGGCGCCGCGGCCGTATTTCGCGCCGCCTTACGATACCGAGGACGGCATCACCAAGTGCTCGGCGCAATGGATACAAAAACAGTTGGGCCTCCCCAACGTCAAATACCTCAAATCCGACGCGCCCTATATCGGCCCGATGATGGGCTTGGCCGCGCAAGCTGTCGGCGACGGTTTATGCAAGACGGCGCTGGTGTGGTATCCGATGGTGAATCTCGAAGGCCGTTATGGGCACAACAATCCCCAGAACAACAAGAATGAGGCGCCGGGGCCGAGCGCGTTCACGCTGCCCTGGGGCTATCAAAGCGGCGCGATGTTCAACAATCTGGTGGTGTTCCAGCAATATTGCAAGCGCTACGGCAAATCGCACGATGGCCTGGCCCCGCTGTGCATCAATCTACGGCGCAACGGCTTGCGCACGCCATGGAGCTACTACGCGTTGCACGAGCCCTATCTAATCACGCGTGAAGACTATCTCACCGCGCGCACCATCGAAGAACCCTTGGTGATCCACGATTGCGACCGCCCGGTGAACACTTGCGCGGCGTTCATTTTCACCACCGCCGAGCGCGCCAAGGACTTGCGACAAAAACCGGTCTACGTGTTAAACCATTGCCAAAACAACAACCGCGGCCGCAGCAGCATGGCGACACTGGACGAGCACCAGGAAGCCTGCTCCAGCCTCGCGCGCAAGATGTGGCAAGGTTCAGGCCTCACCGCCAAGGATGTCGATATCTTCAACCCCTACGACGGCTACCTCACCTTCACCCAGCAGTTTCTCGAAGGCTTCGAGTGGCACGGCGTCAAACACGGCGAAGCGCATGATTTTTACGCCGGCGACATTCGCGTCGAAGGCCCGCATCCGTTCATGTCCAGCGGTGGCAACAACGGTACCGGGCGCACGCGTGCTTGCCTATTCTCGGACAGTCTCGAACAACTGCGCGGCACGGCCGGCGCGCGGCAAGTGACGGTGCGTGCTGAAACGGCACTGGCAGGTTGCAATACGCCCGATAGCTGCGGCTTTATGATGTTTAGCAAACATCCGAACTAGGCGGCGTTGGCGTAAAACCGAGAAGCGTCTCGTCCAAGGCTATGCCTTTGGCTTGGGCGAGCACTTTAAAGTCGCCATACTGTTCTGGATCGACCAACGACAGCAGCGCCATACGCGCCAGTGTTTTGCGCGCGGCGGATAAGTCTTGCTGTTCAAGCGCGTCGACGAACGACGAAAAACCCAAGTTCGCCAAAAACTCGCTTTGCCGGGTGTAGCCCACGGTGGTGAGCCCATGCTGCTCCCCCAGCCGCATCAGCGCGGTGAAATCGACCAGCGCGGTGATGTCTTGCTGGCCGAGGCGTTGATAAGGGTCTTTACCAGCCTCGTGCTCGCGATAACACACCAGCGTGCCGCCGCTATTGGCCGACGCGTATAAATCCGCAGCGAGTTCGCCGTAGTCGATGGTCAGCACAAAGCCGCGTTCAATGGAGACGGAAAGTTGAGCCAGCCAATCCGCCATTGCCAAATTCACGGCGCCACGATAGCCATCGGGGAGCGTCAAGCCCAGCTCGTCGAGTCTGGCTTGAATCAATGGCGTGGAAGGAGCGTCCAGCACTTCGGTGAAACGGTCTTGCGCCACCGTCACAAAGACTTCCTTGGCTTGCCCGCCTTCAATCACAAACTGGTGGACCGAAAAATTATCAATCAACTCGTTACACAACACACAACCCACGACGTTGCGAAACGCGCGCACGCCCTCGGCTTTCACACGCTGAATGGGCGCTCGTGCCGCGGTATCAAATTCGTTCGTGCCGGTAGCGTCATGCAACCAGCGCGGCGCATAATCCGCGGCGACGTAATACAGCGCTTGGGCAAAATGCGGCGCCGTATGCTGAGCAGCGTGCACGATCGCCTTGGCCAAAGTACCGTCCGCACAGCCCACTTCGATGCAATAAAAAAAACGCGGCTCGCCGAGCAAGCGCCACATCTGCGCCAACTGGCGCGCGATCAGTGCACCGAACGCGGGGTGGCTTGAGGGCGCGGTGCCGAAATGCGCGCTGATGCGCTTATTACGTGATGCAAAAAATCCACCGCGTGGTGAGTACAGGCAACGTTGCATGAACTCGGCAAACGTGATGCGCCCCTGCCGGCGAATCAGAGCGCGAATGTCTTGTTCCACCATCGTAGCCGTTACGCTTTGAAAGATAACGCTTTTTCTGAAGGCTGGAGGTTACGGAATTGCATGAGATAAAACGCCGCTTCGCGTTAAGTCGTGCGCACTGCAAATCAACCGGCGCCGACCTCTGGTAGACTTATTCACGAATTTTCGACACTAGGCACACAGTCCAGATATAGCAAGCAAAGCTCAACGGTTCCATCCGAACGCCAACAATTCAAGGAGGGTAACACCATGCGTGGTTTCAAGTTACACCAACCTTTTGTGACCGCGGCATCCGTGGCCGCGCTGACGACGATAGCCGCGATGGCAACCCTGGCGCCCAGCACGGCATACGCGCAGCGCACCATCACCATCGTGCTGCCCGAGGAACCGGATAGCCTCGATAACTGCAACAGCGCGCGCTCGGCGGTCGGCCGCGTGATACGCCAGAACGTCAACGAGACGCTGATCGAACTCGATCCCAACGACAGTACGTTAAAGCCACGGCTCGCGACCGCGTGGAAACAAGTCGACGCCACCACTTGGCGCTTCACCTTGCGCCGCGGCATCAAGTACAGCGACGGCACGCCGCTGACGCCCGAGGCCATCGCCAGCTCCTTCGACAAGGCGTTGAGCCCGAAGCTCGATTGCAATGCCCGCACCAAGATGTTCTCCGGCTTCCCAATCAAGGTGCAAAAAGTCGACGATACGACAATCGATATCATTACGCCGCGGCCCGATCCGATACTGCCGGTGCGCATGACCACGCTCACCGTCGGCTATCCCAAGGAGCCGATCCGCGTGATGAATAACTCGGTGGGCACCGGCCCCTACATGATCGAGCGCTATACCGCGAATAGTGAAATCGTGTTAAAGCGCAACCCGCATTATTGGGGAAAGCCGCCGCAGCTCGATGGCGCGCGTTATGTGTGGCGCAAGGAATCCGCGGTGGCCGCGGCGATGGTGCGCGTGGGCGAAGCGCATATCGCAACCAACATCACACATGAAGACGCCAAGGATGCGAAAACCGATTTTGCCTATCCCAATTCGGAAACCAACTACCTGCGCATCGAATCGCTGGTGCCGCCCTTCAACGACAAGCGTGTGCGCTTGGCACTTAACTACGCGGTGAACCGCACCGCCTTGCACGGCTCGATCATTCCCAAGCAGGCGCAGATCGCCACGCAAATGGTGATCCCGCGCATCGCCGGACACAATCATGCGCTGAATAAACAGCGCTACGAATACAGCCCGGAACGGGCCAAGAAGCTGCTGGCCGAAGCCCGAGCCGCGGGCGTGAAGACCGACACGCCGATCGAGCTCATCTGCCGCATCAATCAGTGGGAAAACACCACCGAAACCTGCGAAGCCATCATGGCCATGTATACGGCGGTGGGCTTCAACATGAAGCTGAAAATGCTGGAAGTGAGCTTGTGGAACCAGCACAACGCGCACCCCAACAAGGGCCCCCACACGCCCGGGGCCGATGCCAATCTCAAGAACCGCGGCCCGGTATTGCTCGGCCACATGCACGACAACAACGTTGGCGATCCGATTTTTTCGATGTTCCCCAAATACGGCTGCAAGGCGCAAACCTCCTCGCACTGCATCCCCGACTTGGATAAAAAAATCGAGCAAGCCGCGCAAACGCCCAACGGCCCCAAGCGCACCAAGCTGTGGGAAGAAACCATGGCCGTGGTGCACAACGAGGCGCTGGACGTGTTCTTGTTCCACATGGTCGGCTTTGCGCGCGTGAGCCCGAAGATCAATTTCGTGCCCACCGCGGCGACCAACAGCGAAGTCCTGCTCGAACAAGTGACCTTCAAGTAAGTTCCGCCGTCGCGAACGCCACGATGGTGGATTGAAATGACCGTCGACGCAACGAGTTCGGCCTAGTGCTCGCTTATCTCACCCGCCGCGCGGTGCACAGCGTGATTGCGCTCACCGGACTCGTCATCGCGGTGTTTTTTCTTGCGCGGCTCACCGGCGACCCGACCAATTTGTACCTGCCGCCCGAAGCCTCGCGCGAGGCGCGCGAAGAGTTCTCGCGCAAGCATGGCTTCGACCGTCCGGCGACGGAGCAATTCGCCCGCTTCGTGGGCGATGTACTGGATGGCAATCTGGGTTTTTCGCTGAAAAAGCAGCGGCCCGCGGTTGAAGTCGTACTCGAAGCGTATCCGACCACGCTCAAGCTCGCCGCGGTGACGTTGCTGATAGCCATCTCGCTGGCGATCGCGGTGGGCGCGCTCGCCGCGTATCGCCCCGGCCGGGTGTTCGATCGCGTCGGCAGTACCGGTTCTTTGATCGGCGCTAGCGCGCCCGATTTTTGGGTGGCGATCACCGCGATCTTGCTGTTCGCCGAGAGTTTGCGCTGGTTACCCACCTCCGGCACCGGCGGATTCCCGTACTGGGTGCTGCCGGTGACGGTGCTCGCGCTGCGCCCGTTCGGCTTGCTGGTGCAAGTGGTGCGCGGCGCGATGATGGATGCGCTCGCTTCGGCCTACGTCAAAACCGCGCGCGCCAAGGGTGTGGCGGAACGCAGCGTCATTTTTGTCCACGCGCTGCGCAACGCGTTGCTCGCGGCGGTAACCGTCGCGGGCGATATCGCGGTCGGCATGATCAACGGCGCGGTCATCGTCGAAACGGTGTTCGGCTGGCCCGGCGTGGGCAAGCTGATGATCGACGCCGTCGAGCAGCGTGATTTCGCGGTGATACAAGCCTCCATCATGATCACCGCGGCGGCGATTTTCTTGATGAACATTTTGATCGACTTGTTGTATGTCGCGCTCGACCCCAGGATCCGCCACCAGTGAACACGCCCGCCGATAGCGTGAGCCACACGCCCGCGATTTCCGCGCAAGCGGAAATGGTCACCGTGCGCGCGGGCTTGCCGTGGTGGCGGTTGCTCGCGCGCGACCCGCTGGCGTTGTGCGCCGCCGTGTGGCTCGCGTTCCTGCTGGTATGCATGCTGATCGCGCCGATGTTTCTGGGCAAAGCGGCCAACGATATGAACTTGCTCGCGCGCAACCTGCCGCCGTGGTCGCTCGATAAAGGCTGGCTGATGATCCTGGGCAGCGACTCACTGGGGCGCAGCATCCTCGCGCGCCTGCTGGTCGGCGCGCAAAATACCTTGAGCGTGGCCTTCGCGGCGGTGGTGTTGGCGATGCTGATCGGCGGCGCGCTGGGTCTCATCGCGGGCTACGTCGGCCGCGGCGTCGGCAATCTGATCATGCGTTTATCCGATGTGATCCAGGGTTTTCCCTCACTGCTGCTGGCGGTAATCGTGCTGTATATGCTGGAGCCGCGCGTGGCGAATCTCATCATCGTGCTGGCGGTGACGCGCATCCCCTCGTACTTGCGCGTCACTCGCGCCGAGGTGCTGGAGATCCGCAGCCGCGGCTTTGTCGATGCGGCGCGCGCCATGGGCGCTGGCCGCACGCACATCCTGTGGCGCCACATCGTGCCCATCGTCGCGCCGACCTTGCTCACCATCCTCACCGTGGATTTCGCCATCGTGATGCTGTCCGAGTCGGGGCTGAGCTTTCTTGGCATCGGCATCCAACCACCGGAAATCACCTGGGGCTTGATGGTAGCCCAAGGCCGCAAACATTTGAGCAATGCGTGGTGGCTGGCGTTTTTTCCCGGCCTGATGATTATGATCACCACGCTCGCCGCGAACCTGCTGTCCAACTGGGTGCGGTTGATCACCGACCCTGTGCAGCGCTGGCGCATCGAAGCTCCGAAGGCGGCGGCAACGAATGCCTAACGCCGACGCGCCCCTGCTGGAAGTTGACGATTTGCGCATCGAGTTTCGCAGCGGCCGCGAGATCGTGCGCGCGGTCAACGGCGCGAGCTTCACCGTGCGGCGCGGCGAAACCACTGCCGTGCTCGGCGAAAGCGGCTCCGGCAAAAGCGTCACCGCCGCAGCCATCATGCGCTTACTCGCCTCGCCCCCCGCGCACATCACCGGCGGCCGCATCCGCTTTAACGGCGCCGACGTGCTCGGCGCGCCGATGGCGCAATGGCGCAAGCGCTGCGGCCGCGACATCGGCATGGTGTTTCAGGATGCATTGGCCTCGTTGAACCCGGTATTCACCGTCGGTTGGCAGATTGCCGAGCCGTTTAAAGCGCACGGCGTGCTGCCGGCCAAGGCCGCGCTCGAACGCGCGGTGGCCTTGCTTGGCCGTGTGGGCATCCCCGAGCCGCATGCGCGCGCGCACGACTACCCGCATCAATTCTCCGGCGGCATGCGCCAGCGCGTGATGATCGCGATGGCGATTGCGCTCGACCCCAGCTTGTTGATTGCCGATGAGCCCACCACCGCGCTCGATGTCACGGTGCAAGCGCAGATCATGGATCTATTGCTCGATCTGCAGCGCGAACGCCACATGGCGATGGTGCTGATCACGCACGACCTCGGTGTCGTCGCCGAGGTGGCCGACCGCGTTGCCGTGATGTACGGCGGGCGCGTGGTCGAAAGCGGGCTTGCGCGAGACGTGTTGCCACGCCCCGCCCACCCGTATACGCTGGCGTTGCTCGAATCGGTGCCACGCAGCGACATCGAGCAACAGCAATTGAACCCCATCGTCGGATCGCCGCCGAACATGGCGACACTGCCCAGCGGCTGCGCTTTTCACCCGCGCTGCCGCAGGGCTACCAGCGAATGCCGCGCGGCGCGGCCGCCCACGGTTAAAGTCGCGCCCGGCCACCACGCCGAGTGTTTTTACGCGCAACAGGTGTTCGATGGACGCTAACGCGCAAACAACGGCGGCGATTATCGAGGTGCGCGGGCTCACCAAGCATTTCCCCATCGGCGCGGGCTTGAAGCTGCGGCAAAAGGCCGCCGTGATTCGCGCCGTCGACGGCGTCGATTTTGCGATCCATAAAGGCGAAACGCTAGGGCTGGTCGGCGAGAGCGGCTGCGGCAAATCGACGGTGGCGCGCACCCTGATGCGCCTGGAAGAGCCCACCGCCGGCGAAGCGCGGTTTCACGGCGAGGATATTTTTAGCGCGGGCGACGCTCGACTTAAGTTGATCCGGCGCCGCATCCAGATGGTATTTCAAGACCCCTACGCGTCGCTCAATCCGCGCATGCGCGTCGCGCAAATCATCGCCGAGCCGTGGGTGATACATCCCGACGCGCTGCCGCGCAGCGAATGGGCGGCGCGCATCGCCGAGCTCTTGCAAAGCGTAGGCTTATTGCCCGAACACGCGCAACGCTACCCGCACGAATTCTCCGGCGGCCAGCGCCAACGCATCGGCATCGCGCGCGCGCTGGCGCTGAATCCGGAGATGCTGGTGTGCGACGAACCGGTGTCGGCCCTCGATGTGTCGGTGCAAGCGCAAGTCGTCAACCTGCTGGAAAAAATCCAGGCGAACTCCCACGTCGCGTGCTTGTTCATCGCGCACGATCTCGCGGTGGTGCGCCACCTGTCACACCGCATTGCGGTGATGTACTTGGGGCGCATCGTCGAAATCGGCCCGGTCGATCGGGTATATCGCGCCCCTCGCCACCCCTACACCAAGGCGCTACTCTCCGCACAACCGCGCATCGACTTTGCGCAAAACGGTAGCGAGCGAATATTGTTGAAAGGCGAAGTGCCGAGCCCCGCAAATCCGCCGTCGGGCTGCCGCTTTCGCACCCGCTGCTGGAAAGCGCAAGCCATTTGCGCGGAGCAAACGCCGCCGCTGGTTGCCGACCGGCCGCAGCATCAGGTGGCGTGTCACTTTCCTGAGTGAATGGTGACGCTCTGCTGCGTGCGACCCGAAACTGAAGTTCGCGAATCCGGAAAGCGCCCATTCGTAGCCCGCAAGGAGCGTAGCGGATCGCAGGAACAAAGATCCCGTATTTCGCTGCGCTGCATGCGGGCTACGCCTGCTACCGGCACATCAAAGCCACCCAGCCCTCACGCCGCCTGCTCCAGCGTCGAACCGGTATCCAGGGTAGTCGCGCGCCGCAAGTCGCGCGCTTGCAATTCTTCGTGCGGCCGGCCGCGGTGCATGGTGCAGCGGTTGTCCCAGATCAGCACGTCGCCGACGCGCCATTGATGGCTGTAGACGAACTGGCGCTGCGTCGCGTGCGCCGTCAAATCCCACAGCAACAGACGCCCGTCGGCCACCGGCCGGCCGACAACGTGCGAACCGTGCGCAGAGAGATAGAGCGTTTTGCGCTGCGAGCCGGGATGCCGCCGCACCAGACGCTGCGGCGATGGCGGATATTTTGCGCGTTCGCCGGGTGGAAATTCGGTGAAGCCGATCTGGCCGCGTGACCAGAAAATGTCGTGCTCCACCACCAGCCCATCGATTTCCGACTTCATCTTGTCCGGCAGGGCGTCGTAGGCAGCGCGCATGTCGGCGAATTCGGTCTCGCCGCCGCCCAATGCCGATGCCGGCGGCACGGTGACGGCGTGAAGAATCCCAAGCACGACCGGCACCGGCATATACGAAGCATCGGTGTGCCACAGGCGATTGCCAAGACTATCCAATCGGCGCCGATCATCCAGCGCGCGTATGCGATGCTCCTCGTCGAGGTTCGAGATGTCGCCGATCTGCGGCAATGAAAGCCGGCGCTTGCCGCCCTGCAACGCGCCGCGGCCGATCTCCAGCGGGCCGAATTGCGCGGCAAAATCGCGCAACTGCGTATCGGTCAGGCGTTGATCGTGAAACACCAGCACCGCATACTGATTGATCGCATCCCACAACGTACGCACGCTGTCGGCATCGATCGGTCGGCTCAGATCGATACCGTCTACCGCTGCGGCGAATGACGGGGTTACCGCCCGCAACATAATAGTCATGATGATCCCTCTCTGACTTAAATGGGCTGCACACGCGAATTTCGTCCATCCATGATCCGCCTTGGGCCGCGATGTTGCAACTAGCGTCTCGCGTTCGGCACGAACAGCGGCTGCCCGCCGATCTTGTAGTCTGCAATGGTTTTTTGCCCTTCGGCGCAAATCACCCAATCGATAAACACTTGCCCGAACTCGCGCTGCACGTGCGGACGCTTCGGCGGATTTACCAGCATCACGCCATCCCCTTCGGCGAGAATTTGATTTTAGGATACGCTGATCAAGTAGGTAAAAGGTGCGCCCGAGGAAAGCGATGATGCCGATTAGGCGAAATGAATGCTGATTTCATCAGGCCGAAGGCGCTTTCGATGTTTAATTCGGTGTTTTTCGCCGTTTTAGGCTTCCGCTGCACGCACTTATCCCGTGAGCGGCCTATCCCATTTGTAAATGTTCACCATCGCCAGCATCGCAAAGGCGCGATTGGCGTTCT
>Ga0194132_10008971_pt1 | contig 14054 bp, 9 predicted proteins | sample TA2KigOf80mmetaG_FD_148612 | JGI IMG/M metagenome (GOLD analysis project Ga0194132, IMG submission 148612) | Freshwater microbial communities from Lake Tanganyika, Tanzania - TA2015054 Kigoma Offshore 80m | ecosystem: Environmental > Aquatic > Freshwater > Lake | place: Tanzania: Lake Tanganyika... | reverse complement strand
ACCGGGAACAATCCATACAGGATATGGTTTGGGCTATCATCAGTTCACGCGAGTTCGCGGAGAATCATTAGAGGAGCCGCATGTTTCAAACGCAATCGAAATGGACACGCCGCGACTACATTCGCGCAGGTTCGCTTGGTTTCTTTGGCCTGCACTGCGGGCTTCATGCCGCGCCGGCGAAGGCGAAGTCGTGCATTCTGATTTGGCTTGAGGGCGGTCCCGCGCAGATGGACACCTTCGACCCGAAGACGAATAGCAACTTCCGGCCGATCGCGACCAACGTCGCTGGCATTCAGGTTTCGGAGTTGTTGCCCCAATTGGCCAAGCGCATGGACAAGCTGGCGCTAGTGCGTTCCATGAGTTCGTTCGGCGACGATCATCCGCAAGCGGTGCATTATGCGGCGACGGGGCATTTGCACAATCCCGCGATGCAGTTTCCAAGCCTCGGCGCGATTGTTGGCAAAGAGCTGGGCGCGAAGAATGCGATGCCGCCGTACGCGATCGTTCCGAAGTGGGAATCGGGCCGGCAATATGAAGAGTATTTTCGATCCGCGTTTCTCGGCGCCGACTACGACCCGATGTTGATTCCGGATCCGTCGAAGGGTAAGTTCGAAGTGGCCGACATGGGATTGCCGAAGTCGGTGACGCCGGCGGCGATCGATAGCAGGCAGGCTTTCCGGCAAGTGATCGAACGCGAGTATCGCGCGCGCGTTGAGAGCGCCGAACACGCCAAGCTCGATACGTTCCAGAAGAAGGCGCTCGAAATGCTGCTGACGCCGAGCGTGCGCGATGCGTTCGATCTTTCCAAAGAGACCGATAAAACGCGCGACAGCTACGGACGCGACAGCGTCGGGCAAAGCCTGTTGTTGGCGCGGCGGCTGATTGAAGCCGGGACGAGATTTGTCACCGCGGCGGGCTATCACGGCAGTTCGTGGGACACGCACACCGACAACGACCGGTTGCATCGCGACCGGCTGACGCCGCCGCTCGATCGCGGTTTGTCGGCGTTGATCGACGACCTTGTCGCGCGCGGGCTTTACGACGAAACGATGATCGTGGTGATGGGCGAATTTGGCCGAACGCCGCATATCAACGCGGGGCTGGGGCGCGATCACTGGCCGAAATGCTGGTCGCTGGCGCTTGGCGGCGGTGGGCTTCGCACCGGCATTACGGTTGGCAAGAGTGATGAGCGCGCGGCGAACGTGGTGGAACGAAAAACGTCGATCGGCGATCTGTTCGCGACTGTGTACAAAGCGATGGGCATCAACTGGACGGTGGAGTACATGACGCCGATCGGGCGGCCGATCAAGATTGCGAATTCGTTTGAAGACACAACGGGCGAACCGATTCGGGAACTATTCGCCGGTTGATCGCGATGAAGTTCTGTTTGCTGTTTTCCGTTGTCCTGGCCGCGCAGCCGGCGCGCGCGATTCTGGAGTCGAAGTGCATCGTGTGTCACGGCCAGACGCGGATGGCGGGATTGGATTTGCGCGATCCGGCGGGATTGGCACGCGGCGGTTCGCGCGGCCCCGCCGTTGTGGCGGGCAATGCGGAAGCGAGTCTGCTGTACAAAGCCGTGCGGCGCGAAGGCGAGCTAAAGATGCCGCCGGGGCGCGAAGCTCTTTCTTCCGAGGAAGTTGACGTTTTGCGCGACTGGATTAATTCGGGTGCGCGCTTTGATGGATCTGTATCGAAGAATGCGTCGTGGTGGTCGTTCCGTGCGCCGGTGAGGCCGCGCTCGGGCAATTCTATCGACGATTTCGTAAGCGCGCGCGCGGCGGCGAAGGGGCTTCCGCTGGCCGCTGAAGCATCGCGCGCGGTGTTGGCGCGGCGCGCGTATTTCGATTCGCATGGCTTGCCGCCGGCGCCGGAAGAGGTCGACGCATTTATTGGTGATGGGTCCGCGAATGCCTATGAGAAGTTGATCGACAAGTTGTTGGCGTCGCCGCGCTACGGCGAGCGATGGGGCCGATACTGGCTCGATCTGGTGCGGTACGCGGATACTTCAGGCTTTGAGACGGACCACTTCTTCGTGAATGCGTGGCGGTATCGCGACTACGTGATTCGCGCGTTCAACGCGGACAAGCCGTACGACGTGTTCGTGAAAGAGCAGATCGCGGCGGACGAGATTTGGCCGATGGATGTCGATCTGGAAGGCACGTCGAAGTTGCCGAAGGAGAAGGAGGAGAATCAGAACCGGCGCATTGCGACGGGGCTGTTCACGATCGGTTCGTTTCCAATCGAGTACACCTACTACGGCGACCAGTTCCGCACGGAGTGGGCGGCGGAAGCGGTGGACACAATTGGCGCGGCGTTTCTCGGATTAACCGTCGGTTGCGCGCGTTGTCACGACCACAAGTTCGACGCGATCTCGCAGCGCGACTATTACTCGATGACGGCGCTTTTTGCGGGAAGCGCGGAACGCGAGATACAGCTCGGCTCGTTGTTCGATTTGCAAACGAGCACGCGGAGTTTTCCCTTGCTGGCGCAGGCGGAGGCCTATAAACAAATGGCCCGGCGCGGCGGCGGCAATCGCGCGGAGTTGCTGCAGAAGATCGGCGAGGCGTACTTACGCGCGCCGGCGCGGCCGCCGATGGCGAGTGTACTGGGTCACGAGGAGTTCGTGCGCGATACGCACATGCTACTTAAGGGCGATTTCAAGAATAAGGGCGCGAAGGTCGAGCCTGGATTTATCGCGGCGTTGAACGCGGGGCCTGCGATTAACGAGCCGAAGGGCGTGCGCTTTATTCCGGAGCGGCGCAAGGCGCTGGCCGAGTGGTTGACCGCGAAAGACAATCCGCTGTTGGCGCGCGTGATGGTGAATCGTATTTGGCAGGGGCATTTCGGCGAGGGCCTGGTGCGAACGCCGAACGATTTCGGAAGGCAGGGCGAAGCGCCGACGAATCCGGAGTTGTTGGATTGGTTGGCGGTCGAGTTTGCGGAAAAAGGTTACTCGATGAAGGCGATGCACAAGGCGATCCTGCTGTCGGCGGCGTACCGGCGATCGAGCGTGGCGCCGGAATCGGTGCTTCGCGCGGATCCGGAGAACTTCTTTCTGACGCGGCAGAATCGAAGGCGCTTGGATGCCGACGCGATTCGCGATTCGACGCTCGCGGTTGCGGGCACGTTGAACATGAAAATGGGCGGCGTGGGTGTGATTCCGAAACTCACCGCCGAGGAGTTGCAGGCAGCGCGTATGCCGAACTTGTGGCCGGTGCATCCCGATCCGGCCGAGCATAACCGGCGGAGCGTGTACTTGCAGATGAAGCGCTCGCTCACGCTGCCGATGCTGCAGATTTTCGACGCGCCGGATTCGTCGACGAGTTGCGCGCGGCGCGAGCGATCGACGGTGGCGCCGCAAGCGCTAGCAATGATGAATAGCGAGTTTAGTTCGGCGCGCGCGGAGGAGTTCGCGAAACGCGTGAAGGGCGCGGACCCGATTGGCGCGGCGTGGAAGATTGCGTTTGGGCGGGCGCCATCGGCAGATGAACGCGACACCGCGGCGTCGTACCTGGAACGCAATTCCCTGCCCCGGTTGTGCCTGTTAATTCTAAACATGAGCGAGTTTATCTATGTCGACTGAGCCGTCGCGAAGAGCATTTCTGCAGAACGCGGGACTCGGAATCGGCTGGCTGGCGGCGCAGAACCTGCTGCACGGCGCGGCGCCGCATTTTCCGGCGAAGGCGAAGCGAGTGATTTCGCTATTCATGCAGGGCGGGCCTAGCCAGGTGGACACGTTCGATCCGAAACCGTTGCTGGCGAAACTGCACGGGCAACATCCGCCGGAGAGCTTCGGAAACGTCGAATTTCAGAACGGGAAATTTCGAGACACGGTGATCCTGGGATCGAAACGAACGTTTCGGAAGTTTGGGCAGTCAGGGCTGGAGGTGTCGGACCTGTTCCCACACACGGCGAAGCATGCCGACGAACTTGCCGTCATCCGCAGTTGTTATCACGAAGGGTTCACGCACTCTCAAGCTCAGTTCCTGATTAACAGCGGTTGGCCGCGGATCGGGCGGCCGAGCGTGGGCTCGTGGATTTTGTATGGGTTGGGATCGGAGAATCAGAATCTGCCGGGTTTTGTGGTGCTGCTCGAAGGCGGGGTGCGATCGGGTCCGGCGGTGTATGGCAACGGGTTCCTGCCTGCGGAATTTCAGGGCACGACGTTTCGGCCAGGCAAGAATCCGATCTTGAACTTAACGCCGCCGGCGGGCATGGATGAGAAGGCGCAGCGGGATTTGCTCGATACGCTGCGCACGATCAACCGGCGTCACGCGAGCGAACGAAATCAAGACCGCGAGTTGAACGCGCGCATGGAGAGTTACGAACTCGCGTTTCGCATGCAGCTGGCCGCGCCGGAGGCCACCGATATTTCCAACGAGTCCGAGGCGACAAAGAAGTTGTACGGACTCGATAATCCCGATCCGGTGGGCGTTTCATTCGCGAGCCGATGTTTGATGGCGCGGCGGCTGGCCGAGCGCGGTGTGCGTTTCGTGCAGGTGTGGTCGGGCAACGGAATGAACGAGACCGATTGGGATGGGCACATCGCGTGCGACAAGAATCATCTGGCGAAAGCGGGGCAGACCGATCAGGCGGTGGCAGGGCTATTGACCGACCTGAAAGCGCGCGGGTTGTTGGATTCCACGCTTGTGATTTGGGGCGGCGAGTTTGGTCGCAGCCCGGTTTCCGATGGCGGCAACAACGGCGCCGAGGGCCGCGATCATAACCCGTACGGCTTCACGATTTGGATGGCGGGCGGTGGCGTGAAAGGCGGACGGGTCATCGGCGCGACCGATGAGTTGGGGCTGCGCGCGGTCCGTGATAAAGTGCATTTGCACGACTTGCACGCCGCGATCCTAGGCTTGATCGGCCTCGATCACTCACGCGTGACGTTTCCGTATTTGGGCCGGGATTTCCGGTTGACCGATGTCGGCGGAGACTTGGCGTTGTTGAAGAGGCTCACTTCATGATTCGACTTTTTCTCTTCGCAACGGCACTTTACGCAGCCGGGCCGGAAGACGCGGTTCGCGCGGCCGCGGAAGGTTGGACGCACGCGGCGGTGAAGCAGGACGAGGCAGGTCTCGAAAAATTTCTTGCCGGCGATTTGCAGATTCGATTTTACGGTTCCGCAGCCGTGCTGACCGGCTACGTCGACGTGAAGTTGGCCGGCCAGAATGCCTTCCGCGTTCGCACGCTGCAGGTCTACACCAGCAACGGCGCGAACTGGCAGATGGCGGCCCATCAGTCCACACGCATTACTCAACGTTAAACCTTGAGGGAGGTTTTATGCGGGTTCTACTTTGCCTAACGGGCATCCTTTTTCAGGCCGATGCACAAGACGCACGCGGCACGATACTGGGCCGCGTCACCGACGCATCCGGCGCGACGATCGCCGGTGCGCAAGTCGAAGCGGCCAACACCGAAACCGGTGTGAAGTTCCCTTCCACGACGAATCGTTCGGGAGACTACACGTTTCCGCTGCTGGTGCCGGGCAGCTATTCGGTGCGCGTGGAGCACGCGGGATTCAAGACGTATTCGCGCGCGGGAATCGCGGTACGCGTGAACGATCAGATCACGATCGATATCTCTATGGAAGTTGGCCAGTCGTCGCAATCGGTGAACGTGACGGCTGAAACGCCGCTGCTGGACACGTCGGCGGCGTCGATCGGGCACGTTGTCGATAGCCGCACGATCATGGAGTTGCCGCTGAAGGACGGTATGGTGCTGACGATGGCGACGCTGGCTCCGGGTGTGATCTTCACGCCGGAGTCCGCGGGTTACGTACGGCCGTTCGATACGAGTTCGCCGTCGACGATGTCGATTGACGGAACGCGGTCGGGATCGAATCAGTTCATGATGGATGGCTCGGCGAACATGCAGGGCACGCAGGTAGCGTATTCGCCGCCGCCGGGCGTGGTCGATGAGTTCAAGGTGCAGGCGGCGACGTTCGACGCGGGCTCGGGATTTTTCGGCGGCGCGTCGGTGAACATGAGTTTGAAGTCGGGGACGAACAATCTCAACGGGCAGATCTACTACTTCATGCAGAACCCCGTATTCACGGCGGATCGCTTTTTCCGGCTGGCGGCGGGCAAGCCGCAGTTCCGGTTGTATCGATGGGGCAGCAGCGTAAGCGGTCCGGTTCGCATTCCAAAGCTATACGACGGCCGGAACAAAACGTTCTTCATGTATGGTTACGAAGGGATTTGGAGTTTCGATTCTTCGCCGTTTATCGTCGAGTCGGTGCCGACGGCGGCGATGCGTGGCGGCGATTTTTCGAGCCTGCTGAACGTTCCCGGCCAGGGAACGCGGTATCAAATCTACGATCCGTATTCGATCACGCCCGCGCCGAATGGGCGCTTCAGCCGTACTCCGCTGCCGAACAACATCGTGCCCGCGGCGCGGATCAGTCCGATTTCGCGAACCATCGCCGGGCTGTTCGATCCGCCGAACCAGGCCGGGACCGTCGACGGCACGAACAACTACGCGCGTGGCCGGAACTCGCAAGACACGTATTGGAATCACATTGTGCGCATCGATCACAACGTTTCGGCGAAGCAGCGCTTCTACGTGCGGACGAATTTCACGGACCTGCAGCGGCCGCAGAACATCAAGCATAACAACGCGGTCGGCGACAATTTCTATCGCTACAACAAAGGCTTCTCATTCGACGATGTGTACACGTTGAAACCGACGATGTTCGTGAACTCGCGGTACACGTTGACGCGGTTCATCACGGGCAATCTTCCGTATCAGCTTGACTGGGATCTCGCGGGAACCGGCTTCTCGAGTGCGTTTATCAATCAGGTGCGCGCCGTGGACCCGCGCTACCTGAAGCTGCCGAACTTGAACATCCCCGGATACGCGCCGTTGGGCGGGGCGAACGCGCGCAACAACACCGCGACCGATATCCACGAAGCCGCCGCCAACCTGACACACATCGTGGGCGCGCACAACATGCGCTACGGCTTCGCCTACCGGACTTATTTGCGGAACACATTTAATCTCGGGAACTCTTCGGGCCTGTTCAACTTCGATACGGCGTGGACGCGCGGGCCGTTGGACAGCTCCCCGGCCGCGCCGATCGGCCAGGGCTTTGCGTCGTTCCTCTATGGTTTGCCGACGGGGGGCAACTTCCCGATCTCCGATTCGTTCGCGGAGATTTCGAAAGTGCCCGCGATGTTTATTCATGACGACTGGAAGGTCAACCGCAAGCTGACGCTGAGCGTTGGGCTTCGGTATGAACGGCCGGGGCCCGTCGTCGAACGATTCAACCGCAGCATTCGCCGATTCGACGAATCGGCGGCTAGTCCGATTCAGCCGCAAGTTCAGGCGAACTATGCTCGCAATCCGATTGCACAAGTTCCCGTGGGCGCATTTCGTGTTCCGGGCGGGTTGACGTTTGCAGGCGTGGGATCGGAGCCGCGCACGTTGTGGAAGACGAATCAGAATCTGATCATGCCGCGGATCGGGTTCGCGCTTTCGCTGACGCCGAAGACGGTGATTCGCGGCGGCTACGGGATTTTCTTTGACGCACTGGGGGTGACTAACGTGCACGTGAATCAAACGGGCTTTAGTCAAACGACCGATCTGATTCCGTCGCTCGATAACGGGCTGACGTATGTTGCGACGATTGCCAATCCCTTTCCGAGTGGGTTCACCGCGCCGCCCCGATCCGCGCTTGGGCTAGGCACGAACATGGGCCAGAACGTGAATTTCTTCGATTCGAATCTGACGTCATCGTATATGCAACGCTTCCAAATCGCGTTGCAGCGACAATTAGCGGCGTCGAGTTTGATCGAAGTTTCCTATGTCGGCAACCGGGGCACACGCATGCAGGCTGCGCGGGAGTTCAACGCGGTGCCGGAGCAGTATCTGAGCAAGTCGCCCGTGCGCGATCAGCCGGCGATCGATTTCCTCAACGCACAAGTTCCGAATCCGTTTTTCCCTTTGTTGCCTCGGACGAATCTTGCGTCGACGACGATTCCCCGCTCGCAGTTATTACGGCCCTATCCGCAGTTCACGAGCGTCGTTGCGAATCAGAATACGGGCTACTCTTGGTACCACTCGATGCAAGTGCGGTTGGAGCGGCGGTTTTCGAAGGGGCTGAGTTCGTCGCTGTCGTATACGTGGTCGAAAACGATGGAGGCAATCGGATTCCTAAACGCGACGGATCGGCTTCCGGAAGAGGTTATTTCCAGCCAGGACCGGCCGCATCGCGTGGCGGCAACGTGGTTGTACGAACTCCCATTCGGCCGAGGCAAGCTGCTGGGAGGTCCGTCGAATAAGGTAGTAAACGGGTTCATCAGCGGCTGGCAGGCGCAGGGAATCTTCACCCTGCAGAGCGGCGCTGCGCTGGGCTTCGGCAATTCGATCTTCAACGGCAACCTGAAGAATATTCCGTTGCCGAACAACGAGAGGACGGTCGGGAGATGGTTCAACACGAACGCTGGCTTCGAACGGAATAGCGCGCTGCAGCTTGGATCGAATCTGCGGACGCTATCTTCTCGATTCGCCGTGATCCGCGCCGATGGGCCGAATAACTGGGATATCTCGTTTATCAAGAACACGCGTCTCACCGAGCGTGTGCAGTTGCAGTTTCGCGCCGAGGCGATCAACGCGCTGAATCATCCGCAATTTACGGCGCCGAACACAACGCCGGCGAGCACGGCGTTCGGGCAGGTGACCGGCGAGTTTGCATGGCCGCGGGTGATTCAGTTCGGGCTGAAGGCCTTGTTCTAACGGCGCTGAAACGACCGAACGTATTCGACGACGCGGCCGTTGCCTTTTGCGACGAGGCCGTGACAGCTCGCGCAATCGCTAGGGCGGAGGTTCTCCAGCCCGATATACTAACCCGGTGGACACTGCGGCGCTGTTGCAACGGTTGGTTCGAACGAATTCGGTGAATCCGGCGCTGATGGAAGACGGCCCCGGGGAACCGGGCGTCGTCGCGATCCTTGAAGAGCTGATGGCACCGCTGCCAGTGACAGTGACAGTGAAACGCCTTGAAGGCATGGCGGGGCGGCCGACGCTGGTGGCCGTGTTGAAGGGCAACGGCGACGGCCCGAGCCTGCTGTTCAACGCGCACACCGATACGGTCGGCGTGGAGAACATGGCCGATCCGTTCGACGGGCGCATCGAAAACGGGCGCCTTTATGGGCGTGGCAGCTACGACATGAAGGGCGGCTTGGCGGCGGCGGTGTGCGCGTTGGCGGATCTCGCCGAAGGGCCGCCGCTGGCGGGTGATGTCATTCTCGCGGCGGTGGCCGATGAAGAGTTCGCGAGTCTCGGCACACAAGAGTTTCTGGTCTATTACAAGACCGATGGCGCCGTCGTAACCGAACCGACGGCGCTCGATTTGTGCGTGGCGCACAAGGGCTTCGCGTGGTTTCAGTTTGAGATCGAAGGACGCGCGGCGCATGGGTCGCGGCCTGATTTAGGAATCGATGCGAATCTGGCGGCGCTGCCGATGTTGCAGGGGCTGGCGGAGTTGAATCGCGAGTTGTCGCGGAGACCGCCGCACCCGCTGTTGGGGCGGGCTTCGCTGCATGTCGCGTCTATGCTGGGCGGCAATGCGTGGAGCACGTACGCGGCTCACTGTACACTGCGCGTGGAACGGCGATTGCTGCCGCACGAGACGATCGAACAGGCACAAGAGGAGATGAATCGGATCGCGCCGGCGAAGTTGATTCTGTCGCGGCGGGGGTTTGAAACGTCGTCGATGTCGCGGCTGTCGTCGATTGCGATGGACGTGCTGACCGACGTGCGCGGATCGGCGCCGTCGATCACGGGACAGTCGCCGTGGTTCGACGCGGCGTTGCTGGCGGCGGAGGGGATCGAGACGATCATCGTCGGCCACGATGGCGCTGGCGCGCACGCGGCCGAGGAGTGGGCGGATCTGGAATCGGTCGACAAACTGCGGCGCACTTTGGTACAAATTGCTAACCGATGGTGCAATCGAAACTCTCCCGGCGCGCGTTCCTCGGCTCAGTAGCCGCGTTCGCGCAAGCGCCCGCCAAACGGCGCAACGTGATCTTCATTTTGACCGACGATCATCGCTTCGATGCGATGGGATTCATGCAGGCGCAGAAGTGGTTGAAGACGCCGAATCTCGACCGTCTGGCGCGCGAGGGGGCGCACCTGAAAAACGCGTTCGTCACGACGGCGCTGTGTTCGCCGTCGCGCGCGTCGATTCTCACCGGGCGTTATGCGCACGCGCACAGGATCATCGACAACAACACGGCGATTCCGAAGGGCACGCCGTTCTTTCCGCAGCAGTTGCAGAAGGCCGGGTACAAGACCGTGTTTCTTGGCAAGTGGCACATGGGCGGTGAGAGCGACGCGCCGCAGCCGGGCTTCGACAAGTGGATCAGCTTCCGCGGGCAGGGCACGTATTTTCCGAATCCGAATGGCTTGAACATCGATGGCAAAAAGGTGCCGCAAAAGGGTTACATCACCGACGAGATCACCGACTACGCGCTGGAGTGGCTCGACTCGCTGCCGCGCAATCAGCCGTACTTTATGTATTTGAGCCACAAGGCGGTTCATGGCGATTTCGTGCCGGCCGAAAGGCACGACGGACTCTATCGCGGCAATGCTTTCACGCCGCCCGCGTCGATGAAGCCCGATGTGAAGGGACGGCCGATGTGGGTGCAGAATCAGCGGAACTCGTGGCATGGCGTGGAGTATCCGTACCACACGCCGATGACGTTGGATCACTACTATCGGCAGTACGCCGAGACGTTAATGGCGGTCGATGAGAACGTCGGACGGGTGCTCGATGCGTTGCAGAAGCGCGGGCAGTTGGACTCGACGCTGGTGATCTACATGGGCGATAACGGGTTCGCGTTCGGAGAGCATGGATTGATCGACAAGCGCACGGCGTATGAGGAGTCGATGCGCGTACCGATGCTGGCACGGTGTCCTGAGTTGTTTGCGGGCGGGCGCGTGGTCGACGAGGTCGTGGCGAACCTCGACATCATGCCGACGGTGTTTGAAGCGGCGGGCTTGCGAACCGCGCCGGGAATCGATGGCCGCAGTTTCCTGCCGCTGTTGCAGGGGAAGAAAATCGAGTGGCGCGATTCCCTGCTCTACGAATACTTCTGGGAGCGCAACTTCCCACAGACGCCGACGATGCACGCGTTGCGCACGGACCGCTTCAAGTACATCCGGTATCACGGCATCTACGATCTGGACGAGCTTTACGACCTGCAGGCCGATCCTGGCGAGATGAACAATTTGATCAACGACCCGGCGCACGCGAAGACGGTGCAGACGATGAACGCGCGGCTGTTTGAAATTCTGGAGAAGACCGGTGGGCTCAACATGCCGCTGTATCCGGATCGTGGACGGCAGTCGAACTTGCGGCATCCGGACCGGTCGAAGGCAGCGGAGTTTCCGGAGTCGTTTCATGGGCCGAGGGACAATCCGCCGCCGGGGGCTTCGCAGAGGAAGAAGCAGTGATCGGGACCGGCTATCGACGCGATTGTATAAGCCACACCCACTCGGCAACGCAGACGGGTTTTGCGATGCCCTCGGCTTCGACCGTTACCGACCAGACCAGTTGATCGCCGTTGCGTTCTTTCAACGCAAAAACGCCGCGGATTCTTGCATCGACTCTCGTCGGCGCGGGGAAGCGAACCTTGTTGAGACCGTAGTTGATGATCGCCGATTGGCCGAGTTGCACGTCGATGGCGTTGAAGGCGAGACGCGAGAGAAGACTCAGCGTCAGGAAGCCGTGCGCGATGGTTGCGCCGATGGGGCTTTCGGCGCGGGCGCGCGCGGGGTCGACGTGTATCCATTGCTCGTCGCCGGTGACGCGTGCAAATTGATCGATCATCGATTGATCGATCGTGACCCAATCCGACGTTGCCGTCACGCCGCCGAATTGTTCGTAGCTATCGATGCGCATCATAGATATCGTAGCCACCACGCGTCGCTCTCGCGCTTCTTGCGGGCAAACCAGAGACACAGCGGGTAGGCGACCAGAAGAACGGCGAGCCACACGGTGTAGACGCCGGGCAAGGCGAGACTGAAGTCGTCCGGCTTCGGCATTCGTCCCCAACCGGGCGCATCGGTGAGCCAGTCGGCGTTGCCCCAGCCGATCAACGCGTAGAGGGCGGCGGAGCCGTGCGTGACGGGAACGTGATAGAGATAGAAAAACAACGGCACGCGGCCGAATAAAACAAGAGGGTTCGAAATTGTATCGGGCAGGCGGCTGAGCAAAATCAGCGCGGGGCCGAGGGTCATCAACGCGTAAAGCAGCGACGGCGGGTACTTCGCCAGATTTAAGAACGAGTAGATGCTGTCGGCCCAAGGACGCGGGTCGCCGTACCAGTTCGTCCAGCGGAGCGCGACGAAGAGCAGCGTTGCGGCGAGGCCGATGCGAAGCGTGATGGCGTGGCGCTTTTCGGCGGGCATTGCGTAAACCAATCCGAATCCGAAACCGGCAAACATGATCGCCATCCACGGCAGCAGCGGATACTGCGGGAAGAAGAAATGGCCGGGGTAAAACTCCATCGGCTTGCGGTCGTGGAGGATGCGCCAGACCCACCACAGCGGGCCGAAGTCCTCGGCTTTCCACGAGTCGGTGAGGTTGTGCAGGAAAACGACCGCGACGCCCGCGATCGCCGCAACGCGCGCGGTGATACCGGCGCGGATGGCGAGACCGAGCGCGATCATCGACAGCCCGATCGCCCAAATGACTTGCCCGACGCTGAAGCGATAGTGGAAGTTGAAAAACCAGCCGAAGCAACGGATGAACGTGAGTTCGAGAAAGACCAACCACAGGCCGCGTTTCACGAGAAAGTTGCAGAGCTGCGGACGCGTGAATTTGTCGAGTTGCAGCCAGACGCTTGTACCGGCGAGGAAAACGAACGTCGGCGCGCAGAAGTGCGAGATCCAGCGCGTGAGGAAGAGCGCGGGCCAAGTTTTGGCGGGATCGAAGGGATCGACGGAGAGATCGCCGAAGAAGTCGCGGGCGTGATCGAGCGCCATCAGAGCGATGACGAAGCCGCGCAAGAAGTCGATGGAGTCGAGACGCTGTCTCACGCGAACTGTTCGAAGAAGCGCCAGGACGATTCGGCGCAGCGGTCCCAGCGGTATTCTTGCGCCTTGGCGAGGCCGATGGCGGATTTTTCGGCGCGCAAGGATTCGGACGTTAAAAGCTTATCGAGGCCTTCGCAGATCGCGGCGGGGCTGCGTGGATCGACGTGGACGGCGCTCTCGCCGGAGATCTCGGGGAGGCACGAATTGTTCGACGTAAGCAGCGGCACACCGGCGGCCATGGCCTGAGCGACGGGAAAGCCAAAGCCCTCGTAGAGCGACGGTTGGGCGAAGACCGTCGCGGCTTTGGTGAGACCGGGAAGGTCTTTTTCCGGCACATACCCGAGGTAGCGGACGCCAGGGAGACCGGAAAGAATTCGCTTCGAAGTGGTGCTCGCGGCCCATCCCATCGGGCCGGCAAAGACGAGTTCCACATCGGCACGCACGGATTCGGGCAAAAGCAAGAAGGCGTCGAGCAAAGCATCGAGATTCTTGCGCGGTTCGACGGTACCGACGTGAAGGATGAACGGCTTTTTCAGATTAAGGCGAGCGCGAACGCGCTGGGCGTCGGCGGCGGTTACATCGAAAAACGACGGCGGCACGCCGGAGTGAATCGTGACGATTTTCTCGGGCTTGATGTTCAGCAGGCGGATTGCATCCTGGCGCGTGTTTTCGCTCACGGAGATGAGTCCATCGGCGCGGGAAAGGATGCGTTCGGCGAAGCGCTGGTCGGCCTTGATGTTGGCCGGCGTGTGGAACTCAGGCATCAGCCAGCAGGTCATATCGTGCACGGTCGCGGTGAGCGCCATGCCGGGCAAACCGCCATGCACTTGATTGGTGACGTGAAAGACGTTGGCTTTGCCGGCGGCGATACGGCGAGTTGTCGTGAAACGATTCGACGCGAGGAGCCAGGCAATGCGGGGCGCCGTGTGCAACAGGCTCATCACGGAGCCTTCATGCGTGAGATCGCCGATCGAACCGATGAACGGGTAGCCGTCCACCGAATTCAGGCC
>Ga0194132_10008970_pt1 | contig 14057 bp, 12 predicted proteins | sample TA2KigOf80mmetaG_FD_148612 | JGI IMG/M metagenome (GOLD analysis project Ga0194132, IMG submission 148612) | Freshwater microbial communities from Lake Tanganyika, Tanzania - TA2015054 Kigoma Offshore 80m | ecosystem: Environmental > Aquatic > Freshwater > Lake | place: Tanzania: Lake... | reverse complement strand
ACACGCCGCGGCTCCCGCGCGTTCGAACGACTCGATGCCGCGCTCACGGAATTTCTCGAGGAGGTACGTCTTGTTGCCTGAAAAACTTGACTCAACTACTCAGATTTCACTCGGTCAAGGCTTCTAGGGCCGTTTCGGCTTGGCGGAAGCCAGCCCCCGCACGGGACGCGGTCGGGATATCGGGGCCGGCTTGAGCCGGCCCTGGTCCTATCCGACTCGCTCGATCCTGACCGTCCTCGGGTGCTGCGAGTTGTCCTCGAGGAACGTCTTCTTGGTCTCCAGTTCCTCGACCGTGGGCTGGACGCGCCCGCGGACGTCGGTGACGCGCGACACCAGCGTGTACTCGCCTGGTTCTGCGGGCGTCCAGGTCCAGGTGAACAGCTTCCACGAGTACCGGTCGTCGGCGGTGACCTCGTCGACCGTCGCCGGCTGCCACGGCTCGTCGTTCACCCGCACCTCCACGGATCGGAGCGGCGTGCCGTCGTGGAGCACGACGCCCGTCACCGTGCACGCACGCGAGTCGTGCTGCGTGACGCGGGCGATGAACGACTTGGGCTGCATGTGGGTCACGGCCGTTTCCGTCCAGGTCGTCGAGCCCTCGATCTCTTCCTGGCGCACGGTGCGGTACCAGCGGGCCTGGTACTTGCCGAGGTACGGATCCTCCTGGACGTGGATGTGCGCCAGCCACTTCACGTTGGCCACGCCGTACCAGCCGGGCACGACCAGTCGCAGCGGAAAGCCCTGGTGCGCGGTCAGCGGCTCGCTGTTCAGGGCAAAGGCGAGCAGCGGGCCGGCACCCATCGCTTTCTCGCGAGGGAGGCTGCGCCCGAACGCCTGGTCGATTGTGAACGTCCGGCCGCGGAACTCCACTTCCTCCTCGCCGTGGTCCGCGCCGAAGAAGATGAACTCGCGCGCTTCGGGCCTCACGGCGGCCCGATCCAGCACGGCGCGGAGCGGGATCCCGGTCCAGCGGCCGTTGCTGCACAGCCCCTGCAGCGGCCGCCGGTTGCCGGAGCACTCGAAGCCGGCCACCACGTCGATGCTGCGCATCTGCTTGAGCTCGTCGATCGACAGCGCAAGCGTCCGGCTGACCAACCCGGTCACGCGGAGTCGGAACGCGTCGGGATCGATCGCGGGGTGCCCGTAGTGCTGGGTCGTGAAGAACTGGTCGGCCGGCGTGATGGCGCCCTCGATCGTCCGGACGTCGAGCAGACGGCGGTCCGGCGTCGGCGCGAAGTTGAGCGTGGCCGGCAGGTCCGTGAACGGGACGAGCACGTCATCGGCGGACAGCGCCGGCAGGAACCAGTCGGGCCGCCAGAGCGCCCCCAGCCCGGCCAGGGTCAGACCGCCGCGGAGGACGGCTCGCCGCGAAGGATGGGAACGCGTCATGGCGGGATTCTAGCAGTCCGTGGCGCGTGCGGCGATCGCATTCCGCGGGGTGCGGGCCCGCGCGCGTTGCGCGCGACGGCCGGGCGGTGTATAAGGCCGGGATGCTGCGTTTCCAGACCGCTGCCGCGGTGGTGGTCGCCGCCGCCGCCACATGGCCGTCGCTCGCGGCGGCCGATGATCCACCGTTCTGGGCCTACGGGTTCGCCGGGCCGCCGCCCCTGGGCACACCTGCAACCGGGTCCGTGGCGCCGCCGCCCGACGACCCGGCACCGTTGTCCGTACCCGGGAGCACGGCCACGTTCACGCGGGCCCAGCTCCGCGACCTGTTCGACGTCGCCGACTGGCACCCGGGCGACCATCCCCCCATGCCGGAGGTCGTGGCGAAGGGGCGCCGGCCGGACGTCCGGGCGTGCGCGTACTGCCACTACCCGAACGGCAAGGGCCGTCCGGAGAACGCCGGCATCTCCGGCCTGCCGCCCGCGTACTTCGCGCAGCAGATCGAGGACTTCCGCAACGGCAGCCGGATGAGCGCCGACACACGGAAGGGGAACACGAAGCTGATGGTGGCGATTGCGCAGGGCATGACGGCGGAGGAGGTGCGCGCCGCGGCCGAGTACTTCGCGTCGATGCCCTGGTCGCCCTGGATCCGGGTCGTCGAGGCGGCGGACGTGCCGAGAACGCGGATTGCCGGCGGGATGTTCATCCCGCTCGACGGGCCCGAGCGCGAGCCGATCGGCGACCGGATCATCGAGGTGCCGGAGGCGCCTGCGCGGACGGATCTGCGCGACCCGCGCGCGTCGTTCGTCGCGTACGTCCCGCCGGGGAGCATCGCCCGCGGGGAAGCGCTGGCCGGCGGCGGCAACGGAACGACAGTGGCGTGCGGCGTGTGCCACGGGGCGGACCTCAAGGGGATGGGCCCGGTTCCAGGCATTGCCGGGCGTTCACCCAGTTACCTCGTGCGGCAGATGTACGACATGCAGGCCGGGACGCGGAAGGGGCTGTGGACGGACCTGATGAAGCCGGTCGTGCAGCGGCTGACGAACGACGACATGCTGGCCATCGCCGCGTACGCGGCGTCGCGCACGCCATGAGCCGCATGCGGGTCAGGCGCGGGTCCCGCCAACCGGTGACGAGCTGATGCCGCTCTCACCGAAGGCCGGCGTGATCTGGACGTCGTCGCGGCAGGTGTTCATCGCCCTGCTCGTCGGTATTGGCGCCACGCTGCTGTTCCAGCAGGTCATCGCGCCCGCCATCGTGCTCGGCGCCCGCGCGCTCAGCCCGAACGAGGGATTCGGGCTCTACATCCTGCGCCGCGTGGTGCCCCAGGTGCTTCCGCCGCTCGGCGGTGTGTTCTCGGGCTATGCCGTCGCCAGGTTCAGCCGTGAGCGGACGTCGCGGATGGTGGTCAGCTACGCGGTGTTCGTGGGCATGCTGGCCGTGCCGCGGTTGCTTGCCGGCATCGTGAACGCCGCCGGCGATCCTCGCTACATCGTCGGCCTCTTCGGCTACATCGCCAACAACGCCGTGGTCATCGGCGCCATCCTCGTCGGAGGCCTCTGGCTGCACGGGTGGGGCAACAGGCCAACCGAAGTGCCCACCAGCCTCACCGATGGTCCCACTCGACCCGAAGTTCCGCACCCGGGGTCAGACCCGGGTCAGACCCGGGTCTGACCCCGGATGGGGCTGGGGGGTAGACTTCGCAGAAACGTTCTAGATTTTGCCGATCCGGATGCAGGCGGCGGTGTGTCCGGTGCCAGACACGGGCTGCAGCGCCGGCACTTCTGCGCGGCACGCGTCCACGGCGAACGGACAGCGGGGGTGGAACGCGCAGCCGGCGGGGGGCGCCATCGGGCTGGGGGCTTCGCCCTGCACCGGCGGGGCCGCCTGGCGCCGCTGCGGATCCGGTACGGGCACGGCGGCGAGCAGGGCCCTGGTGTACGGGTGGGCCGGCTTCTCGAAGATCTCGTCCACGCGACCCAGCTCGACGATCCGGCCCAGGTACATCACCGCGATCGCGTCGCTGACGTGCTCGACGACCGACAAGTCGTGGCTGATGAACAGGTAGGTCAGCCCCATCTTCTGCTGCAGTCCGACCATCAGGTTCAGCACCTGGCTCTGCACCGAGACGTCCAGCGCCGACACCGGCTCGTCCGCGATGATGAGCCGCGGCTCGAGCGCGAGCGCCCGGGCGATCCCGATGCGCTGCCGCTGCCCGCCGGAGAACTCGTGAGGGTAGCGGTCCACGACCTCCGCGCTGAGGCCCACGGTCTCGAGCAGCGAGCGCACCCGATCGATCTGCGACGCCTTCGTCCCGACCCGGTGCACCACGAGCGGCTCGCGCACGATCTCACCGACGGTCATCCGCGGATTCAGCGACGAGTAGGGATCCTGGAAGATGATCTGCACGTCCCGCCGGAGCCGGAACAGCTCCTGGCGCGAGGCGTGCGCGATGTCCTGCCCGTCGAAGCGCACACGGCCGCTTGTCGGCTCCTCGAGCCGGATGAGCGTACGGCCGAGGGTCGACTTTCCGCAGCCCGATTCGCCGACGAGCCCGAGCGTCTGTCCGGCCTCAATCGAGAAGCTGACGCCGTCGACGGCACGCACGTCGCCGATGCGCCCGCCGAAGACGCCGCCGTGGACCGGGTAGTGCTTGCGGAGGTCCTCGACGACCAGCAGCGGATCGCGTCCGTTCGTGCTCACGGCTGCTGCCCCAGCGGGAAGTGGCAGGCTGCCCGGTTCTGCCGTTTCGGCTCGATCTGCGGGTCTTCGCGGGTGCAGCGCGCCTGCTCCGCCTCGGACCGCTCCCGCCGCCGGCTGCAGCGATCCGCGAAGCGGCACCCCGGGGGTGGCGTGAGCAGCGAGGGGACGACGCCCTCGATCGTCGGCAGCACCGACTTCCGCGTCACGCTCTTGCCGGGAATGCTCGTCAGCAGCCCGCGCGTGTAGGGGTGCTCGCTCGCTTCGTAGATCGGCACGACGTCGCCCTGCTCGACGATGCGGCCGGCGTACATCACGGCCACCTCGTCGCACATCTCGGCGACGACGCCCATGTCGTGCGTGATGAAGATCACGGCCGTGCCGGTCCTCCGCTGGAGGTCGCGGATCAACTGCAGGATCTGCGCCTGGATGGTCACGTCGAGTGCCGTCGTCGGCTCGTCGGCGATGAGCAGCTTCGGCTCGCACAGGAGCGCCATGGCGATCATCACGCGCTGCTTCATGCCGCCCGACAGCTCGTGCGGGTACGAGCGCAGGCGCGTCTCCGGCTCGGCGATGCCGACCGTACGCAACATCTCGACGGATCGTGTTCGCGCGGCGGCCTTGTCCATGCCGAAGCGCAGCGCCAGCACCTCGCCGAGCTGCCTTTCGACGGTGAACACCGGGTTGAGCGACGTCATCGGGTCCTGGAAGATCATCGAGATCCGCTGACCGCGAATCGCGGCGAGCTCGTCGCCCGGCAATCGCAGGATGTCGACGCCGTCGAAGCGGATCGACCCGCCGAGAATCCGGCCCGGGGGGCTGGGGACGAGGCGCAGGATGGAGGCGGCCGTGACGCTCTTGCCGCAGCCGGACTCGCCGACCAGGCCGAGTGTCCGGCCGGCTTCGACGGACAGCGACACGCCGTCGACGGCGCGGAGCAGGCCGGCATCGGTGTCGAAGCCGACGGACAGGTTCTGAATGTCGAGGAGGGGCACCGGGTGGGCTCGCGCGTCTACTGGATCTGCTGGCGGATGCCGTAGAAGTCCTTGTCGATGTCGGGATCGACCGGGTAGGCGCGCCCTTCGCGCATCGCCTCCTCCAGCGCGGTCTTCTTCGCCGGGTCGATCCAGAACACCATGTAGTCCAGCACCTGCTCGGTCCGCCTCGGCAGGTGGAACTCCGGGAACTGGATGTAGTCCCAGTAGGCGAGGCGTATGTAGGGCGCCATCCAGAACGGTATGTAGAACGCCTCGTCGTGAACGATCTCGTCCAGGCGGTTCATCGCCGTCAACCGCGCCTGTGCGTCCAGGTCTTCTTCGTACGTCCGGATGAGCGCGTCGGTCTCTTCCGTCCCGAAGCCCCAGATGTTGTTGTTGTTCGTCGTCTTCTTGAAGTCCGTGTGCAGGTACTGGCGCGGGGCCGGATAGTAGCCGGCGGTCCGGCCCGTCACGGTCATCTCGTACTTCCGCTCCAGACCGCGCTCGAACGCCGTGCCCGGCTCGAGCAGCCTGAGGCGCATGTCCACGCCGGCGCGCCGATACTCCTGCTGCATCACCGTCAGGTGACGTTCCAGCCCGCGATTCCCGTACACGACGGCGAAGCTGGCTTCCTCGCCGCGGTCGTTGACCAGGATGTCGTCGGTGTCGGAGCGCGTGAACAGCAGGCCGGAGATGGCGCTGCGCAGCCCGCCGAAGAGCGTCCGGTTGCGGATGTCGTCCGGGCGGTAGTACCCGGCCCGTTCGAGGTACATGCGAGCCCGCGCCGGATCGAAGGCGTACGGCGCGAGGTCGGGGTTGGCGAACTCCGTGCCCTCGAAGAACGAGACCTGGCGGAAGTACTCGTTGAACATCAGGTTTCGGTTCAACCGCTCGAAGTTGAACAGGTGCTGCATCGCCTTCCGGAAGTCCTTGTTCCGGAAGATCGGCGCCTCGAGGTTCATGTGCAGGCCGTAGACGCCTGAGGGGACGTCGACGAAGACCCGCGCCAGCCGGATCCAGCCGTTCCGGACCGCCGGGAACGTGTACTCCTCGTTCCACGTGCGCGCCGTGGGTTCGGAGATGAGGTCGATCTCGCCGCGACGCAGGTAGTCCAGGTGCCGCTCGGCCGGGATCACGGGCAGGTGGATCCGGTCGAAGTTGAACAGCCCGCGGAAGTACCGCTTGTCGTCGCCCCACCACGTGCCGAGCCGGGTGAAGGTGACCGATTCACCCCGTGAGACTTCGGAGACGACGTAGGGTCCAACCGCGATCTGGAACTCGTTGGTCGTGCGGTCCACCCAGGTGTCGTCGAGCACGACAGCGTGCGACGGGGTCGGCCACAACCCGGCATAGTCCGACAGCGGGCGCCAGCTCGGGCGCGTGCCGACGATGCGCAGCGTGTAGTCGTCGATCCGGTCCACGGATTCGTAGTACAGCTCGGCGTAGTTGTTGTAGAAGGGATCGACGATGTGCTCCGAGCGCATCATCTCGAGGGTGAACACGTAGTCGTCGGCGGTGATCGGCTCGCCGTCGCTAAATCGCGCGTCGGGGTCGAGCCGGAAGTAGATCGTCTTCTGGTCGGCCTGGACCGACCAGTGGGTCGCCATGAGCGGGATGAACCGGTCGGTGACCGGATGGCGGCCGATCAGGCCGAAGTTCATCGTGAACGCCCGGTTCCAGCCGGCGAACGCGTCGTTCGAGTTGGGGCCCACCAGGCGGAAGGTAAGCGGGTACGAGCCCATGGGATGGGTGAACGTCCCGCCCCGGAGTGCTGCCTCCGAGCCGATCGGCGGGTCGTCGCTGTTCGTCTCCCAGACGATCCCGTCAGGCAGCGTCGCCGGCTCGGCTGCGGCCGGAGGCGGATCCCCGCCCTGGCGGGCCGCCACGAACGCGGCGTCGCCCGCGGCGAGCAGCAGTACCAGCGCACCAGCGCCCGCCGCCAGCCTGGCCAGCCCGCGATCAGCCGACGATCTATTCGTACTTCGCATATTGCTTCGGGTCGAACGCTTCGCGCACCGACTCGCCGATGAACACCACCAGGACGAGCGTGACGGTGAGGGCGCTGAAAGGCGCAAACGTCAGCCAGAGCTTGTTGCGGTTCTCGAGCTGCATCGCCTGATCGATCATCTCACCCCAGCTCGGCGTGGGCGCCGGCAGCCCGTAACCGAGGTAGTCGAGGCCGGTCAGCGCGAAGATCGCCGACACGACCGCGAACGGCGTGAAGGTGACGAGCGGCGTCAGGCAGTTCGGCAGCAGGTGCCGCAGGATGATCCGCAGGTGCGACGCGCCGTAGGAGCGGGCAGCCAGGCAGTACTCCCGCGTCTTCTCCCGGTACATCTCCGTTCGCATGTAGAACGTGATCGTGATCCACTGGAAGATCGCCATGATCACCAGGAGCATCCAGAACGTTGGCGCGAACAGCGCCGCGATGATGATGACCACGTACAGGAACGGGATCGACAGCAGGATCTCGAGCAGCCGCTGGCTGACGATGTCGAACCGGCCGCCCAGGTACCCCTGCAGACTGCCGACCAGGGTGCCGATCGCCTGGCTGACCAGCACCAGGAACAGGGCGAAGAAGATCGAGATGCGGAAGCCGTAGAGCAGCCGCGACGCGATGTCCCGCCCCTGGGCGTCCGTGCCGAAGTAGTGCCGCCGCGCTGCGTCGGGCGGGGTGGGGGGCACCGATCCCAGGTGTGCGATTGACGGCATGGCGCCGCTGCGTGCCAGGCCGACGAGGTCGCCCGTGGCTGATTGCTCCGGATCGGCCAGTTGCGTGTCGATGTCGCCGGTCCGGATGGCCTCGGCCAGCTCGTCGAGCCCGTCGCGCCGGGCCAGCCGCTCGGCCCGGGCGCGGTCTCCGGCGTCGAGCACGGCCTGCAGCTCGTGGAGCACCTCGTTGTACCAGAAGTCGTTTTCGTACGGGTTCCAGGGCACGAGCGGCATCAGCACGTAGTGGCCGCGGTTCGGGTACTTCCGGTCCAGTGCGGCCAGCGCCTCCGCGTCATCTCCGGCGGCGGCGCGCCCCTGCTCGTAGTAGTAGCGCTCGGTCTGCCACTCCCGCTGCAGGCGCCGGTACTCCGTCTCGATGTCGCCGATGTCCCACGCCGGCGGCGGCGTCTGCCCGAACGTGTTCATGTCGTGGAAGCGGAACGTCGGGAAGTAGGGCCGGCCTTCGTACCAGACGAGCAGGGCGCGGCTCTCGGCGAGGTAGGGCGCGAAGATCGACAGCACCATCGCCGCGAGCAGGATGACGAGCGAGTAGTAGCCCCGCTTGATGCGCCGGAAGCGATCGAGGCGCTTGCGCGTGACCGGGTCGAGCGCGAGCCAGGCCACGGGCTACTCGAACCTCACGCGGGGATCCACGAAGGCGACCGCCAGGTCGGACACGAGGTTGCCGACCATCAGGAGCACGCTGGAGATGACGAGGAACCCCATCACGACCGGGAAATCGCGCGTCTGGATCGCTTCGAACGCGAGCAGGCCCACGCCCTGGATGTTGAAGACGCGCTCGATCAGAAAGCTGCCGGTCATGAAGATGCCGAGCAGTCCGCCCACGCTGGTGGCCATCGGGATCAGCGAGTTCCGGAGCGCGTGCCCGAAGACCGCCTTGCGCCAGCTCAACCCCTTGGCGAGCGCCGTCCGCACGTAGTCGGCGCTCATGTTCTCGATCAGGCTGTTCTTCATCAGCATCGTCGTCACCGCAAACGAGCCGACGAGATACGCCGCCAGCGGCAGCACCGAGTGCCAGGCGATGTCCAGCATCCGTGCGCCCAGGGGCAGTGCCTCCGCGCCGACCGATTGAAAGCCGCCGAGCGGGAAGATCTCCCACTGCACCGCCAGCAGGTTGCTCAGCACCGCGCCCAGCGCGAACCCGGGTACGGCGTAGCCGACGAAGATCAGGATCGACGTCGCGCTGTCGACCGCCGTGCGGTGCCGGATCGCCTTCACGATGCCCAGGGGGATGCAGATCCCGTAGGTGAAGAGCGCCGTCATGAGGCCGTAGTAGATCGAGATTGGAAGACGATCGGCGATGACGCGCGTCACCGGCTCGTTGTACCGGAACGACTGGCCGAGGTCGAGCCGGACGGTGTCGGCGAGCCAGGTGCCGTAGGCGACCAGGAACGGGCGGTCGAAACCGTAGTACTCGTTCAGCCGGGCGAGCTGCTCTTCGGGGATGTCGAGCTGGACCCGGCCGCCGGCGCCTCCGCCCATGGCCTCGCCGCCCCCACCGGCGCCTGCGAGCGCCATGCGGATCTGATCGATCTGACCGCCGGGCACGAACTGGCAGAGCAGGAACGTGAAGAACGTGATGCCCAGAAAGGTCGGCACCATCAGGAACAGGCGCCGGATCATGTAGTCGCGCAGGGCCTCGCCGCGGGTCTTCACGCCGCGATTCTAGCAGGGCGGATAGCGGGTGGGGCGGCCAGGGCAGATGGGGCGAGCGGGAAGGCGCTGAGGTCGGTCCCCACCGGGGGAGGGCGACTCGGAACTGCTCGCGGGGCGCGAGCAGGGAGAGCCGTGTGGGGACCGGCCTCAACTCAGTCGCCGGCGTGATGGGTCTACGCGACCGCGCCGCCTGCGGCGCCCGGGTGACGGTGACGGTAGCGTCAACGACCTGCAAGAGGTCCACCGGCATCGCCCGTGGCACGGGAGAGGGGATCTGTGGGCGGGGTTTAAGATGCTGGCATGCGACTGATCGGGATCCCGCTGCTGCTGTGCGTGGCGGCCGTGAACTGCGCTGCCCCGGCGGATGGGACGGCTCCGGCCGGCGTCGTGGCTCCTGTGAGCGCCACCGATCCGGTGGGCGACGAGGCCGACGACCCGGCGATCTGGATCAACAGGCTCCGGCCGGCCGAAAGTCTCATCCTGGGGACCAACAAGGTCCCCGCGCCCCGTGGCGCGCTGGCGGTCTTCGACCTGAACGGCCGGATCCGGCAGATCGTCGAGGGGCTCGACCGGCCGAACAACGTCGACGTGGAGTACGACGTGGTCACGCCCAGGGGACAGGTGGACATCGCGGTCGTGACCGAACAGCTCCAGCGTCGGCTGCGCGTGTTCCGCGTCGCGGGTGATGGCGTGAACCCCCTCGACGGGGGAGTGGGCCTGCCAGTGCTCGAGGGGGAAGCCGGCGAGCGGGGGATGCCGATGGGGGTCGGTGTGTACAGGCGGCCGTCGGATGGCGCCGTGTTCGCCATCGTGGCGCCGAAGGCGGGCGGCCCGACGGACTACCTGTGGCAGTACCGGCTGGAGATGCCGTCAGGATCGAGCCGCATGCGCGCGACGCTCGTGCGCCGGTTCGGTGCCTTCAGCGGCTCGGGCGAGATCGAGGCGGTGTTCGTGGACGACGAGCTGGGGTACGTCTACTACGCGGATGACGCGTTCGCGATCCACAAGTGGCACGCGGATCCGGATCATCCGGACGCCGGCACGGAGCTGGCGGTCTTCGGCCAGGAGGACTTCTGGCACGTGCGCGAAGGGATCGCGATGTACCCGACGGGCGGCGGGAAGGGGTTCCTCCTCTGCACCGATCGGAGACCGGGCGGGTCGATGGTCCACCTCTACACGCGGGAAGGCTCGCCCGGGCGCCCGCACGAGCACCGCCTGGTCCGGTCGGTTCCGGTCGCTGCCGACGATACCGATGGCCTCGACGCGTCAGCAGCGCCGCTGGGACCGTCGTACCCGCAGGGGATCGTGGTGGCGATGAACAGCGGCGGCCGGAACTTTCAGGTGTACAGCTGGGAAGACCTCTCCGGCCTGAAGGCCCCGGGCGTCCTGACCATCACCCCGACCAACCCGTGACGGGCGGGCCGGCTTCAGGCCGTGGTGGGGGCCGGCTTCAGCCGGCCAGGGTCATGCGGATCGTTTGCGGTCCAGGATCTCGTGTGCGCGGGCGGCGGTTTCGCGCACGAGGTAGCCGATCTTCGGGTGTGACGGCTCCAGGTCCGGTGCCACACCGTATCGACGCAGCTCTTCCGACGTCGTCGGGCCGATCGAGGCGACGGCGGCGTGGCGCAGCCCCTCGCGCACGGCGTCTTCACGCGAGTCCCGGCCGGCGATCTGAAACAGGTGCGTGACCTGCACCCGGGTCGTGAACAGCGCCACGTCGATCTCGCGACGTGCCAGCAGCCCGGCGGCCTGCTCGATCGGACCCGTGTCCTCGGGCAGCGCCCAGCGGTAGACGGGAACCTGCGTGACGACGGCGCCACGGGCGGCGAGGGCGTCAATCAGCTCGTCGTTCGCGACGCCGTATTCCTGCACGGCGATGCGCGCGCCGGCGAGCGGCCGCTCGGTGGCCCGCTCGTCGAGCGCCGAGAGGAGCTCGCGCCACGTGTTCGGCTCCGGCGCCGTCAGCCAGATCGGCACGCGCAGCTCGCGCAGCACGGCAGTCGGCTTGGGGCCGCGCGCCACGACGCGCGTCTTCCTCAGGGCGTCGAGGACCGCGTCGGTCGGCCGCGTCTCGGCGATTGCCGCCATCAACGTCCTCGTGCCCACACCCGTCAGGAAGATCACGATGTCGATGCGCCCGGCCACGACGTCGTCAGCAAACGCGCGCGCGGCGGTGTGGTCGCCCAGCGGGACCTCCCGCATCGACGGGGCCACGAAGGCGTTCCCGCCGTGGCTGGTGATGAGCGCGGCGATCTCGGGTGCGCGGCGGCTCTCCAGCGAGAGGACTCGGAGGCCGGCATACGACGGCGGCGGCGCGGGCGACATAGGAGACACCGAAAATCCCAAAACCCGAATCCCAGAGCCCAAGCCAAATCCCAAGGGCCAAATCCCAAGGGCCGAATCCCGACGCGGACTTCACCGTAGCATCGACGCGAGGGCGACGAGTGTCAGGCCACCGGCCGCGGCCAGGAGGACCAGGGCACCCCTGTCCCGAAGGGTCAGGGCGCCGGCCAGCGCGAGCAGGCCGGCGAGCGCGAGCGCCTGCCAGTACATCGTCTCCATCCGCGGCTCGGGCGGCAGGGTCACCACACGGCGCCGGGCATCGCTGATGATGCGGCTGGCGATGGCGACGTCGCTGTCCCGATCCAGCTCGTAGTACATCCCGCCGCTCGCCGTGGCGATCTGCCTCAGCGATGCGCGATCGAGAGACGAACGGATGCGCGGCTGCGGGGGCGCGCCCGGCACGGGCGTCCCCTCCGGGATGAGCCCGCCCGAGAGCGTGCCCACGCCAACGGTGACGACCGGCACGCCGCGCGCCCGCGCGCGCACGAGCGACGCCTCGACCTCACCACTCCAGGACTGGCCGTCCGAGACGAGGACGAACAGGGGCGCGTTCGAGGATCGCCCGCGGATCTCCTCGTCCTTCTCGATGACACGCAGGCCCCAGTGGATGGCGAGCTCGCTGTTGGTGTCCCAGCTCGTGTCGTCTTCGAGGGGGAACGGCGACGCCCGATCGAGGTGATCCAGGAAGAAGAAGAACGTGTTGGGATCCGTCGTGAGCCTGACCTGGGGCGCCGCGATGCGGGCAAACAGGGTGAGCGCAATCCGGTCGGACTCCCACTGCATCGAGTCGCCCAGCACGCGCAGGAACCGGACGCTGCGCTGCCAGCGGTCGGCCGTGACGTCCCGGACGTGCATCGACGCAGAGCCGTCGAGCAGAATGACCAGATCCACGCCTCCCTTGCGGACCAGCGACACGACCATGCCCGGCCCGGCGAGCGCGACGATCACGAACGCTGAGGCGAGGATCAGGCCGAGCGAGAACAGCCCGTCGCCGAAGACCGGAAAGCGCTCGCGCACCGGGACGCGGCGCTCGTGTGACAGGCGGCGCGCATCACGGCGCCGGGCCGCGAACTGGCGGACCCACAGCACGAGCAGTCCGCCCGGCACGGCCAGCAGCCACAGCCAGGCGGGGTCCGAGAACTGGAGAGACGAGAGCGAATCAAATCCCAAATCCCGAATCCCAAATCCCAAATCCGAAATCCCAAATCCCGAATCCCGAATCCCGAACCCCGAACATCGAAATCCCAGCGCGGACGGCACGTCGTCCCGCCGCAGCGGGCACGTGATCAATCGTCGATCGAATCGCCAATCGCCATTCGCCAATCCTGCAATGCCATCGCCAATCGCCAATCGTGAATCGTCATTGCTTCAGCCCTTGCGCTGCGGCGTGCCGCCGGCTCCGGCCTTGGTGACTTCGCCGCGCTCGTCCGGACGCAGGGGCACGATGATGTTGAATTGCTCGGCCGGCGTCTCGGGTGGAGGGGCACCCTGTTCGCCGTGGACCGCGGGAGGCGGGGGGAGATCCGCCTGCGCCATGCTCATCTTCGACCGGTCGCTGCCGGCCTTGGCGAGCCGATCGCGCAGACGCACCACGTATTCGTAGTTCCATGCGGCGTCCACGTGTTCGGGACTCTGTTTCATCAGGGCCACGTAGAGCCGCAGAATCCGGTCGAGGTCCTGCACGCCGATCGGCGGGTCGCCACGCCCGATCGCGCCACGGAAGGCCGCGTTGGCCGCCAGGAACACCACGTCGTCGCTGACGCCGGGCGAGGACAGCTCCGCTTCGTCGGCGGGGATGGCGGCGTAGTCGCCGCGCCAGTACGCCACCAGTGTCCGTTCGCGCCGGACGTCCTCGAGGAGCGCCTCCCCCAGGACCGGCACGCGCGACGCGAGCGCCAGCGCCTCTTCGACGCGCGCGTACTTCGCCTCGGCGTCGTCCGGCAGGAGCGTGGCCAGGCTGGCCTCGGCGGAGGCGAGCTGATCCTGCACGCTCGCCGCCCGGCGGAGGATGTCGCCGGCCGCCACGAGCAGCAGCGCCAGCAGGATGTGTCCCGCGATTGATGTCACGACAGTTCTCCCCGTCCGTTCGTCCGTCGGGCCGGCTGAAGCCGGCCCCTGCGAGTGTCCTTGCGCCCCATCTGCCCTAAGGGCCCTGGCCGGAATAAGGTTGCCATCTCGGCCGACGATGCATCCCGCCTCGCGGCGTGGCTCGTCGGTCACAGGCACCCGGCCTGCTCCCTCCTCGCGCCTAGCGATCCGGGC
>Ga0194132_10008968_pt1 | contig 14060 bp, 8 predicted proteins | sample TA2KigOf80mmetaG_FD_148612 | JGI IMG/M metagenome (GOLD analysis project Ga0194132, IMG submission 148612) | Freshwater microbial communities from Lake Tanganyika, Tanzania - TA2015054 Kigoma Offshore 80m | ecosystem: Environmental > Aquatic > Freshwater > Lake | place: Tanzania: Lake Tanganyika... | reverse complement strand
CACCTGCTCCTTCTCGCCGCGCACTTCCATGGCCAAGCCTCGCCGCACCTTTTGCTCGACGCGCGCATGCTCCAACTCATCCGCTACCACCGGCAGCTGGCGAAGCGCCATGCTGGACGTTGGCCCGACCCTGGTGCGACGCCAGACACGCAAGTCGTCCCACCCATTGCTATCGCCAGCTTCCTTGGGATGCAGACGCGCTCGAATCACGTCGTGCTGCTCCATCCGCCGCTGCCGGCAATGTATCTGGAGAATCTTTGGCCTGAGCCTCGAGACTTGGTAAATGAGCTTCGGCTCTACTCTACGAACGATATCACGCCGCCGCGGATAACCCTTGCTCAGGCAGCCGCCATCGAAGCTGACGCAGTCAGATTTCCTCTTGCAAAGGCAGCTGGCACTCCTTTTTGGGACAATCAAAAGCATCCGCATCTTGATTCGCCTGACGCGCGGTCCCTCTTAGTCCTGAATTCCGCGCTGGCTAACTACCTAGGCGTTACTTTTCAGCGCGCAAATTTTTCGAGCAACGCTTTCAATTTTTTCCAAAAGGCAGAAGCCACTAACCCCTCCAACCTCGTGGCGGTCCTCAACCGCGAGTTCAACGAATCCCGCCGCACGGGCAAGCCCGTCACCAACAACCCCGCCCAAATCGCGCAAGAACTCCTCGGTCCCGGTCAGACATGGGGCACCGTCTTGGCAAAGCACGGCCCGCCCGACGAGCCGGACTTTTGCTTTGCGCTCGGCCAGTTGCTGCGCCAGTCCGGCCTGCCGCGCCAAGCCATCATCCAATTTACCCGCGTCACCGAACTCGCACTTACCAACCACCTTGCCCACCTCGCCGTCGCCGACACTTTCATTGCCCTCGGTATCCCTGACCGCACCAAGGCCACCCTTGATGTTGCCCGCGCCAAGCCGGAGTTGCGCGCGGGGCTTGCCGCCAGCGAGGCTGCTATCCTGCGCCTTGATGCGCTGGTGCTCTCGCAAAAAGGCCAGCAGGCCGAAGCTGAGCAAGCTTTCCTAAATGCGGTGAAAAAATTCCCAGCCGACCTTCCGCTGCTTGACTCCCTGACGGAGATCTACTTGCTCTCGGGCCGTTTAACTAACGCGTTGGCTATGACCGAGGCCCAGCTCAAGGTCGCGCCCACCAGCCCGCGTGCGCTGGTAAACAAAGGCGGCATCCTTATCCAGATGAAGCAGTTCGAAGCTGCGCTTGCGCCCTTGGGTAAGCTAATCGAGATCCAGCCAAAGCATCCCGGCGCGCACCTCAACCGCGCGATGGCCTTGATGAATCTCAACCGCCTTGACGACGCGGCGAAGGATTACGAAAAGCTTATCGAACTCGCGCCCGCCACGCACAACGGTCACTTCGGTCTCGGCGAAATCGCAAGGCTGCGCAAGCAGAATGGCGACGCGAAGAAGCATTATGAAGCCGGGCTCAAGCTCGCCCCGGCTGACGCCCCTGAAACCAAAAACGCCCAGCAGCGACTTAAGGAAATGAGCGGTGGGAAGTAAGTCGGGTTATGGCCCAAAAAGATTCAGGGCAGACCACAGGAGAGCTTGAGGAGGATGCATTTCCTCATCTCTGTCCCGGGTCGGATCTGGGTGGAGACATCTAACCCATGCGTGTTGCCCACGTCATTACGCGGTTGATTGTTGGTGGAGCGCAGGAGAACACCATCGCTAGCGTCCTTGGCCTGCGCAGGAAGCCCGGCTTGGAAGTTTCTCTCATTTCCGGGCCGACCACGGGCCCGGAAGGCAGCTTGGAACCGCGCGTCGCGAGCATCCCCGGCCTCCTCACCATCGTGCCTGAACTCATCCGCCCAATCGCGCCGGTCCCCGACTGGCTCGCGCTGCGCAAGCTCAAGCTTCTCTTTCGTGAGCAACGGCCTGACCTCGTCCATACCCACAGTGGTAAAGCCGGCGTGCTGGGCCGGCTCGCGGCGCATGCGGCGGGCGTGCCGATCATCGTCCATACCATCCACGGCCCAAGCTTTGGCCCGTTCCAGGGTGCGCTGGCGAACTTTGCCCTCCGCGCTGCTGAACGCCGCGCAGGTCGCGTCACCACGCACTTCGTTTCCGTGGCCAACGCGATGACGCAGCAATACCTCGCCGCCGGCATTGGCCGTCCCGAGCAATACACGCGCATCTTCAGCGGCTTCGACCTCGAGCCCTTTTTTAACGCAAAGAACGATCCGGCCTTGCGCGCCAAACTTGGCATTGCCCCGGACGAATTTGTCGTCGGGAAAATCGCGCGGCTGTTCAAGCTCAAGGGCCACGAAGAGTTGATTGCCGCCGCGCCAGAGTTGGTCCTGCGCTGCCCTCGCATCAAGTTCCTGCTCGTGGGCGATGGCCTTTGGCGTGGGCGTCTGGAGCGGCTTATTCGCGCGCGTGGGTTGGCGGGCCGCTTCGTCTTTGCCGGTCTCGTGCCGCCGGAGGAGATCCCGCAATATGTCGGCGTCATGAACGCGCTGGTGCATCTTTCGCAACGCGAAGGCTTGGCGCGGGCCTTGCCACAAGTGTTGGCGGCGGGTCGACCGGTGGTCGCGGCGGAGTGCGATGGTGCGGGTGAGGTCTGCCTCGAAGGGGAAACCGGCTTCCTCATCCACCCCGGCAACCGCAGCAGGCTGGTCCAACGCCTCACTGAACTGGCGCAGGACGAGGCGTTGCGCCAACGGTTGGGCCGCCGTGGCTGCGAGTTGGTTAAAGAATGGTTTCCCACCCAGCGCATGGTGGACGAGCAGCACGCGCTTTACCTGCGGCTGCAAGCGGAGGCGCGCCGATGAACATTTCGTTACGCATGTGCATGGCTGCGGAAACCCGCTGCCCCTTTCCTCTCGCCGCCAAGGAGGGCGAGGTGATTCACGGCGGGACTTGTTGGTTTAACTGTCCCACATTCTGTGCCTCGCGAGCCGCATCCCCATGACTTTTCCTGCCAGCGCTTACTTGCTCGTGTTGCTCGCCGGCGCCCTCGCCACCTGTGTGTCGTTACCGCGGTGGCGGGCGTGGTGTATGCGAACGGGCCTGGTAGACGCTCCCGGTCATCGCAAAATCCACGACACGCCCGTCCCTCTTGCCGGCGGGCTCGCGGTGCTCACGGGCTTGCTCGTGCCGTTGCTCGCTGGGGCAGCCGTGTTGCAACTCAACATTCTGCCCGTTGGCGTGGGAGAAAAAATCAGTTACGGGTTTGAGAAGCGCGGGTTGCAACTCGCCGCCATCCTGATTGGGGCACTAGGCATGGTTGCACTGGGTTGGCTGGACGACAAACACGAGTTGCGCGCGGGACCTAAGTTCACCACGCAAGTTGGCATCGCGCTACTCGTCGCGTTGGCGGGCGTGCGGATCAAGCTCTTTCCCGAAAGCCCCTTATCGCCGGTGTTGAGCTGCGGCGTGACAGTGTTGTGGATTCTCACCGTCGTCAGTGCGGTCAACATCATGGACAACATGAACGGTCTTTGCTCCGGCCTCGGGGCGATTGGCGCGACTGCGTTTGGTGCGATGGCGGCGCTACAGGGGCAATATCTCGTAGCCTCGCTCGCGTTCTTGGCAGCGGGTGCGCTGGCGGGCTTCCTGCCGTTCAACTATCCAAGAGCGACCGCGTTTCTAGGCGATTCCGGCAGCCACCTCACCGGTTTCTTGCTCGCGGTGCTGGCGATCCTCCCGCATTTCTACACGGCGCAAAACCCGCGTCCGCTCGCCGTGCTGGCGCCGCTGCTCGTGCTGGCCGTCCCGCTCGGCGACATGGTGTGCGTGATGTGGATCCGTTGGCATGCGGACCAACCGATTTGGGTGGGCGACAATAACCATCTCTCGCATCGCCTCGTGCGAGGCGGCATGGGGAAACCGCAGGCTGTGGCTGCGATCTGGGCATTGCACGCAGCTGCTGGCGCGGCGGCGGTATGGCTGGGATCGTGAACGCCAAGCCGTGCTATTGGTCAGCCTTCCCAGCTTTTCCCATCCCAGCTAAGCACGCGTTCGAGCATCGCCACTGCGCCAGCGGTGAAGGTTTGGAACAGCGCTTCGCCTTTCTCGGCGGTGGCGAGGTGCGGGTCGCCGATGTGGCCCGGCTCGCTGCGGTCGCCCATGATCCAGCCGCGCGACGCCGGTTCGAAGGGATTGCCAAACTCGACGGGCCCGAGCTTCGTGAGATCGCCGACTAGGTGCGGCGCGATGCGCAAGATCATGCTGGTCTCCCATTCGCAGGCATGGCCCATGCGCGTCTGCTTGAGACCGGGGTGCGCGGTGTGCGGGGCCGTGAGTGTGAGGTTCCAATAGGTCGCAAAGAGCAGCAGCAGGTCGCGGCGGGCGCGGTATTTTTGGCGCAGTTCGAAGACGACCTGCTTGCCGGGCACATCGTTACCACCGTGGCCATTGAGCATGACCAGCCGGCGAAAACCGTGTGCAATGAAATTCTCGAACTGATCGGCGATCATATCCAAATAGACGCGGGGCGACGCGGACATGGTGCCGGGAAAATCCATGTGATGATGTGAGTTACCGAGCCATTGCAGTGGTGCGATGAGCACGCGCTTGCCGAGTTGTGCCTCGACGCGGCGGACGATCTCGCCAGTGAGAAGGCTATCGGTGAAGACAGGCATGTGCCGGCCGTGTTGTTCGAGGGCCGCGACGGGAAAGACGACAGGTGTGTCCTTGTTAAGGGCTTGAACTTCGGGCCATTTGAGGTCGGTGAGTTGCATGTGGGTGTGCAGGTTACGAGCGAAGGACAAATTGCTCAAGTGCTTGGGTGCGGGTACAAGGTTTTCGCAGTTGATGCCGAGCGAACGCTGGCAACATTGTGTTTAGCTTGCGTGGGCGGCGAGGTTTGCCGTTCAATCAGCTATGTTTTCCCTGTTTCGTTTCGTCCTCTTGCTTGCCTTAAGTGCGAATACCCTCCGGGCTGTCGACCCGTATGACCAGTCAGGCGTGCCACTCGAGGTGGATGCGCCCGATCAGAAGCTTACGAAGATCGTTCTGCTTGCGGGCGGACCAAGCAGCAAACCGATGGCGCACGAATATTTTGCCGGGTGCGCGCTGCTCGCGGGCTGGCTCAAGGAACAACCCGGGGTCTGGCCGGTGATGGCGCGCGATTGGCCCAAGAACGAGCAGGTGCTTGAAGGTGCGAAATGCATCTTTTACTTCGGTGACGGTGGCGGTAAGCAGCCGTTCATCGAGCCGGTGCGCTGGGCAAAGCTGTCCAAAATGCTCGATGCCGGCGTGGGTCTGGTGCTGATGCATCAAGGCATGGATTTTCCCAAAGGCCCGGATGGTGACAAGGTGCAGGACTGGCTCGGCGGCGTCTTTCGAAGCGACATCGGCTGCCGTGGGCATTGGGACATGGACTTGAAGCCCGTGGGCACGCATCCCACATTGCGCGGGGTAAAGCCTTTCGCCGCGCCGGCCGACGGCTGGCTCTACAACCTGCACTTCGCCAAGGACAAGGGCTTTGCCCCGCTCATCGTCGGCCAGGTGCCAGAGAAGTCACGCACCAGTGCAGATGCGAAGCAGTACCCGGGGCGCGACGAAGTCATCGGCTGGGCGCACCAGCGTCCGGGCGGCGGTCGGGGTTTCGGCTTCACTGGTGCGGACTTGCACAAGAGCTGGAGCTACGAGAGCCAGCGCAAGTTTGTGATCAACGGCATCCTCTGGAGCGCCGGCCTCGAAGTGCCGGCTGACGGCGCGAAAACGAAGTTCGCAGAGGAGGACCTGAACAAGAACCTCGACAAGAAAGCCGCGCCCGCGCCCAAGGTGGTGACCAAGCCCACGCCGAAGAAGGCGGGCGAGGCAAAGTGACTGCGCGTGACAGTCCTTTCTCCTCGGTTTTGTGATGCATACGCTCTGGCCCAAGCTCGAATCTTTCGATTGGAAAACTGGACAAAGCGGCGCGCTCGCTGCAATTTTAAACCATGAGCGATGAAATGAGCAACTTCACCCCGCGCGCTCAGCAGGTGCTGGCCCTCGCGCGGAAGGAAGCGGATCGATTCAACCATAATTTCGTTGGCACCGAGCACTTACTCTTGGGCCTCATCAAGCTGGGCCAAGGCGTCGCGGTAAACGTCCTCCAAAAAATGGGCCTGGACCTCGAGACTGTCCGTCAAGAGGTTGAGAAACTCTCGAACGCGGGGCCAGATCTCAAACAAGTGGGCAACATCCCTTACACCCCGCGTGTTAAGAAAGTGCTCTCGCTCGCTTCCAAGGAGGCCAAGGCGCTCAACCACACTTACGTCGGCACCGAGCACATCTTACTGGGCCTGTTGCGCGAGGGCGATGGTGTCGCGGCGAAAGTACTCAAGGGACTGGACATCGACATTGAGGCCGTTCGGCAGGAAATCCTGAAAGAGTTAGATCCGAACTTCCAAAATCAAGGCGAGGAATCCGTCGCTGGCGAGGGCAGTGAAAAAAAGGAGGGCGATAAAAAAGGTGAAAATAAAACACCCGCGCTCAAAGCCTTTGGCCGGGACCTCACCGAAATAGCGCGCAAGGGTGAGATGGACCCCGTCATCGGCCGCAAGATGGAAATTGAACGCGTGATTCAGATTCTCTGCCGCCGCACGAAGAATAATCCCGTGTTGCTCGGCGAGGCGGGCGTTGGCAAGACTGCGATTGTGGAAGGGCTTGCGCAGGAGGTCGTGAAGGGCAATGTGCCCGAAATCCTCCGTGATAAACGCGTCATCGTTCTTGATCTGGCGCTGATGGTCGCGGGCACGAAGTATCGCGGCCAGTTCGAGGAGCGCATAAAGGCGGTAATGGATGAAATTCGTAAGAACAAGAACATCATTCTGTTCATTGATGAGATGCACACCATCGTCGGCGCAGGCAGCGCCGAGGGCACGATGGACGCCAGCAACATCATCAAGCCCGCTCTCTCCCGTGGCGAGATGCAGTGCATTGGCGCGACTACGCTGAACGAATACCGTAAGCACATTGAAAAAGACGCCGCCCTTGAACGCCGCTTCCAGTCCGTCAAGGTCGAGCCGCCGTCCATCGAGGATGCGATCGCCATTCTAAAGGGGCTGCGCAGCAAATACGAAGACCACCACCGCGCCGAGATCACCGACGCCGCTGTTGAGGCCAGCGTCAAGCTCTCCGACCGTTACATCACCGGCCGTTTCCTGCCGGACAAGGCCATTGACGTCATGGACGAGGCTGGCTCGCGCAGCCGCATCGGCGCGATGACCCGTCCTCCCGACTTCAAGGACCAGGAAACGGAAATTGAAGAGTTAAAAAACCGCAAAGAACGCGCCATTAAGGAACAGGATTTCGAGGGCGCCGCCTCGTACCGCGACAAGGAAAAGCAGGCCAAGGAAAAGCTTGAGTCCACGCTCAAAGCTTGGCGTGACTCGAAGGAAGAGAAGCGTGTGAAGGTGGACGAGGACGACATCCTTCACGTTGTCTCCAAGTGGACGGGCATTCCGCTCAAGCGCATGGAGAAAGACGAGACGCAGAAACTGCTCGAGGTCGAAAAGGTTCTCTCTCGCGTCATCATCGGCCAGAACGACGCCGTCGTTGCCATGGCCAAGGCTTTGCGTCGCTCGCGCGCTGACCTCAAAGACCCCAAGCGTCCCATAGGCACGTTTGCCCTGCTTGGCCCGACTGGTGTGGGCAAGACACTCTTAGCCAAGACCCTTGCCGAGCAAATGTTTGGCGACGCCAAGAATCTTGTGCAACTCGACATGAGTGAATACATGGAGAAGTTCACCGTGTCGCGGCTCGTTGGCTCGCCGCCGGGATACGTAGGCTATGAAGAGGGCGGTCAACTCACGGAGCAGGTGCGACGCAAGCCGTATTGCGTCGTGCTATTCGACGAAATAGAAAAAGCCCATCCCGACGTGATGAACATGCTCCTGCAAATCCTAGAGGAGGGTAAACTCACCGATAACACGGGCCGCGTGGTGGATTTTCGCAACACCATCATTTTGCTCACCTCGAATGTTGGTTCCGAATCGCTCAAGAAAAACAACGTCATCGGTTTTGGCTCCGCCAAGGACGAGACGAGCTACGAGAAGATGAAGGAAAAAACGCTCGAGGAGGCAAAAAAAGCCTTCCGACCCGAGTTCCTCAACCGCCTCGATGACGTCATCGTCTTCCGGCAGCTAACCCGGCCCGACCTCGTTACTATTCTTGACCTTGAGGTCGCGAAAGTTATGGAGCGCCTCAAGCACAAGAGCATCACGCTCCTGCTCGATGAGAAAGCCAAGGACTTCCTCGTAGAAAAGGGTTTTGATCCGCAATACGGCGCTCGACCAATGCGCCGCAGCGTGGAGAAAAACCTCGAAGATCCACTTGCTGAAGAGCTTCTGCGCGGGAGTCTTAACCCCGGTGAACCGGTCCACGTTTCTGCCGCGGAGGGCAAGCTCACCTTCACGCAGAAGGCCGCCGCCGCCGGCGCGGTCGCCTCAAGCTGAACAGTCCCATTGTCATTCGTTGCGCTCAAATGATGAGCGTTTTTCTCAGGTCAAACCCTTGGCCTATGGCCTGAAAAAAATCCTGCTCGGGGCCGTCTAAAACGCCGACAAAGCCCATGGTTAAGCTTGCAACCTTGCTTGCCCTCCTAAATGGAGCTGCTTTCACCTTTGCGGCGGCAGAGTCTAAAAAGGGCGCACTCGATCTGAGCAAGCTCCCGCCCGCCGCCAGCGGCCCGGTGGACTTCGCGAAGGACATCCAGCCGCTCTTCGCTGCGAAGTGCTACTCGTGCCACGGTGCGGAAAAGCAGAAGAGCGGCCTGCGGCTCGACATCCAGGTCGGGGCCATTGAAGGCGGCGACAACGGCAGGGTCTTCATTCCTGGCAAAAGCGCGGAGAGCAAGTTGATCCACGCGCTCGCTGGTCTTGGTGAACAAGGCATCATGCCGCCGAAAGAGAAGCCATTGACCGTCGCCGAGATTGGCAAGGTCCGCGCTTGGATTGACGCCGGAGCCGTCTGGCCGGAAGACGGCAAGGTGGCGGTGAAGAAGTCTGACCATTGGGCGTATCAACCGGTGCGGCGGCCGGGAGCGCCGAGTGTTCAGTATTCAGTGTCCAGTGTGCAGTCGGCCAAGGCGGGTCCGGACGCGAAACTGAAAACTGCAAACTGGTCACTGAATACTCCCCCCTCCTCGCACCCCATCGATGCGTTTGTCCATTCCCGCCTAGCCCGCGAGAAGCTTCAACCCTCACCCGAGGCCGACCGCCCCACGCTGATTCGCCGCCTCTCGCTCGACCTCCTCGGCTTGCCGCCCAAGCCGGAGGAAGTCCGCGCCTTCGTTGCGGACAAATCACCTGACGCCTACGAGCGGCTTGTGGACCGATTGCTTGCCTCGCCCCACTTCGGCGAACGTTGGGCGCGCCACTGGCTCGACCTCGCGCGCTACGCCGACAGCGACGGCTACGAGAAAGACAATCCCCGCCCGTTCGCCTACACCTTTCGCGACTGGGTCATCGCCGCCATCAACAGCGACCTGCCCTTTGACCAGTTTAGCATTCAACAACTCGCTGGCGACCTCCTGCCGAATGCAACGCAATCGCAAAAAGTTGCCACCGGCTTCCATCGCCAGACGCTCACGAATACTGAGGGCGGCACCGACCAGGAGGAGTTCCGCTGCAAGGCGGTCGTGGACCGCGTGAGCACCACCGCGACCGTCTGGCTGGGCACGACGATGGGTTGCGCCGAGTGTCACTCGCACAAATACGACCCCTTCACACAACGAGAGTTTTACCAGCTCTTCGCCTTCTTCAACAACGCGAACGAGAAGTCCATCTCCGCCCCGAGCGCCGACGAACAGGCGGCGTTCGAAAAGGCGAAGGCCACGCACGACACCGAAACGGCAAAGTTGCAGGCCGCGTTCGACACCGACACAAAAAACGAATTTCCAACCAGGCTCACGGCCTGGTCGCAGACCGCGTCAGTCGCCGCCGTGCCGTGGCGCGTGCTCACGCCGGACAAGCTCGCCGCGAAGAACGGCTCGACGCTCAAGTCCGAAAAGGAATCCGTCATCACTGCTAGTGGCGCGCTCCCGGATAAGGACACTTACACCGTCGAGGCCAAGCTCCCGCTTAAGCGCGTGACCGGCTTTCGATTGGAGGCGATTGACGACCCTGACCCAAAGAAAGGCGCGGGCCGCTCGAAGGACGGCAACTTCGTGCTGACCAAGTTTGCGGTTAAGCTCTTCCTGCCTGGTCAGTCCGAAGGAAGAGAACTGGAGCTGGCCAGCGCAAAGGCAGACCACTCGCAGAACAAGTTTCCCGTGGAAGCTGCGCTCAAGGGCGAGGACACCGCCGGTTGGGCAATCTCGCCGCAGCAGCAAAAGTCCCACGTCGCCGTCTTCGAGATGAAGTCGCCGCTCGACTTGCCCGAGGGCGTTCGGCTCGTCATCACGCTCGACCACCAATACAAAGAGACTTACCTGCTCGGCCAATTCCGCCTTTCCGCCACAGATGCGAAAGGTCTGCTCAAACCAGATTTCACGCCGGACGCGGTCGCCGCCACGCTCGCGGTCAAGGCCGAGCAACGCACCGCCAAGCAAACCGAGGCGCTCGCCAAATACTTCCGCGAGCAAGTGGACGAGCAGGGCCGTAAGCTCCACGCCGCGCTCGATGAGCATAAGAAAAAGTCTCCCGCCGGGCCTGCTACCACCGCCGCCGTGCTCGCCGAGGAACCCGGTGTGCGGAAAACCTTCACCCACCTGCGCGGCAACTTCCTCGACAAAGGCGTCGAAGTCCGGCCCGCCGTGCCCGCCGTGTTGCACCCGCTCAAACCGCGCGCCGCACAGCCCGACCGCCTTGACCTTGCGCAGTGGCTCTTCGCGCCGGACAACCCGCTCACCGCGCGCGTCTCAGTGAACCACGTTTGGAAAAACCTCTTCGGCCGTGGCCTCGTCGCAACGGTCGAGGACTTCGGTAAGCAGGGTGAAAAACCGACGCACCCCGAGTTGCTCGATTGGCTCGCCGCGGAGTTTCCGCGCCTCGGTTGGAGTAGGAAGCAACTCATCAAACTCATCGTCACCAGCGCTTCCTATCGCCAGTCCTCGGTGAACCGCCCCGAGCTTCAAGACCGCGACCCGAACAACCTCCTCCTAGCACGCCAAAACCGACTGCGCCTCGAGGCCGAGACTGTGCGCGACGCCTACCTTGCCGCCAGCGGCCTGTTGAACCCGAAGATTGGCGGACCGAGCATCCGCCCGCCGCTGCCCGCTGACATCGCCGCGCTTGGCTACGCGAACTCGGTGAAGTGGACTGAGAGCGCTGGAGCGGAGAAGAACCGGCGTGGCCTTTACATCTTCTTTCAGCGCACCGTGCCGTATCCGATGCTGATGACCTTCGACGCGCCCGATTCAAATTCCACCTGCGCCCGACGCGAGCGCAGCAACACGCCACTCCAGGCGCTCACCCTCCTGAACGACCCGGTTTTCTTCGAGTGCGCACAGCAGCTCGGCGCGCGCATGGCCGAGGTGCCCACTGCCGATGCCGCTGAGCGCATTCGCCACGGCTTCGAGCGCGCCCTCGCCCGCCCACCGGGCGCGGAAGAACTCAGCCGCCTGCTAAAACTTTACGAAGCCCAGCTCAAACTCGCGCAGGCGAACGCCGAAGGAGCGGCCAAAATCGCCGGAGCCGCTAAACCCGTCCCTGAAATCGCCGAAAAGGCCACGCTCGTCGCGCTGGGCCGGGTGCTGCTGAACCTCGATGAGTTTTTCACGCGTGATTGAGTTATGAACTTCCGATTTGAAATGTCTCCATCCGAAGTCAGTGAACTTACCCGTCGCGATTTCCTCGCGAGCACCGGCATGGGCACGCTTGCACTCGCGTCGTTGTTTGCGGAGAAGGGTTATGCCGCGCCCAGCGCCGACCCGTTGGCCGCCCGCGCGTCGCACTTCGCCCCGCGTGCGAAGAACTGCATCCTTATCTACTTCGAAGGCGCCCCCAGCCACATTGACCTATTCGACCCAAAGCCGAAGCTCAACCAGATGAACGGCCAGAAGCTGCCGGACGAAATGCTGGAAAAAGTCCGCTTCGCGTTCATCAAGAAGGAGGGTGTGCGGCTCATGGGCAGCCCGCGCAAGTTTACCCCTTACGGCCAGTGCGGCATGGAGTTGAGCGACCTGCTTCCGCACATTGGCTCTATCGCGGACGACATCTGCCTCGTGCGTTCGATGAACACGACGCAGTTCAACCATCATCCTGGTCAGCTGATGATGAACTGCGGCTCGCCGCTGTTCGGCCGGCCCACGCTCGGCGCGTGGCTCGCCTACGGCCTCGGCAACGAATCGCGGGACCTACCAGCCTATGTCGTGTTGCACGCTGGGCGCGGCTCCAGCGCGGGAGCGAGCGCGTGGACGAGCGGATTTTTGCCCAGCACTTACGCGGGCGTGCTCTTCCGTAACCAAGGTGACCCGGTGCTCAACCTCGGCAACCCGCCGGGCTTCACCGACGAGATGCAGCATCTCGGCCTCGACGCCATTGGCGACCTAAACCGACTGCGCCACAAACACGTCGCCGACCCGGAAATCGCCTCGCGCATCGGTGCCTACGAGCTAGCCGGCCGCATGCAAGCTGCGACGCCGGAGCTGATGGACTTAAGCAAGGAATCGCAAGCCACACTGGACCTCTACGGCGTCGGTCGGAAGTCCCGCGAAAACCCCGGTGGACGCGGCGGTGGGCCGGAGACTTACTCGACCTTCTCGCGGAATTGCTTGCTCGCGCGGCGCATGGTTGAGCGCGGGGTGCGCTTCGTCACGTTGTTGCATGCTTCGTGGGACCACCACAGTAACCTCAACCAAGAGCTCCCCTTCTGTGCCGGCATGGCTGACCAACCCATTGCCGCGCTCGTGCGGGACTTGAAGCAGCGCGGGATGCTCGACGACACGATGGTCATTTGGGCGAGCGAGTTTGGCCGCACGCCGCTCGGTGAGAATCGCGGCGGGTCCACGAATGTCACCGGCCGCGACCATCACCCGTTCGCCTTCTCAATGTGGCTGGCTGGCGGCGGCATCAAGGGCGGCCAAGTCATCGGTGAGACCGACGAGATTGGCTGGAGCATCACGCGCGACCCAGTGAGTGTTCACGACTTGCACGCTACCGTGCTCAAGCAGTTCGGCTTTGACCACGAGCGGCTCACCTACCGTTCGCAAGGGCTGGATTTCAAGCTCACCGGCTTCGAGGGCGCACGCGTAGTGCAAAAACTGCTGGCCTGATTCGACAACAAGTTATGGGCCGTAATTCTCCGAATCCGCAGCCGGCCCAACAAGTCTGACCACCCACCATGAGCTATAGACAATACTTCCACGCCGTTGTGTTTGCCGCTGGGCTGGCGGCGCTAACCGCCTCGGCCGCGCCGATTCCTGACGACGCCAAGATCAACGGCTTCGCCATCGGCTGCCAGGCTTACACCTTCAACCGCTTCTCCGTTTTCGAGGCCATCGAGAAGACCGCTGAGGCCGGCGGGAAGGTCATCGAGTTTTACCCTGGCCAGTTCCTCACCAAGGAAGACAAGCTCGCCAACAAAACCAAGTGGAGCCACGACGCCTCGTCCGAAGTCGTCGCGCAGGTGAAGGCCAAGCTCGCGCAGCACAAGGTCCGCGCGGTCAACTACGGCGTCGTCACCATCCCGAAGGACGAGGCCGGCGCGCGGAAGATCTTCGAGTTCGCCAAGACGATGGGCTTCTACGGCATCACCACCGAGTCCGTGGACAACCTCGACCTCATTGAGAAGTTCGTGAAGGAGTTCGACATCCGCGTGGGCATCCACCAGCACGCGAAGCGCTTCAAGAAGGAACGCGACGCGCAGGGCAACCAAGTCCTTGACCCGAGTTACAAAGTTTGGGATCCGAATTTTGTCCGTGACCAAGTGATGAATCGCGACCGGCGCATTGGGGCGTGCGCAGACCTCGGCCACTGGCAGACCTCCGGCTTGAAGGCGCTCGACTGCGTGAAGATCCTCGAAGGCCGCATCATGAGCGTCCACATGAAGGAACGCGCCGCGCTCGGCCCGGGCCAGCACGACACCATTTTCGGCACTGGCATCACGGACATGGGCGCGATCCTCGCCGAGCTGAAGCGCCAGAAGTTCGAGGGCAACATCTCCATCGAATACGAATA